>ERZ1047821.2038-NODE-2038-length-12537-cov-5.239545_pt1 | contig 12537 bp, 9 predicted proteins | sample MGYA00383096_ERZ1047821 | MGnify/ENA primary metagenome ERZ1047821 (study PRJEB29581, sample SAMEA5548366) | metagenome | biome: marine; feature: coastal; material: water | depth 25 m | study: Short-term variability in the microbial, nano- and picoplankton... | reverse complement strand
TCGCACCGGGGAGTGGAGCAATTGCTGGAAGTTCACCTGGAGGAAGTGGCTCTGGCATGCTTGGGGCTGCCGGAGCAATATCGCCGATGACTTCGATCAGCATGTTTGTGGATGGAGCCACCTCTGCGAGGTCCGCAGGCGATGCATCAATCATGTCTCGTGCCTTCTTAGGCCGAGCTGGTGTAATCTTGATTCCGTAGAGTCGGTCGGCGAGGGTGACCAACGCAGGGTCGTCTGCGATGTCTTCGGCTGACAAATCGCCGTCTAACAACTGCTGCAACTTATCTCGCGATGTGCTCATGGTAAACCCCCTGTATGCCAACCGTGGAGGACTTCATTCAAGAATCCTCCTTCTCGTACAACCGAACTAAAATTCAGGCGTTCCCTGCCTTTTCGACTTCTGCCCAGTCCTTCATGAAGCCTGCGAGGCCTTTGTCGGTCAATGGGTGCGTCATCAATTGGCGGAAGGTCTTTGCAGGCATTGTAGCGGTATGTGCCCCAAGTTGGATGCATTGCAAGACATGTGTTGGATGTCGAATCGAAGCGGCCAACACCTTGGTGGTGATCGATGGGTAATTGTTCCATGTTTCCATGATTTCGGCGATCAAATTCATTCCATCATGACCTGTATCATCAATTCGTCCGATGAAGGGTGAGACATAGGTTGCTCCAGCCTTTGCTGCCATGAGTGCTTGTGATGCTGAGAAGATCAATGTGACGTTGGTCTTGATTCCATCTTCTGTGAGAATTTTGGTCGCTGCAAGTCCTTCTGGCGTGCATGGGATCTTGATGATGACGTTGTCAGGGAGGTCCGCTTTGAGCGCACGGCCTTGAACAACCATGCCTTCTGTATCCATGGCGGTGACCTCGGCGGAAATAGGACCGTCACAAATCGATGCAATTTCTGCGACAACTTGCTTAAAATCACGGCCACTTTTCTTAATCAATGAGGGGTTGGTCGTCACGCCATCTAGGATTCCCCAAGCGGCAATTTCTCGAATTTCGTCAACATCTGCGGTATCTAGGAAGAACTCCATGATGCTCTACCCTCCGAAGCGCTCCTTCAACTCTCCGCTTGGATTGAGATGCTCTTTCATTCATAGGCTGTGTATTTAGCTGATGAACCACGCACAATATCTGCCGGATACTTCATCCGATTAATCTCAAATTTATCATTCATGATTTGCACGGGATCAAGGTCCAGAATGCTGCACAAACGCAGGCAATACATCATCACATCAGCCGTTTCATGAGAAATATTTCGCATCAGGTCTTGGTCTTCTTTCGCATCTTCAACTGAGGGGTTGGCCCATTGCACCGTTTCAGTGAGTTCAGCAGCTTCTATTCCTACCGAGGCGACAATGTTCTTGATGCTGTGGAACTGATTCCAATCCCGCTCCTTGACAAATGAATCAAGTCGTTCCATGATGTTGGCTAGGCTATCTCCATCGCTCATAGCAAGCGTTTCTGCTCGCCGCTAATGGTTGTTCCCGTTTCACTTTCGCCCGATCGCCTTTCGTGCTGCATCTGCGATGTATGGTGATGAAATGTTCATCACTTCGAGCATTTCATCCGCTTGTCCAGATTCTCCAAATCGATCGGGGACGCCAACCATTTCGAGGGGTGCGAACGTGTTCGCCACGAGGTGTTCGGCCACAGCGCTGCCAAGTCCGCCGATCACGTTATGATCTTCAGCCGTGACGAGTGCGCCGCATCGACTCACGAGTGAATCAATGAGTGCTCCGTCGAGTGGCTTGAGCGTGTGCATGTCGATCACCGCTGCACTGACGCCATCTGCAGCAAGTGCTTCTGCAGCCTTGATCGATTCGGAGACCATGACACCACATGCAATGATGGCGACATCAGTACCTTGCTTGAGTTCAACACCCTTTCCAATTTGGATGGTGCCTTCTTCGGCATCATCGTACATGACAGGGGTCTTGTTTCGTGCCGTTCGCATGTAGGATGGTGAGTTCGTATCAGCAAGTTGCATGGTTAACGCTCGGGTGCTCACATCGTCACAAGGGTGCATGACGATGACGTTTGGAAGGGTTCTAAACACTGCTAAATCTTCAATTGACTGTGCTGAAGAACCGTCGGTACCGGTGTGTGTTCCACCGTGGCTGCCACACAAATGCACGGCAAGGTTCGGTCGAGCCACACCATTGCGCATTTGTTCAAAGGCGCGCTCCGTGAAAATTGCAAAGGTACTTGCAAACGGAATGTAGCCAGAAGCAGCCATTCCAGCACCCACAAGGAGCATGTTTTGCTCACCAATTCCACAGGACACGGTTCGCTCTGGGTGCGCCTTCCTGAAATGCAGGGACTTGGTTGATTTACCCAAATCAGCTTCGAGGACAACCACCTTGGGGTTGTCTGCGAGGTCGAGCAATGCTTGGCCATAGCCATCACGTGTTGCTGCCATTCGTGTCATGCTTCCACCTCGCCGAGTTCGATCATGGCTTGTTTATACTGTTCATCGTTTGGAGCAGCGCCGTGGAATGCAGGATTGTTTTCCATGTAGGAGATTCCGCCGCCTTTGATGGTGTGAGCGATAAGAATGGATGGTCCATTTGAATTCTCGTCGGCTTCAAGGAAATCCAAACCTTCCATAATCTCAGTCATGTTATGCCCATCAATTTCTTTGACCATCCAAAAGATCGCCACTTTGCAGGAATGTCAAACATCCGCATTTGTGCCTCACAGAAATCATCGTTTTGGATTCTGTTTCGGTCAAGGATGACCTTGAGGTTGCCCAGTTCATGGTGTGCTGCAGCCATTGCCGCTTCCCAAACGCTTCCTTCTTGCATCTCACCGTCGCCGATCATGACAAAGGCACGTCGGTCACTCTTGTCGAGCCGTGCTGCCACTGCACAGCCCATCCCAAAGGACAGACCCATGCCGAGAGAACCCGCTGAAAAATCAACACCTGGGCACCATTTCATATCGACGTGTCCTTGGCAAACGCCGCCAAGCACTCGGTATGATTTCAAATCTTCATGGCTGATGAAGCCCATTTCAGCAAGGACTGCATACATTCCCGGGGATGCATGGCCCTTGGAGAGAATGAATCGGTCGCGATCGGACCATTTTGGTTCATCTGGCCGGACGCGCATACGGGTCGCATACAAAGCAGCGAGAAGGTCAATTTCCGACAAGGAACCGCCGGGGTGGCCCGCTTGTGCTCGATACACCATCTTGACGATCTCAACGCGGCACTTTCGTGCCATCTCTTCAACTTCGGCGATGTTGGCGGACATAATTTTCCCTGCTAACCTGTGGCCTTCACGGACGCCCTTTGATGGTTGTGCATCGCATGGTTGACCAAAGGTGCTCACTTCTTGGCAGGTGGAAGCAATGCTGCTGTGAATTTCTTTGCTACATCACTTGCAACCATGACCGCATCGCTGAACAAATTGTTTCCTTTTGGAAGGGCCCGTGTTGCAAGCCAAATGAAGACGGCCACAAACCATCCGAAGAAAACCAGGGAGAGCAAATTATTGAGGGTTACAACGCCAAATATCTCGGGCAAACGAATGTCGAGGACAATCAACACCGCGATGAACACGCCAAGGATGGATTCCCCGGCAATGAATCCTGCACCGATCAGCACACCACGGTTTTCTACTTCTTTTGCCGCATCCTGAGCTTCCTTGGATGGATTGATGTCAAGCCGTCCATCAACACGATAATGTGCTGTACGGAGGGCGAAATATGAGATGACACCACCAAGCATGATTGGTACAGACAATCCAAGCGGGAGATATATTCCAATTGCCACTGACATTACGGGCATTCGCAGGTAAATGAGCACCACGGCAATCAGTGCTCCCAACGTAACCATTTGCAAATTCAAATCCCCACCAAATGCACCTTGGATGATGGCACCAATCAATTCTGCTTGTGGTGCAAACAATGCATCTGTGCAGTCGTATTGATCTTCAACAGCGAGGGTTAGGTTCGTGTTGGCACATGCGGTCTTAGAGATTTGGAATGCATCATGGAGGAGCGATAATGTTGGGCCAATTACAACAGCTCCTGTAAGGACACCGATGATTTCTGCCACTTGTTGACGCCATGGGGTCGCCCCAACCATGTGGCCAGTTTTGAGGTCCTGCATCACGTCGCCTGCAATGGCTGCGGATGATGCGACCACGGCTGCGATGAGCAGGGTCGCCAACATCAGTTCCTCACGACCAAGTCCGAGCATCAAATCACCAACAATCCAAACCAGAGCGACCGTGAACAGCAGGGTTGCGATGGTCATGCCGGAAATAGGCGAGTTTGATGAGCCAACAACGCCAGCAATGTAGCCAGCAACGGCTGCGAAGAAGAAGGCGACTACGGCCAAAAACAAAGCACCCGCGAGCGCAAGACCAAACGATCCAGTTGACCACCAGTAGAACCCAAATGTAAGGACGACAAGTACCCCACAAAACATGATGACTTTGTCCAGCGGCAAATCGATTTCAGTTCGAAGGGGCGTTTCTTCACCTTCCTCGGTTTTGATCAATGCTTTGGAAAGACCCGTAATGATTGTTTTTCGCATCGACCAAAGTGTGTACACGCCGCCAACGACCATTGCCCCGACTCCGACGTAACGAATTTGTTCAGCCCAGATGCCATAGAATCCTTCAACGAGGGTGGCTGAGTTCGGCCATCCGTGTATGAGACCGTACATCGGGACGAGGATCCCGAAACCAATGACACCGCCGAGGAAAATGAACGAGGCAATTCGAACGCCAACGATGTAGCCAACAGAAAGCAGAGCAATTGACAAATCCATGCCGGCATACAAACGCGTACCCAAGAAACCAACCGCAGATTCAACTGTGTGGTGGGTGACTTCGAATCCTTTCACCATTAACCCATAAATGCCGCCGATTCCAAGGGCATAGAGAATGGCTAATGCACCCTCGCCACCTTCTTCTCCGGCCACCAGCACTTCTCGGCAAGCCACGCCTTCAGGGTAGGGGAGTGCTTCTTCGACAATGAACAATCGGCGCAGGGCAATCGTGAACATGGTGCCGAGTAAACCACCAAGGGTTGCAATGATGAGTGTGTCAAGCCATTGAATGTCATCCCAAAGGCCGATCACAAGCATAGCTGGGACGGTAAAAATAACACCTGCGGCCAAGGATTCACCAGCACTTGCCATGGTTTGGACAGCGTTATTTTCGAGGATGCTGACATCCTTGAACAACGAACGAAGAATGATCATCGACATCACAGCAGCGGGGATGCTTGCTGAGACGGTCATACCTGCATACAACCCTAGGTAGGCGTTTGCTGCCGTCATGAGGATGCCAAGAAGAACACCGACAACAATGACCCTCAAGGTCAACTCGTGTGGCGATTCTGACGCCGGAATATACGGGTCGTGGTCAGCGCTCATTGTCTTCTCCACAAAGAACGAGTTGTTCAAGACATCGCAACGAACGCAAAGGGTATTCCACCATTATTATCATAAGTCTTCCATAGAACCCAACCTCCGAGGGTGCTAACCCTCATGGGTGATTTTACTGACACGAGGTGCTTGGCATGACATCAGCCCAGAGGAAACGTTCCATAAATTGGACACACAATCAGAGGGCCTCACAGAAGCCGAGGTTGTCGCACGACGTGAAGTTCACGGCGAGAACAAACTTCAGGAGCCTGAGAAAACACCGGCATGGCTTCGTTTCATCTCCCAGTACAACGATCCACTCAACTATCTCTTGATTGGAGCAGCACTGATTGCCCTCGCCATCAATCCAGATCATCCAGGTGACGCCATCTTCATTTTCTTGGTGCTCACAGCGAATGCAACCTTTGGATTCTGGCAAGAAGGCCAAGCCGAACAAGCCATGGATTCCTTGAAACAAATGACTGTATCGAGTTGCATCGTGGTTCGGGATGGTGTCGAAAAGGAAGTATCAACTCCGTTATTGGTCCCCGGGGACATCGTCAAACTGGAAGAAGGAATCAACGTCCCTGCTGATGTAAGGATTGTAGAATCCTATCAGTGTAATGTCGACGAATCCTCATTGACTGGTGAATCGGACAGCATCAAGAAAACGACACCCGCACTCCCAACAGAGGCGTTGCTTGCAGACCGGAACAACATGGCCTACATGGGCACAAGCGTTGCTACTGGAAGGGCGATTGGAATTGTTGTCAACATCGGCATGGAAACTGAACTTGGCCGTATTGCCAGTGACATCGTTGGTTCCGAGTCACCGAAAACGCCTCTTGAGCATAAACTTGAATCGCTTGGAAAATTCCTTGGTTCCATTGCATTGGTCGTCGCAGTTTTGTTGGTGTCCTTTGAATTGATTTTCGCCCTCGGTGACGATACAGCGAACTTGAAGGAAGTGGCAGTCGATCAATTCATCATCGCTATTGCCATTTTTGTAGCCATCGTTCCAGAAGGCTTGCCGATTATCCTTGTGATTACGCTTGCTCTCGGCATGAGAAACATGGCCCGCCACAAGGCAATCATTCGCCGTATGAAGGCAGTGGAGACACTTGGCTCGACCACTGTAATCTGCTCAGACAAAACAGGTACGCTCACCAAAAATCAAATGACAGCTCGGCAACTCACCACCACAGAAGGTACATTTACCATCTCAGGTGAAGGCTTCAAGCCATCTGGTGATTTGAGTTACAACGGGACCGTTGTCACAAATGACGAACTATCAGGGTTCCAAAGTGACCTTGCCTTCAGGCTCTCTGCAGCATGTCTGAGCCTTTGTCATAATTCACAAATATCGAAGGTCGACGGTCACTGGCAAGCCCTTGGCGATCCTACGGACTCTGCTTGCGCAGTGCTTGGATGGAAAATTAACGGTGATGTCAAGAAATTCGCACAACGCCACTCGAGGCTCCACGAGTTTTTCTTCGACACCACGCGAAAGCGTATGTCTGTAATCCACGATTATGAAGGGGAACGCTGGGTATTCTCCAAAGGTGGAGCGGGCGGTTATGTGACCCTTGTTGAATGGAAAATTCAAGATGGAGAAATTGTCCCAATTGAACAATCTGACTTCGATATGGCGTCCCAAGCCAACAAAAAAATGGCCGGACAAGCCATGCGCGTCATTGCTTTGTGCGCTCGACGTCTCGATGATGATGAAGATATTGAAGATATCAACACCGTCGAATCGAGTTTCATTTTCCTTGGCCTTGTCGGCATCATGGATCCACCCCGAGCCGAAGTCAAGGATGCCATTGCTGTCTGCCAACGCGCAGGCATACGTGTCAAGATGATCACTGGTGACCAACAGTACACTGCAGAAGCGATTGGTCGAGAACTAAACATTACCGAAGGTGGCATTCCACCGGTGAACGGGCGGGCTCTCTCAGATTTCGATGATGAACAACTCGCTGAAGCTTCTGCAAAGGCTTCGATCTTCTCCCGAGTGACCCCCGAACAAAAGATGAGAATCGTCTCGTCGCTCCAAGAACAAGGAGAAATTGTTGCCATGACGGGTGATGGTGTCAACGACGCACCCGCTCTCTCACGAGCCAACATTGGTATCGCGATGGGCATTGCCGGTACAGATGTGGCAAAGGATGCCGCCGACATGGTGCTCCAAGATGATAACTTCGCCAACATTGTTCATGCCGTTGAAGAAGGTCGAAAGATCTACCAAAACATACGCAACTTCGTTCGTTATCAAGTATCTACCAACGTTGCGGCCGTAGCTTTAATTGTCATTTCGACGCTCATCCTTGGGTGGAGGTTACCATTGACAGCTACGCAAATTCTCGTGATTAATATCCTCATGGATGGCCCGCCTGCCGTTGCACTTGGTGTTGAAAAGAAGCATGGTGAAGTAATGAATCAACCACCGCGACGTGTGGACGAAGGGTTACCAAATTCACGGGACATCGCTCTGTTTTTCTTCCTAGGTGCGGGCATGGTGACAGGGACGCTCCTCGTGTTTTTCCTTGCTGGCGGCGGTGTGTGGGAGAAAGGGGACTCGTGCAACTTGCATCCATTGGAAGACCCAGCCAACGCACCGTTCGATGTAACATTGTGTGAAAGCGGTGATGCAGCAGAACTGGAAAAGTCAAATGAATACAAGAACGATCTTTTCAGCCATGCACAAACCATGACATTCGGTGTGTTCATCGTCTATCAATTGTTTAACGTAATGAATTGTAGGAGCAATCGAGAAAGTGCCTTCAAGCTTGGATTGTTTTCAAACAAATGGATCAATGTGGCCTTCCTCCTCTCACTTGGATTGCTGTTGTTCTTTGTTCAATTCGCCGAGGCAACGATCCCGTTCACTTCCCTCGCCATTGGTTCGCTCATGACAACCTCACCGTTGTCTTCCACTGATTGGATCATCATTTTTGCAGTGGCTGGCTCGGTGTTTGTCGTCGAAGAATTCCGAAAATTCATCGTAAATTCGAATTTCTTCACGCCAGGACATTGAACTCAAACAACATGTGGCTAAAACCACATCTTCAATAGGAAACCACCGCAGGACGATGCATGCCAGCATGGACTTCGACACGAAGCGTTGCTGGCAGCCATGAAGACTGGCGCCAACGCCTCGCTACGTCGCTCCAACAACATAATTGGAGCCCCGGAATATCCAAAATTGTTGGTAAGTTGACCGCAGGAGAACAACTCACTCTTGAAGACGGACTCACTCTCTATCATCATCCCAACCTGAATGAAGTTGGCCTTCTGGCCAATCAAGTACGAACATCGCGGTTTGATAACAAGGCTTTCTTCAACAGCAATGTCCACGTAAATCAAACGAATGTGTGTGTGTTGGCGTGTAAATTCTGTGCGTTCCGAAGATCGAAGAAAGCCAAGGATGCATACGCAATGGATATCGATGCTTACATTGAGGATTTGGCAAAGTATGCCGAACACGTCGATGAAGTACACTCCGTTGGAGGACTCCATCCTGATTGGGGGGTCGAACATTATGAATCACTCTTCCAAGCTACCAAGAAAGCCTTCCCACACATTACCATCAAGGCGCTTACTGCTGTTGAAATTAAGCATCTTTCACAAGTATCGAACACATCTTACGAGGGTACACTCCGGCGGCTGAAAGAAGCCGGCCTTGGCTCACTGCCTGGAGGGGGAGCAGAAATCCTCGACGATGAGGTTCGAGCGATCATATGCAACGGTAAGGAAAGTTCCGACGAGTATCTGGAAATTCACCGAACGGCACATCAAGTGGGGTTATCGACGAATTGCACCATGCTTTTCGGAACGATCGAAACCCTCGAACAGCGACTCAACCACATGATTTCTCTTCGAAACCTCGCCAACGAAACGAATGGTTTCCAATGTTTTGTTCCTTACCCGTACCTCCCAGACAACAGCAGGTTGCCTGAGGCGCAATTGGCAACGGGGAGTGAAGTCCTACGAACCATTGCGATTTCTCGCCTCATGCTCGACACCATCCCCCACATCAAAGCATACCGAATGAACATCGGGGATGAATTGGCTGAATTGGCGTTGCAATTCGGCGCCGATGACATCGATGGCACGGTCCAAAAAGAATCCATCATGCACCTCGCAGGGTCCACGACCCCCCTCGAACACGACCGTTTCCAGCTTTCGCGCTTGATCAAGGACGCAGGATGCATCCCGATTCAACGAAACACAACGTACGAGCGCTTCGAAGTGTATGACGCCCCTGAACCAAAACGCATACGTAAGCTCAATGTTGTCCAATGACGAGGTTTTTTTGATGGCAACAAAGGAACAATGGAAAAAGGTGATCGGGAGGGTCGCGTTCCTCAACTGCGACCCACTGTTCCACGGTCTGGACGACCAATGGGGTGTCTTACCGGCACCACCTTCGTGGTTGACTGGGCACCTGTTGCGACGAGACTGCGTCCTTGCGCCCATTCCGGCAGCAGACTATGCACGGAACGCCGATGAACTGGTACTGGTCCCAGAAATAGGCATATGCAGCAAGGGCGAGGTCGGCAGTGTCCTTGTGTTTGGAGACCGACCAGTTAAGGACATGAAGAGCATCGCTCTGCCAACTGATTCGATGACTTCTGTTGCGCTCCTCCGCTACATCCTAGCTCAAGAAAATTTGGCCCCAACTACTGAATTAATGGGTCCAGACTTGGACACCATGCTTGGAAAATGTGATGGGGCTCTTTTGATCGGAGACCGCGCCCTCGAGGGGGCAAAGGAACATCCTCAGTTGGTACAAATGGACCTCGGCGAGGCATGGCTCCAACGAACCAACAAGCCAATGGTTTTCGGTGTATTTGCTGCGAGAAAGGACACACCAGTCGAAGATGTGAAGGCTGCTCAACAAGCGCTTTTGCACCGTTTAGAATTATTTGAAAACGACCCTGCAGAACGGCAATCCGTGATAGAATGGTCGATGTCAAGATCTGACTTGGAGTATGAACGGCTCAATCGATATTTCGGCGAAGTATTCAACCGGTTGGATGGTGAACACAAGCAAGGACTCGAACAATTTCTTGTGGATGCATGCAAGCTTCAGGAAGGATCAAGTTTCGCCTGGTGAGTCTTCAGCCTCTTTGTCCGCTCCTGTGACAACCCTTCTGGTTTTTCGAACAGAAGTTTGGGTTACGACCTTCTTCCTAGTTGCCTTCTTCTTTGGCGTTTGTTCGACCACTGAACGATCGTCCAAACGTTTCCGCTTCACCGTGGTAATTGGTCCCTCTCTGCTCTGCTTCACTGTGGCAGTTCTTCTGCGAGTGACTGGGCGTTGTGTCACCTCATCAGAATCGTGGTCTTGTTGAGGCTTTTCAGCGGGTTTTTTTCTCGTTGGCGGACTTTTCTTCGGGCGGTCCTCTGTGGGTTCTTCGGATTGGACTGATTCCGCTTCGCTCGTGAGTTCATCCTTCTCTTTGGCGGAGCGCAAATCCACCTCGTGGACGTCTGCTGCGTCGTCAAATATATCCAAATCCATGCCCATTGAATTCTTGGTCCGCAACGCACCCACTGCAAGAAGACCAATGAGAGCAAAGATTGGAAGGAAGAGAATCGGATAGTCCAACAAAAGACCCAAAACCGTCATTGGTAGGGGTTGCTTTTCTTCGGCCTTCGCTTCCAATGTCAATTCCAATTCTCCGTCAACAACCCACCATGGTGACCATGAGATGCTTTGTGCTCCTTTCTCCTCCACAGTGAGCGCAATTGGATGCATTTCTACGAGATGGGCAAGCGATGCATCGGTGGCAATAGGTTGTTCGCTCAGTGTGATTGAGTGAGGGAATGATGGGGGGGATGAAAGATTGAATGTGATTTGGAATTCAAATCCAATGTGTGATTTGTAATCGTTTTGAGCCGTTAGTGTCATTCCATCCGTCACTGTACAGGATACCACTCCGTCGAGAAGTTGACCTTCTGAGAGGGTGATGACATCATCCCATTGTGCTAATAATACGCCCTTTGCCACATTGCCGCAGACGGCAGAAGCAAACAGATCAGCCTCACTCTGGCTCAACTGAAGATCATTAATTACCGAAATCCGAGACATATTTCGAATTGAAGAGGAGAGAACGATATCGAGGTAAATTTGGTCTTTTATGACGAGATGTGTTTCGTTAAAACGGATGAAGACCGTTCTGATTTTATCTTCATCTGGAATACGTGTGCAATCGTCACCTTCGACTTGGCAATAATTATCCCATGTGTCACTGATTGCATCCCCGTCATCATCATCATCATACACATCAGGAATTTGATCCCCGTCCAAGTCCGCGCCAGCGAGTCCGTATCCATCTGGGTTCGAGTGGTGGCCATAGGAGGCAACGTGTTGGGTATCGGTTGTAGTGTACACTTTGTGCATTAATCCTGCATCATTTTCGACATAGGCCATATCGGTTGATAGGTGGGCCATATGTGTTGTCTCAACGATGGCAAAGGTTGAGGAGTCAACCGATGTTAAAGCAGGTGGCGATGCATCATCAATGAAGTGAAGATACGCACCATTGCTTGACCACGATAGGCTCGAGCCAGATGAAAATGACGAGGTTTGAAGCGACCCACCGGCGAATGACATGGTGTCTAACTGACCATTGACGGTGAGGGATGCAACCCGAGTATCAGTTGGATCGAAACCACAGGATGAGACTTCTGAATTGAGTTCCCACTGTTTGCTCGTCTCGGTGCCATCAGCATTCCACATTAGGAGCCTGCCTGATACATCGCCTGTGAGGATGTGCCCACCGTTCGATGTGAAATCAATGCAAGACACATCAGTGTTGTGTCCACCTGACAAACTTCGTTCCAATTCCATGGTCGATGTTCGAATGAGATCGACACCATTATTTGAATTTGGGATGGCTAAAAGGGCGTCATCTGGCGACCATGCAATATCCTTTGGAAAAGCATTGGCCGTGGATTGAAGCGTGGTCATTTCCATGAGGTTCATGTTGAACAGTTGAATTGCATCACCTTCCGTTTCTGAACCGGAAAGGGCGATAGCGAGCAACGCTCCATTATTGGAAAACTCCAATGTTTCAACCGGCCGCGACACATCAATGGAATGAATCAGTGTTTCATTTTCCAACCACATGATCAATGTGTGG
>ERZ1047821.2027-NODE-2027-length-12583-cov-4.929119_pt1 | contig 12583 bp, 4 predicted proteins | sample MGYA00383096_ERZ1047821 | MGnify/ENA primary metagenome ERZ1047821 (study PRJEB29581, sample SAMEA5548366) | metagenome | biome: marine; feature: coastal; material: water | depth 25 m | study: Short-term variability in the microbial, nano- and picoplankton... | reverse complement strand
AATGTCAATGTAATGGTTCCACTTGCGATTTCAGCCGAGGTTGGTGTGTACAAGGCATTTAAATCAGTATCAATTGGTGAATAGGTACCGTTGCCACCAGTCCATTGTGCTGAGGTTGCCGCACCTCCAATTGAACCAGACAACTGAATATCCAAATTTGAACATACAGGCTCATTAGGTCCCGCATCAACCAAAACATCGGTATCAATTACGATGACAATATCATCCGTTCCGGCCAAACAAGGTCCTGCTCCATCAGGGTCATCCGTGGTTGCAGTAAGTGTTAATCCACCAGCTCCAATTTCCGGAACTGTAGGTGTATAATCTATATTTTCTGTATTAATATTTGGAGAATAAACCCCATTACCACCAGACCATGTAATTGAAGCAGCTGTTCCACCAATTACAGAGCTTATACTTACAGTGGCTGCATTGCATGTTCCAGTTGAGTTTAATGTAATATCAACAGTTGCAGCAACACTGAAAGACAACGACATGTTATCAGAAGATGCCGTACACGGACCCACTGGATCATCAGTTGTTATGGTGAGAATAACAGACCCAAGAGCAATATCTCCAGCAGAAGGAGTGTAAATTGCATTGGGTGAATTCTCATCATCGAATGAACCTGTACCATCACTTGTCCATGAAAGCGTTGTTGCCGAACCACCAATTGAGCCATTTAAGGCATATGTATCATTAGAACAAATCGTCACGTCTATTCCTGCATCCACATCAACAGTATCATTTAGGGCGACGTCAACTTGATCTGAAACATCAAGACAAGGCCCCGCCCCATCTGGATCATCCACAGTAATAATTAATGAAACTGTTCCTGCAATATTCTCAGTATTTGTAGGTGTATAAATTGGATTCAGGTTATTAGCATTAGGTGAAAAACTTCCGGAACCATTAGACCATGTTGCAGTTGTACCTGTTCCACCCATTACCGCATTTAGAGCAATTGTTTCACCAACGCATATTTCGGTAGGAGCAGAAGCAGAAATTGTCGCTGCATTACTGAAACTAAGAACCATATCATCAGAACTTAAGAAGCAAGCCCCAGGAGGATCATCAGTTGATAAAGTTAATACCACAGAACCTGCTGCTATATCATCAGGGTGTGGAGTGTAAGTTGTAATTAGGTCAGTGGCGGTAGTGAAAGCACCTAAACCTGAAGATGACCACACTCCTGAGTTCGCGGAGCCCCCAATTGTACCGCTTGTGATAAAGACATCGTTAGAACAGATTTCTTCATCAACACCTGCATTGACAATAACACCTGCATTGATTGTAAGAACCATAACGTCTGTGGCTGCAGAACATACACCAACTGGGTCATCTGTCGTTAGAGTGAATACTACTGAACCAGCTGCGATTTCTCCAGCTGAAGGGGTATAAACAGCTGACATGTCTTGATCGTCAGGACTATATGAACCTGCACCACCAGACCATTGTGCAGAAGATGCTCCTCCTCCAAATGATCCGTTTAAAGTAAAATTATCTATTTCACAAATTTCATCATCGGCTCCCGCATTTACAACTGGGGCCTTTTTTACTGTAAAACTAAAATCTTGAGGCACACCGACACAACCTGTAGCGTCAATAACCGGAGTCACAGTGATTACAGAAACCTCATCGGAGGCAGCTTGTAGATTGGTTGTAATAAACGATGGTATATCTCCTGTTCCTGAAGCATTAATACCGGTATTCGTATTTGTACTTGTCCAATTATAAGTAGTTGATCCAATATTTCCAGTAAATAACACCGCATCTGAGGCCTCGCCTTCACAATAATCATAATCACCAGGATTATCAACTGTTGGAAGTGGCTGAATTGTCACAGATTCATTTGCCGTTATATTTCCGTTACATGTTCCACTCGCAATATATAATATTGGTGTAAACGTTTGAGAAGTAGTTCCTGTATTGCAATATTGATGATTGATGGTTTCAGAAGCATTGAGTGCAACATTCTGAAACGAACCATCTCCAAATAATAAGGTCGCTTCAGCTACATCACTAGTCGTTATATCAATATCAATATCTAAACAAGAACAATCATCCAGAACTGGACTCGTTACTGCTATGGCCCCAAATGGTCCTGCAACTTCAATTGTTTCAACGACAACAGTGCTTGTACACCCACCTGTCAGAGACTCAACAGTAAGTGAGACAGGGAATGAGCCTGCTGTGGTATAAATAGTTGTTGGTGAATCTTCTGTGGAAGTTTCTCCATTTCCAAAATCCCAAAAAATGGAATTTGGATCCACATTATTACTAGAAGAATTCGTAAAAGTAACAACTGTAGGTGGATTAAAACATGTAGCAATATTGGGGTTTCCTGATCCATTAGCAATCACATCGAATACCTCAATATCTAAAGTTACATTATCAGCACAACCCAAATTATCAACGACAGAAAGAGTTAAGGTATGGTTCCCCTCATCATTAAATAAAAATGTTCCGGGTAAAGAAGCTGAAGAGGTATTAGGTGTAACATTCGTAGCAGCAGTCCAGGCATATGTTAACGGACCATAACTTGATGAATTGTTCGCAGTAACAGTTACCTCTTCATCATCACATATAAAAGTTCTGTCTACATTGAAAGAGGCTACAACACTCCTTACTACAATTTGTTCTGTGAATGTTTGAGGACAAGCGAATGCATCGGTACAAGTCAAAGAAACTGTGTAAACTCCTGGTGCAGCAAAACTATGACTTGGATTTGGATCATTACCAGATAAATCTATTACTCCATCGCTTTCCCAGTCCCATTCTCTTTGAACAATTGACGTCATAGGTGCGGTAGAATTATCAGTTAAATTAAAGACATCTCCGACACAAACAGTATCAGGCAAACTAAAAGAACCTATAATTCCATGAACCGTTAGAGTTTGAATAACTGTATCGTAACAAAAGCTACCATTATTATCAGAGGTGTTTCTCATGGCAACATCGTAAATACCAGGCGTCCATGTAACACCGCCAGTATAAGACGAAGGATTACTGTCTGAAAAATCCAAATCTTCAGGAGACCCCCTATACTGAGAGTTTCCAAACCACTGAATTCCATTTGCTAGGTTCCAATCCCATTGAGTTTGTACCGAGTTGGTTGATGGATTAGTATTCTGGGGAAGTGGAGTTTCATTTACAAACCATAAAATGTCATTTAAACAAACCTCATTCGTTGCTTGAGTAAATGATGCGTCCGTATACATTACGAAGTCAGCTTGATCATTTGGGAATGCATAAACATCTTGGGTCACAGTACTTACAGGGCAACCCGTAGCCGGATCTTCAACAGTTAAACTAACAACATAAGGCACCACGTTTGAAGGTGAATATGCACTAAAAAGATGTGATGTTGAGGATACTCCTGTAACCGTTGGACTTGGGGGATCTCCAAAATCCCATGTGTAAAGTGTTGTTGCCGATGTCCCAATGGAGGTACTGGTAAAAGACCTATTCAACTGATCATCACAATCCAAAGGGTCCACGTCAAAAGCGGCCTGAGGCCCTAGTGTTGTAACATCTAAGGATGTTCCGCCACCAGAACAACCAAGTACAGAACCGACTGTTGTATATGGAATTATTGAAACTGTAAACGTATTAATAGATCCAAAAGTATGACAAACTGTACTACTCTCATCAGCAAATTCTATAGGCGACCCATCTCCAAAGTCCCAAGCAATTGTGTCTGCATTAAAACCAGTATATTCAAAACAAAAACTGTTGCCCTCAACACATTGTGGGCTTGTATTGGTAATTGAGAAATTTGAAGTCGGAGTTAAACCTTCTACCACGGCAATCGTGTTATTGAATGTTGTTGTTGTTTCACAATCCTCTGAAGATACAATAGTCATAGTGGCATCATAAATGCCTTCCGCGCTGTATATTACTGAGATTGGACCATTACCCGAGCCAGTGTTGGGACTCCCACCTGGAAATTGCCAAGAAATTGTTCCTGTCGCAGTCGAAGTATAATCTGTTGTAATATCAGGATTAAACCCTGGAAAAATACACCCGTTTGTTACAGTTGCATTGTAATTTGGTACTGGTAAACTGTTTACTATTATGGTTTGACTCACTGCTGCACTCGCACAACCTCCTTCGGTATATGTCACTGAATATGTCGTTGTTGATGAGGGAGAAACACTAATAGAACTTGTACTGGCTGAATTCGACCAAGAATAAGTACCCGAACCTGAAGAAGGTAAGGCTGTTAAATCAACATTATCTAATTCACAAATGGATCCATCATCATTAATCAAGCCTGAAGACTCTGAAACAGAAATGCCTGTCAAAACGGGTGGAGCAGTTTCTGTTACGGTTACACTTGCAGGAGCACTTGCACAAGAACCTACGGAATAAGTAACCGAATAGACTCCCGCTGCAGATACTGTTATGCTTTGTGAAACTTCAGATGTTGACCATAAATAATTCCCTCCTCCTACTGAAGGAGTTGCTGTCAAAACTCCAGTTGAACCCGTACAAACATTTAAGCTATTAATCGTTACAATTGGCAAAGCCTGAACTGTAACAATTACATTTTCAATTACTGCACATCCAGTGGGAGACGTGTTTGTAACTTGATAAGTAACCGATGTATTCGAACCTGAGGTATTGGTCAGCGTTTCTGAAATGTTGCCATTTCCACTTGATACGGCCTCAGAAATATCGGGATTGGCTAATCTCACCCATGAAAACGTACTTCCCGCAATAGAACTTGTTGGCGTATAATTAAAGGCACTTCCACTACATATAGTATTAGGGTTTAAAGGACTCGTCAACGCAGGATTGGTTGAAACAACAATGTCTGCTAAATCATCAGAAGAAGAGCATCCATTTGAATTTTCTATTGAAACATTTACAGAATATGTTCCTGTGGTAGCATAAGTATGCTGAACATCTTCCGTATCATAGGCCGTACCATCGGTAAACAATTGATAACCTATTATAGTTCCCGAACCAGGAGTTGAATTATTTATGAAATCAACAGTTGCTGGCTCACAATAAGGCGCTGCGGTTACCGAATAATCAATTGTGGGAATATCAAAAACCTCAAGGAATCCAATTTCCGTAGTTGTACTTGGGGTAACACCATCCGAAACCGTGAGAGATACATCATACAAGCCAGGATTTGTCAAAACAAATGCGATAGGATTCACATTGTATGTTGAGGAGCCTCCTCCTTGCTCTGTTATCGTCCAACTATATGTTGCTAGACTATTATCGTCTGCACTTAATGTATAAAGGTTCCCAGGACATTGAGATGAATTGACAGCTGTAAAACCAGAATTTTGTGCTTGCAGTTGAACAGAGCCCAGCACAAAAAAAATGAACAAAATTGAAATTATCCTCATACTCTTAATAAACAAAGCCATATGACTTATTTTATGTTTTTCATTACACTCATCACAATCAATCTTGAATTAAAAATCGTCATAATGACAATTTCCATAAACTAAATTAACCATTCTGTATGTTTTAAATGCAATAATTTAACGAGATCTTTCAATAAAAGTTGCTTTATGTGATTCATTCGTTTGAATTGCTAATTTTGAATACACACTTTACCATTGAAAGAAATAGTTGCCCTTTTAAAAGATTTACGTGAGGAAATATTGATTTTCCCCAACAATGATTTGTTGGTTCATATTGATTCTAAAAAAACACACGAACATGAAACAAAAGGAAATACGGATTTGCAGAAACTTAGAAAAATAATTAGGTCTGCTAATTTCTTAGAGAAAAAGTCGGGAATAAACCCGACTTGTATTTCTGAAGGACTTGTTCGAATACATTCAAATTCCAAAACGAATCTTGCACCAATTTTTTTAATTCCCGTCGAGGTAGAAATAAACAAAGCTTGTGATGACTATAAATTAATTGAACTGGAAGAAGGCAAAATACTCAACCCTTACTTAATCAATCAATTTAAAATACGTGCCAATGACGAATCTTCAATTAAAGAAATCGAAGACTTTCAATTGGCTTGTAAAGTTAATTCTGATGATTGCATAAAAGATATTTCTTTTATTGGCAATTTTCATCCCAAAAGATTTTCATTTTTAAGAGAAATAGAAGAGCTTCTTGAAGAGAAAAACGGCTATTCCGATGCCCTGAAAGAAATATGTGGTGTTGAATCGATTGAAAGAAAAATTCAACTTCAATCCAATACAGCCCTTTTTAGAAATGATGATGATCAACTTCAGGTTTATGATAAATTATCCGAAGCATCTATAGTTGTTCAAGGCCCCCCGGGGACTGGGAAGTCTCAAGTCATAGGAAACCTATTGGGTAATATGCTCAACTCCAATCAGTCTGCGCTTCTTTGCTCGGAAAAGAAGGTTGCATTGGATGTTATTCAAAATAAATTAGCATCGAAGGGTTTAGATTTTTTATCTTTCCAGATCCCCTCAAGATACCCCAATCGATCACTTGTATATGAGTTAAAAAAAGGTTGGGACATTTTCAATCAGCTGAAAACAAGACCAACTAAATTATGCTTTAAAGAACTACAGAAACAATCGAAACTATTTCATCTTATTGACAAAGAGGCCACACGACAAGAATGTACTCCTTTAGAGATAATAGAACTCATAGAAAAAAATCGAAAGAAAGATCTTCTACTGAACAAACAAACAAGCCTTGGAATTAAAACGTACAATTCAAGTGTAGATGTTTTACAACTAATTCCCGGCCACGTTCTTTCGATGGCGAAGACAATAAACCCTTCTGTTTTAAGTGAATCGTTTTTGAAATTCTCAAACGAATTAGTCCCTGTCATTGAGGTGCTTAATGAGTTAAAGTCCAATAAGAAAACTGTAACTTGGAATGACCTCCATGCGGTTTTATATGAATTGCTACAATTCCATTCATTCAAACAAGATTCCTATAAAAAATTTGGTCGTTTTATTGTTGAGCAAAAGAACGAATTTATATGCCTTGAAAATGACTATTACAAAAACAAGCTAACTATAGACACTTTAGGTTCCGACCAACAACATTGGATGAAAAACCCTTCTCCTGAAGAGCTTGATTTTCTCTATGATTTGTTTAAGAAAAAACACCTTTTAAAATACAGAATAAAATGGTTTTTTACTTGGCGAAAATGGTCACGTTCACCAGCTGCCAATCCCGAATCTCAAATTAAGAATAGAATTAAATATAACAAAAGAAAAATACGTCAAGGCACTCTAGAAAAGAAGATGTTTGACCTTGGAATTAAAAATCCCAATATTGAATTACCTCTAATAAACAATCTCATTGAAAATACAGATATTAATAATTGGAAAAAGTATCTGGAAGAGGAAATTACTGAAAAAAATATCATCAGCCACAAAGACCTTTATCGAACAATTAATTTCTTAAAACATTCTTTTAATTTCGGATCAAACGATAAGCCACTTTGTATTGTAAATAAACTTATCGAAAACAAAGAGGAGCTTTTAGAATCTTGGCCCAAGTTGAATCTTCTACCCAAGGACATGTTTCCATTTTTAAATGAAAGTTTAAAAGAAATTAAAGCAAGCGTTGAAAGATCTATATTTTCTCAAATCTTAATTAGACATCCCGAACTAAAAAAGTTTTCATTGGACAATTTTATCGACGACTGCAATTCTGTAAATGCGAATTTCGAAAAAGAATCTAGCACCTTTGCACAACAGTTAATCACAAAACAGCATGAGCTTTTTAAAGATTACGAAGATTTAACAAAAACTTCTCCCAGAAAATTAAGTGAGGAACAAAAAACATTTCGGAAAAAATTAAAAAAAGGAAAGTCGATTCTAGTAAAAGAATTTGGAAAAAAAAGAGCACATCGTTCAATACGAGACTTATTTGATTCTGAAGCATTATTATGGATTCGGATTTTAAAACCCATTTGGATGTCTAATCCAAATACCTTGGCAGATAGCCTCCCTTTGAAAAATGACCTTTTTGATTATTTAATTGCTGATGAGGCCAGTCAACTTTTACTTAGTCATTCTGTTGGTGCATTACAAAGAGCCAAAAAGACAATTATATGTGGTGACCCTCAGCAAATGGCTCCCAGCAGCTTTTTTAAAAAGAAACAAATATTGGAGATTAACCTATTACATCATGCCAATTATTATTTAAAACATATCTTTCTTTCAAATCACTATAGAAGCGCCCATCCAAACCTAATCAAGTTTTCAAACAAGTACTTTTATAACAATAGATTAAAAGCTTTTCAAGACACCAATATCGAAGACAACCCTATTCAACTTTACTATATTAAAAATGCCGTATTTACAAACCGAAAAAACATTTTGGAGGCGCAAAAGGTTGCGGAATTTATCACCAAAAACATTAAGGTAAAAGAAAAACTAGGAATTGTCGCGTTTTCCGAAACTCATCTTGATTGTATTTATGAGAACTTAAGCGAAGAAATTAAAATTTTATTGAACAAAAGGATGGATGATGACACCTTATTTTTTCAATCTCTAGAAAAAGTTCAGGGAGACGAATGTGATCGACTCATTGTTAGTTTTGGATATGGTTTTAATTCAGAAAAGAAATTTGAAATGCGTTTTGGACCAGTTAATTTAAATCAAGGGCACAAAAGATTAAACGTGTTATTTTCAAGAGCGAAACGTAATATTGATTTCTTTTCATCAGTAACTTACAGTGATTTTCCAAATAGTGAAAATGAAGGCGTATTCCATTTGAAAAAATGGTTTGAAATGATACAAAAAAGAGAAGGCTTAAAGCAAGTTGATAAAAACATTTCAATTAAAAATATTCTCAAAGGTTGTAATGGATATCATGATTTGATCTCTTATTTAAATGTATATCAAAACAGAGGATATAAAATAAACACTAATCCTTTTTAGGAACAGGATCATGCCCACACCCACCCCCTGGCCTGCAGGATATAATTCTCTTCGCGCCAAGAAATATTCCTTTAAACGGGCCCCATACTCTAATCGCCTCAATCATATATGAAGAGCAAGTAGGTTCATATCGGCATGTCTTAGGTAAAAGAGGCGAAATAAACAGCTGATATATTTTTACCAATAGAATAATAGGAAATGAAAGTATTGAAAACAATATTCGCATACGCAAAGTTAATTCTTTTCACAATTGAATGTTGCTAAATCATTTTGTAACCTGTCCACTACTATTCGTTTAAATCATAGATTTAGAATATGACCAAATTCCACCTTACACTTTGCACACTTCTTTACCTCTGTACAGCATTTACCCAAGATAAAAACTGGGAATCAGAAAAAATATTAGTTTGCAATGAAAGTAGTGTCAGCCATCTTATTTCAGCAAATCAGATTTTTGAAAAACGCTGGGACGTACTTCCGCAACCGCAATTTTGGAAAAAAATAATGTGTCTAACTCCTGACACGTGTATTGTTAATATTGCAAGAAATAGACATGTTTTAGAGACAATACCTTCTGATAAGTGGATCTATCTAAATAAGGAAAATAAACGAAAATTTAGAGATAGTATGCGAACCAAATATGAGCTTGACGACGATGAATTGGTCTATGTAACAAGCGGTAAAAATCATTTTTACAAATTTGAGGATGTGTACCCATCTATTTCGAAAGGAATAGAAATGTTTGATAGTCTTTGTGTAGACCCCTGGTATGCACAATCGATTCTACTTATTGAGAGCCCTGGACAGCTAAAGAAATCAGTTTCTGGAGCATATGGGCCCTTTCAGCTAATGCCAAGAGTTGCGCGGGCTCAAGGCTTAATTGTAAATAAAACCAAAGACGAAAGGAAAGATTTTAACCGTTCAGCTTATGGTGCAGCAAGTCTGATTAAAAACATATGCATTCCAGAAACGAAGAACATTCTAAAAAGACATCAGATTAAATATCATGAAAATGACATTTGGTTTAGACTGCTCGTACTTCATGTTTATCACGCGGGAGCATACAATGTAGCCGCTGTTGTTGATAAAATCCAACCAAAAGAAGGGACACAAAAATTAATCATGGAAATGTGGCAAAACAAAGCGGCCGGATTTGGAAACTGCTCACAAAACTATAGTCAAATCGCTTTAGCTGCACATTTGATTTTACACGATATTGTTTACGAAAATTGTTCCGATATTATTTCTCCAAATTCAAAGTAGAAATAAATTTAATAGACAAAGAATTTACGCAATGTCTTACGTTTTTTGAGGTCAATTGTTCCCCTTTAAATACATGTCCCAGGTGACCATTACAGTTTGAGCAAACAATTTCGACACGCCTGCCATCTGCATCAGGAATTCTTTTAATTGATTCAGGTATTTCATCGTCAAAACTTGGCCAGCCACACCGTGCATAAAAGTTATCACTTGTCTCATACAATCGTTGTTCACACTGTCGACAAATAAAAACTCCTTGTTCCTTGAAGTTATTGTATTCTCCTGTAAATGGCATTTCAGTCCCTTTATTTAAGATCACATGAGCTTCCTCATTACTCAACTTATTCCAATCCGTTTTATTTTTCTTCATCTCCTAAAAATAAATGTCCTTTATCTATAAAAAGTCGTGAAGAAAAATTGTTTAAAAAAAGTCCTCCCGTTCCTAGTCCTTGAGCAATATCAGGCTTGAGGTACGCCGCAAAACGAGCAATCATTTCTAACCCAATATTTGATTCTAAAGCTGAAGTTAGCCACCAACCAATTCCCATGGATTCGGCAAGCTGTATCCATTCACTACACCCTTTGACTCCGCCATGTAAGCTGGGCTTCAAAATAATGAATTGAGGATCAATCAATTTTAACAGCTCTCTTTTGTCTTGAGTATTGCTTACTCCAATTAATTCCTCATCCAATGCAATTGGTATTATCTGCTCTTGACACAACGCATTCATTAGCTTCCAATTTCCTTTGGCAATAGGTTGTTCAATAGAATGTACGCCAAGACCTTGAAGGTGATTTAAAACATCTCTTACTTCTGGGTCATCATAAGCTCCATTCGCATCTACCCGAACTTCAATATCTTGAGCGTATTTGTCGCGAATGAATTTTAGAATATTTAATTCTTTTTTAAATTCAATGGCTCCAATTTTCAATTTTACAATTTCGTACCCCTCCCTTATTTTATTTTCAATCTGAGTCATCATTTGATCTGAGGAACCCATCCATATCAAGCCATTAATTGGGATACCACCATGCCCTTTTGAAAAAGAGCTTTCAAATGAATCAATACCCGCTGACAAATTCAAGTTGTAAATTAAAGTTTCAATACCGAATAAGATGGAAGGATAAGCCTGTAATTCAGTACTAAAAAAAGAAAGTAATGTTATTGAATCATGCCTTTCAAGTTCATTATAAATTTCACACACCCACTTTACTTTGTTCTCGTACTGCTCATCATCAATATAGTCGGGAGAAAGACCAGGGATAATGCTGCACTCGCCTCTCAGTAAAGGTGCTTCATCAAAAAACAAAATCCAAGAAGGTTTTTCCTCCAAAATCCCCCTACTCGTCCCCGCAGATTTTTTAAAGTTTAGTGTTTTTTTATAATAATTCAGCTTCATTTATGACATCCATTTTTCATACCACATCTGAAACATCAGCAGATACCACATTTTGACATCATATTCTTTTTTTCCTGCGTAAAACTTCGTTTTAATGTCTTCAACATAATTTAAATTAAATATGCCCTGTTTTTCCATTTTATGAAGGTCAATGTATTCTTCAACCAATTCCTTTAGATCATCTTGAAGCCACTCTGCTATAGGAATCGCAAAACCCATTTTAGGTCTATCCATCATCTCTTTTGGTATGTATTGATGTAAAATTTCTTTGAGAATATATTTCTTTTCTCCTTTATGGTATTTATAGTGATCAGGGAGTTGAGCAGCCCATTCTATAAGTCTATGGTCTAAATAAGGCTCACGCCCTTCCAAACTCGCAGTCATGGTTGCACGATCAACTTTTTGCATAATATCATCTATCAAATAGGTCTGATAATCAATAGCCATCATGTAAGACAATGAAGAGAAGTATTCTTTATTTAATTCTTGTGAACAATATGCCGTGTCCAAAACATCAACCTTTTCTTTTAGAAGCTTTTCTATTTGTTGATCTGTAAATTGCTGACTGAGACTTAACATTATTTGTTCTTCAGAGGGATTTTTCAATACCCCTTTAACCTTCTCGTAGCGATTGTGAAAATTATATTTATGCCTGAGGAAAGGAATATAATTTGAAGGGACTTTGTCCATTCCTGAAGCCATTATTTTCCTCATAAAAGAAGGGATCCTATTAATTTTATTTCCATACCGCTGAATGTAATCGTATCGATTGTATCCGGCAAAAACCTCATCGCCCGCGTCAGCACTTAATGCAACGGTCACATGTTTTCTCGCGGCAAGACTCACCAATGTGGTAGGAATTGCACTACTGTCTGCAAAGGGCTCATCGTAGTAATAAGGAAGATCTCCAATTAATTCTATTGCTTCTTTGTGTGTGCATTGAATTTCTGTGTGATTTGTGCCTAAATAAGCAGCTATTTCTTTGGCATAAGGAGCCTCATCTAAGCCTATGTCCGGAACAGATATTGTAAAAGTTTTGAGTTTTTCAGTTCTCTCTTTTTG
>ERZ1047821.2023-NODE-2023-length-12596-cov-7.199346_pt1 | contig 12596 bp, 13 predicted proteins | sample MGYA00383096_ERZ1047821 | MGnify/ENA primary metagenome ERZ1047821 (study PRJEB29581, sample SAMEA5548366) | metagenome | biome: marine; feature: coastal; material: water | depth 25 m | study: Short-term variability in the microbial, nano- and picoplankton... | reverse complement strand
GTATTGGGTGGGGGCTAATTATACACGGCACCGGGGTAAGCTTTATGCAGCTATGAACCTAGTTTTGACGGTGAATGGCGGCGCGAATGAGATTGGTTTGTGAAAACTTTGGGGCAATTGCCCCCAAATCAATAAATTTGTTCCGAAAACGTGGTCAATGGGATGCGAAATTCCAAATGATTCCCGCGCTCGACCTCAATATACCGGATATCCACTACGAGGGATTGAATTAGAAAAACGCCATATCCACCCTCGGCCAGTTGAATGGAGGCCTCGCATGTTAAAGATGGTTCTCCGGATAAGTTGGCAAGTGCTCGATAAACTGGCGCTTCATCAATGACACTACACTCAATCCCGTTTGACATAACCGAAATTGATGAACGGATGTTTTGATTCGGCCCTAAAGAACCATGCTCAACGATATTGTTGAGAACTTCGGCCATCACAACCTGTGTACTGCTGCGATCCGCCTGATCACCGCGAAACCCAGCCAGCCAGTGATCCAACTGTTCCAAGGCATCCCGCACAGAAAGCGGATCGGGAGAAATGCTTAGGTTGAAATTTATAGATTCATTGAAGCTTTGCGCCACACACGCCATCCACGACCCTTTCATGAATTGTAAAAACCTGGTCCATCCTTGTTAGGGCAAAGACCTTATTTACGGTTTCGCCCATAGTACTAAGCTCAAGTCTAGTTTCCGGTGCCAGTATTTTCATCAACCCAACAATCGCGCCAAGGCCAGATGAATCCACGAATTCGACCCCGTCGAGATCCAAGATCACACGCTCTGGTTCCTTGGGCACCGTTTTTTGAAAGGCGTCCTTAAACTGTATGGCGCAGGCAGCATCTATACGAGTCGCGCCCACACTTATGACTGGGATCGCGCCGTTTTCATCAAGTGATAGGTTCATGCCGCAACGTCCTTTTCGATCATTTGTCTCGAAACCTAGACGCCAATCGTTACCATTCGGTATGCAAGCGTCAGAGATGAACAGGAGATACCCATGCGTGACGTAGTAATTGCAGGAGCAGCCAGAACCCCAATGGGCGGGTTCCAAGGTGTATTTGATGGCGTGGCAGCGGCTGATCTTGGCGGCACAGCTATTCGTGCAGCACTCAAGAACGCCGGGTGTAACTCTGTCGACGAGCTTCTGATGGGTTGCGTATTGCCCGCCGGACAAGGGCAGGCCCCCGCGCGCCAGGCTGGCTTTGCTGGCGGGTTGGGCGACGAGGTTCCGGCGACTACACTTAATAAAATGTGTGGCTCTGGCATGCGAACAGCGATGATGGCCTACGACCAGATCGCGCTCGGCAACTCAGAGACCGTATTGGCTGGCGGCATGGAAAGTATGTCAAACTCACCCTATCTTTTGCCCAAAATGCGGGGCGGTGCCCGCATCGGCCACGGTCAAGTTATGGATCATATGTTTCTCGATGGGCTTGAGGATGCTTATGACAAAGGTCGCCTGATGGGCACGTTTGCCGAAGATTGCGCCGAAAGCTTCCAGTTTACCCGCGAGGCACAGGACGAGTTTGCATTGACCTCGTTGTCAAATTCCCTTGCCGCGCAAAAATCAGGTGCGTTCGAGCATGAAATCGCAGCTGTCACGATCAAAACGCGCAAAGGCGAAATCGTGGTATCCGAGGACGAGCAACCTGGCAACGCACGGCCTGAAAAAATACCGCACCTGAAACCTGCGTTCCGCAAAGATGGCACCGTAACGCCCGCGAATTCGTCGTCCATCTCTGATGGGGCCGCCGCGCTTGTATTGGCTTCAGCCGAGATTGCCAAAACCAATAACATGAACATCCGCGCTCGCGTTCTAGGTCACGCAAGCCACGCCCAAGCGCCCGGTCTGTTTACAACGGCGCCTGTGCCCGCCGCCCAAAAGCTGATGGCACAGATTGGTTGGACGAAGGATGATGTCGACCTGTGGGAAGTCAACGAAGCCTTCGCCGTGGTCCCTATGGCATTCATGCATGAAATGGGCATCACGCGTGACAAAGTTAATGTCAACGGCGGCGCTTGTGCGCTGGGCCATCCTATTGGCGCGTCGGGAACACGGATCATGGTGACCCTTCTCAACGCACTCGAAAAGCGAGATCTTAAGCTGGGCATCGCAGCGATTTGCATCGGCGGCGGCGAAGGCACAGCCATAGCGATTGAGCGCCTATAATCCTCGATAACTTTGGTTGGTTCGGGGCGGCAAGTGACGCTCGTGTTCTATCTAGGGAGACATTGAATGGCCAACTATCCGCTTCTGAAGCAAACGATAGCTGCTCTCGTTGAGGGCGAGTCGGATGTCATTTCTCTGATGGCGACGTTGGCCTGTGAAATCCACAATGCCGATGATCGCTTCCACTGGACGGGATTTTACCGCGTCGTCGCGCCAGAGTTGATGAAAATCGGCCCTTATCAGGGGGGGCACGGCTGTCTTGTGATCCCTTTTTCACGTGGGGTTTGCGGGGCGGCTGCGCGCCTCAATGAAACGCAACTGGTTGACGACGTTGAAGCCTTTGAAGGTCATATCGCCTGTTCAAGCTCAACCCGATCAGAGCTTGTCATTCCGATTGCCGACGCTAGGGGAAAGGTAATCGGAGTGCTGGATATTGATAGTGATTTGCCCAATGCCTTCACCCAAGAAGATGCAAGCGAACTTAGGACAGTCTTGACCAAGACATTCGGCGGGCAGAATTCGTAACGCCTTCGTGAAAAATGTGTTGATTTTTTCACGAAGGTGAAATTTACTCTCCATTGTTCACCGTGGGGAGTCGGTCTTGCTTGCATCAAATCCATCCGAAGCATCATCTTTGGGCGCCGATATTCGCGCGCTAAGAAAGGTGCGTGGGTTGACGCTAAGCGGAATGGCGGATGCGCTAGGCCGTTCGGTTGGCTGGCTAAGCCAAGTTGAGCGTGATCTCTCGATCCCATCGACGCAGGATCTGCGCAGGTTTAGTTCTGTTTTAGAAGTTCCGGTCGACATGTTGGTGTCCAATCCACCCGAAAACGACGAGGAACTCGGCTTTGTAGTGCGCAAAAATGCCCGCCGACAAGTCAGTGCGGGCAAGGCAGGCTTGGTTGAGGAATTGCTATCCCCAGACCTGACGGACGATTTTGAGGTCGTCTACTCTACATTTGCCCCAAACTCACGCATCACAGAGACTGTGACGCGGCCAACTCAGGAACTTGCCTACCTAGTTTCTGGTCGTATGTCGGTTGAAATCGACGGCCAAGATTTTGACATCCACCAAGGCGATAGCTTTCGTATTCGTGGCGAAGCGTTTCGTTGGTCAAACCCCCATTCTGAGCCTGCTGTTGCGATCTGGGTGATCGCGCCGCCGGTGTATTAAAGGAGCATGGTATGAAAACGGGTCATTGTAGTTGTGGGCAAGTTACGTTTCAGTCCGAAGGACCTTGGCGCGACATTATCAGTTGCCATTGCGAGGAATGCCGACGCACTTCGGGGCATTTTTGGGCTGCAACGGCGGTTCCGACCGAAAAACTGGACATAACCAATGATGCAGGGCTGAAATGGTTTCGAGCCTCGGATTTTGCGACGCGCGGCTTTTGCACCGGCTGTGGGGCCAGCTTGTTTTTCCGGATGGATGAAAAAGACTACACTGCCATTGCTGCAGGTTGTGTCGATGACACTTCGGACCTGAAAATGGTTGAAGAGGTCTTCATCCACGAAAAAGGGGACTACTACCCTCTGTCCAGCGGCATACAACATTCCGAGGGGTTTTCTTACGCCTGGCAGGCTGAGGAGGAAACATCATGAGAGTGACTGGTGGTTGCGAATGCGGATCAGTACGCTTTGAGGCGGACGATGTGCGCGATACGGTGAATTTCTGCCACTGTGGCCAGTGTCGACGGACAAGCGGTCACCACTGGGCTGCGACGCGCGCTGATAATGACAAGTTTCGTCTCACGTCTGGAAGTACTTTGAAATGGTACGCATCGTCCGATTTCGCCAAGCGCGGTTTTTGCGACACTTGTGGCTCAAGCTTGTTCTATCAAGTCAACGACGCCGATCATATAGGGATTGCGGCTGGCTGCATTGACGCGCCTTCGGGTCTTTCAGGCGGCAAGCATATCTTCACCGCCAGCAAGGGCGACTATTACGATATCGCTGACGGTCTTCCTCAGGTCGAGGACTAGACTATGCTCGAAACCTTGCTTGCAATGGATATTCTGGTCCTTGTGACCTTCACGGGTGCTTCGCTGCTGCTCATCCTGACGCCCGGTGCGGATATGATGTTCGCAATTGCCAGTGGCATGTCGGGCGGTCCTAAAGCCGGGATCGCGGCGGCGGCAGGGATATCCGTGGGGGCATTCTTTCACAGCTCGATGGCTGCGATTGGATTGGCTGCTTTGATCTTCAAATCCATATACGGCGGTTTCGCGGGGGCTATGGCCACTCGTGTTCGCCGTCACGCAAAACTCATGAACAAAATATCTGCAACTGTCTTTGGCGGCTTAGCCGCGAGACTGGCATTGTCTTAAGGGAGACTACAATGTCCGATTTTCCATCAAAAGCTCGCGTCGTAATTATCGGCGGCGGTGTCGTCGGTACTTCAACGCTGTTTCATCTGGCTAAGAAGGGCTGGACCGACTGCGTTCTACTGGAAAAGAACGAACTGACAGCAGGTTCGACTTGGCATGCGGCAGGTAACGTGCCGACGTTTTCAACCTCTTGGTCGATCATGAATATGCAGCGCTACTCGACCGAGCTGTATGCAGGCTTGGCCGAAGAGGTCGACTATCCAATGAACTACCACCAGACTGGTTCAATCCGTCTGGCGCACACTGACGAGCGTATGCAGGAATTTGAGCGCGCAATGTCGATGGGCCGTTATCAGGGCATCGAGATGGAAATGTGGACACCTGAAGAGGCGAAAGAGCGTTATCCTTTCCTTGAGACCCATGACCTGAAAGGCGTGCTTTGGGACCCGTCTGACGGCGATATCGACCCTGCACAGGTTACTCAAGCGTTGGCCAAGGGTGCCCGCGAAATGGGGCAGAAAATCCTGCGCTTTACGCCTGCAACTGGGGTGACCCAGAAAGAAGACGACACGTGGATTGTTCACACCGAAAAGGGTGACATCGAATGTGACTATGTGGTGAACGCCGCTGGTTACTATGCCCAGCGTGTTGGCGAATGGTTCAAGCCATACGGTGGTCGCACAGTTCCGATGATGGTCATGTCGCACCAATACCTGCTGACCGAACAAATCCCTGAAATCGAAGCATTTTCTAAAGAGAGCGGCAAAAAGCTACCTCTGATCCGCGACGTGGATGTGTCCTATTATCTGCGTCAGGAAAAGAACGGCTATAACCTCGGTCCTTATGAGCCGAATTGCCGTGGTCACTGGATGACCGAAGACGATCAGATGCCCGAGGATTTCAGCTTCCAGCTTTGGCAGGATGATCTGGACCGGATCGAAGATATCGTCACCGACGCGATGGATCGTGTGCCGCTGATGGCAACCTCTGGCGTTTCCAGCGTTATCAACGGCCCGATCCCCTATGCGCCTGATGGTCTGCCGCTAATAGGCCCAATGCCAGGTGTGAAGAATGCCTTTGAAAACTGCGTGTTCACCTTTGGCATCGCCCAAGGTGGTGGCGCAGGAAAGGTCATGGCCGAATGGATCGTCGATGGTGGCACTGAATGGGATATGTGGTCCGTCGACCCACGCCGCTACACCGATTACACCGACCAGGACTACTGCAATGTTAAAGGGATGGAGGTCTATGGCAACGAATACGCCATGCACTTCCCTCACCACGAATGGCCCGCCGGCCGCGATAAAAAGCTCTCAACGATCCACGACCGGATCATCGCGGCTGGCGGCGTCATGGGTGCCTATAACGGTTGGGAACGTGCCAACTGGTTTGCCCAGGACGGCGACGATACCAGCCATGATGCGACCCAGACTTGGGGTCGCAATGGCCCATGGCAGCAACGGATCAAAGAGGAATGCGAAGCGGTGCGTGACGCAGCCGGTATCCTCGATCTGCCCGGCTTTTCGCGCTATCGTTTGCAGGGTGACGGCGCAGCCGAATTCCTACGGAGTCTGGCGACCGGAGGCATCCCCAAGGTTGGCCGCATCGGGCTGATCTACATTGCCGATGACCGTGGCCGGATCGTGACTGAAATGTCGGTGATGCGTCTGGACGAGGACTTCTTCTTCCTGATCACAGCTGCAAGCGCTGAATGGCACGACTTTGATCTGCTTCAGGCGCACATGCCAAATGATGCGGCGTTCAGCCTGACCAATGTCACCAAAGAGTTCATGACCCAGATATTCACCGGACCAAAGACCCGCGATATTCTGGCGGAAATTTCCGATGCCGACCTGTCCAAAGGCTGGCTGACGCATCAGTCTGCCCAGATCAATGGCACTTGGGTCCAACTGGTCCGCGTATCCTTTGCGGGCGAGCTTGGCTGGGAAATTCACACCAAAGCCGAAGACACTGCGAAGGTGTTCGACGATGTCATGGAGGCAGGCGCAAAGTACGGTCTAAAACCATTCGGCATGTACGCGTTAAACTCGCTTCGCATCGAAAAAGGCTATCGTGCATGGAAAGGCGATCTTTCGACGGATTACTCGATGCTGCAAGGCGGACTTGGGCGCTTTGTTAAGCTCGACAAGCCTCAGGACTTCCCCGGCAAAGCTGCCATCCAGAACGAAAAGCAGCAGGGCGTGACGAAAAGCTTCGTGACACTGGTGGTCGCAGCGAAAAGCGCAGACGCCCCCTATATGTCCTGTATCTGGCACAACGGTGAAATCGTCGGCGAAACCACCTCGGGCGCTTATGGTTACCGCGTTGGGGCGTCCATTGCGCTGGGCATGATCCGACCAGACCTCAATCTACCCGGCACCGAGGTCGAGGTCGAAATCTACGGCGAGAAATGCAAAGCGGTTGTTCAGGCTGACCAACCCCTGTGGGATCCAGCCAACGAAAGACTGCGTGCATGAACGCGATCACCCTTCTTGATGGATCAATAGGACAAGAAGCGGTCAAACGCTCGGGAGACCGTGCGACCCCGCTTTGGTCCACCTCGGTCATGCTGGAAAAGCCCGGCGTGATCGAGGGTATCCACCGCGATTACTTCAAATCAGGGGCGACGATTGCCACGACGAACACCTATGCTGTCTTACCCGACAGGCTAACGACCGCAAGAATGGGTGACAAGCTGGGTGCGCTGCTGGAACAGGCGCTGGTCGAAGCCGAAACAGCCAGAGACGCATCCAACGGTGGCCGGATCGCGGGTTCCCTTGGACCGATCCGCGCATCCTACAGAACCGATTTCCAAATCTCGTTCGAAGACACTGCCGACGCCTATAGCCAACTGATCTCAGCGATGGACGACCGCGTTGATCTCTACATCATCGAAACCGTCGCCAGCCTTCACCAAGCCGAAGCAACCCTGCGTGCAACCGCCGCCGTCAATAAGCCAGTTTGGCTTGCGGTCACTGTCGATGATGAAGATGGTTCGATCCTCAGATCTGGTGAGCAATTGGCGGATATAAAGACGTTGATTGCCACCTTTGATCCAGAGGCAGTGCTTATAAATTGCTCGCGCCCAGAAACGGTCGAAGCCGCTATCGAGGTCATCAAGACGTTCGGCAAGCCCTTCGGCGCGTATGCCAACGGCTTTACCCGTATATCCGCGGACTTCCTTATCGATCAACCAACCGTTGACGCACTCGAACAGCGTAAAGACTTGGGCCCCAACGAATACGCAGACCTCGCTATGGTCTGGATCTCCCAAGGCGCGACGATTGTCGGTGGATGCTGCGAAGTCGGTCCCGATCACATCAAGGAGTTGGCCAATCGTATTCGCGCGGCTGGTCACAAAATCCAATGAACTTTTTAAGTCTACAAATATCCCGAGTGAGCGCGAGAGGGCAGCGCCCTCTCGCCCCGGTCCGAGGCAAAGCCTCGGAACCAGTATAAGGAAACCAACATGTCAGATATGCCAAACACAGCCCGCGTCGTCATCATTGGTGGAGGCGTCATTGGCTGCTCCGTCGCTTACCACCTCGCCAAACTTGGCTGGATGGACGTTGTTTTGCTCGAACGCAAGCAACTCACGTCTGGCACCACTTGGCACGCGGCAGGTCTGATCGCCCAACTTAGGGCCACTGCCAACATGACCAAACTGGCAAAATACTCACAAGAACTCTACGGCAATCTTGAAGCGGAAACTGGTGTTTCTACTGGCTTTAAACGCTGCGGCTCAATCACCGTTGCGCTCACCGAAGAGCGCAAAGAGGAGATTTTTCGCCAAGCTGCCATGGCCCGAGCGTTTGGTGTCGAGGTTGAAGAAATCTCTCCTGCCGAGGTCAAAGCCAAGTACGAGCACCTCAACATTGACGACGTGACAGCGGGCGTTTACCTTCCGTTGGACGGGCAGGGCGATCCGGCCAACATCGCTTTGGCGCTGGCCAAAGGCGCGCGCCAAAACGGCGCCCTCGTCAAAGAACGCACCAAGGTCACCGGTATTCGCAAATCGGGCCGAAAAGTCACGGGCGTTGATTGGGTCAGCGATGACGGCCAAAACCAAGGTCACATTGAATGCGATATGATCGTCAACTGTGCGGGCATGTGGGGCCATGAGGTTGGCAAAATGTCCGGCGTCAACGTTCCGCTACATGCGTGCGAACACTTCTACATCGTGACCGAAGCTATAACAGACCTCACCCAGATGCCGGTTCTCCGCGTGCCTGATGAATGCGCATACTACAAAGAAGACGCCGGAAAAATGCTGCTTGGCGCGTTTGAGCCAAACGCCAAGCCCTGGGGTATGGACGGCATTTCAGACAAATTCGAGTTTGATCAACTGCCCGAAGATTTCGACCACTTCGAACCGATACTCGAATACGCCATCAACCGTATGCCAATGCTGGCCGAGGCGGGCATCCACACATTCTTCAACGGTCCCGAAAGCTTCACGCCGGACGACGCGTATCACCTCGGCCTTGCGCCTGAGATGGACAATGTCTGGGTCGCTGCAGGCTTCAACTCAATCGGCATCCAGTCCGCTGGCGGTGCAGGCATGGCCCTCGCGCAGTGGATGGATGACGGCCAAAAACCATTTGATCTTGGCGACGTTGACGTTAGCCGTATGCAACCGTTCCAAGGCAACAAAACCTATCTGTTTGAACGCTCGAAAGAAACGCTTGGCCTGCTCTACGCGGACCACTACCCATATCGGCAAAAAGCGACAGCGCGCGGCGTGCGCCGCACACCGTTCCACCAACATCTGCTCGATCAGGGCGCCGTCATGGGTGAAATCGCCGGTTGGGAACGTGCAAACTGGTTCGCCAACGAAGGTCAAGAACGCGAATACCAATACACATGGAAGCGCCAAAACTGGTTCGAAAACTCGGCCGCTGAGCATCGTGCTGTGCGCGAAAATGTCGGCATGTACGATATGACGTCCTTTGGGAAACTCCGTGTTGAGGGCCCCGATGCCGAGGCATATCTGAACTACATCGGTGGCGGTGATTATTCAGTGCCCAACGGCAAGATCGTCTATACCCAATTTCTCAACAACCGCGGCGGGATTGAGGCTGATGTCACTATCACACGCCTGACTGAAACCAGCTATCTGGTTGTCACCCCTGCGGCCACGCGTTTGGCCGATCAAACCTGGATGGAGCGCAACAAAGGTAACTTCAATGTCGTCATCACCGATGTCACGGCAGGCGAAGGTGTGTTGGCTATCATGGGTCCTAACGCGCGGAAATTGCTGGAGAAAGTGTCCCCTGCCGATTTCTCAAACGCGACCAATCCATTCGGCACCGCCCAAGAGATTGAGCTTGGAATGGGCCTTGCCCGTGCGCATCGCGTGACCTACGTGGGCGAGCTTGGATGGGAAATCTACATGTCTTCCGACATGGCCGGCCATGCGTTCGAAACCTTGTTTGAGGCAGGGCAGGACATGGACCTGAAGCTTTGCGGTATGCACATGATGGACAGTTGCCGGATTGAGAAAGGCTTCCGCCATTTCGGTCACGACATCACCTGCGAGGACAATGTTATTGATGCTGGCCTAGGGTTTGCTGTCAAAACGACTAAGGAGTGTGACTTCATCGGAAAACAGGCAGTCATTGAACGCAAGACCAGCGGGCCAAAGAATCGCATGGTACAATTCAAGCTGACCGATCCCGAACCGCTGTTGTTCCACAATGAGCCGATCATCCGTAACGGTGAATATGTCGGCTATCTCAGCTCAGGCAGTTACGGTCACACGCTCGGCGGAGCCATCGGTATGGGCTATGTTCCCTGCGATGGCGAAAGCGCAGCGGACGTCTTGGGGTCAACCTATGAAATTGACGTTTGTGGCGTGAAGGTGAAGGCAGAAGCCAGCCTAAAACCTATGTATGACCCCAAGTCGGAACGCGTTAAGGTCTAGTGACGGATCGGCCCCTCGGGGCGGTAACGATCCATAACCTCGTCGAGTAGATCATTCGTGATCGCTGAATTTGACTCTTGTAGGCACGGCAGCAAAACGGCTTTGTTCATTTTCTGCCGTGCGCCACTTGGGTTCTTATCAGGATCAGGCTGAACGTCTGAAAAACACTCGATAAAAACTTGCTCGGGAATAGCCAGATCGGCGGCAATAAGATCCGTCGGTCGTTCGCCCTTGGCCAAAACCGGCGAAGTTATTACGGCTGAGAATGTGAAGCCCAAAAAGAGTGTCAGGAAAATGTAAGGAAGAGTGGTACGCATCGGATCGCTTTCTTTGTTGTTCAAAAAGCTAAACGCGTGATCTGCTGGTTTTCGTCGAAATATTTTTGTGCTGGTTATCTGTTGCCTACGATTGCACGGCCAGTGGCGAAGTATTGGGCTCTGCATTTTTCAGATATACGCGTCGACAACATACAATTTGATTTGCAAAATTGCACATTGCGCTATCAAGATTGTATACGGCCCGCATGTGTGATGGGCCAATCACATCATGCTGCCCCATCAAAGACTAATGCCTATTACAATACCAATCCGTAAGCGGAAGTCGTCGCGGTCGAGCAGTTCTCGTCGTAAATTGCCTGCCAATCGCTCGAGTCATCGTCGTCGTCATCATCGTCATCATGATGAGAGTCGTCATCCTCTTCGTCTTCTTCAGCGTCTTCAATTGCGGTCAAAATCCCTACACAATCCCAAACGTCATCTTTGTCCGGCTGTTCACCAAAGTCAGAGATTAGTGGATCATCACACGCGGATACTTCGGCATAGTTGCGGTATTCAATATTGTGCAAAGCCTCAGCGTGCACATCGGAAATTGTATCTGCGTGGTCGTTGATCTTGATTGATTTTTCGCTCGCCATTTGAATGGCACGCAATACGTTATCTGCTCCGAATTCAATATTTTCATCGGCAAACAGGTAGGTTGTGTAGCGTTGATAAAAGCAATAATCGGCATTTCCAAAGGTGACGTTTTTGCCAAACTTGATCATGTTGTCAGTCGCAAACAATACGTTGTCGACCGAAACGTCTGATCCAACATGAATTTGGCTTTTTGCATACACGGCCACGTCTTCAATAACTGAAAGCTGTGAAAAGTCCGCCATCCCGTCGATCACGTAGAACGAGTATGGGATAAGGATATCCCCCTGAGAAAACGTGGAAATTTCCCGTAAAGTGTAGGTTCCAAAGTCACCGACGTCGTCTAACTCACCGGCTTTCATATCGCTGATGATATCGCCAGCCATGTTGGCAAGATCGAGGGTCAAACTGTTTTCAAAGACTGAATCCGGGTCGAGATCACTCTTCTCTGCGCCCTTAAGTTTTCCGCCTTCGCCAATTCCTATGACGACATCCTCAGAAAATTCGTTGTCCTTGTTCATCTCGACCTTTTCTTCGCCGTAGATGCAGATGTTTCCGGAATGAACGCTTCCCTTATCGAACTTGACTTTCTTCTCGGCAAAGAAACCACCGCTTGAGCAGCTGACCCCTGAGTCGGCGCCGTTGTAGCTTGTGTAGGCGACAGATTCTGTACGGATATCGTAGTCACCAAATCCTGATAGGCTTGAAACGATTGTACTGAGGGCGTTTCCTCGTGAAGAGGACATCGTCGCAACCACACGAATTGAGTTCACGCCAACGGCGCTTGCGTAAAATGAGTCTGAGCTTGAATCCCAGACACCAAACTCAATATCGCTTTGGCCAATCGCCGCTGAATCCTCATTGCCAAAATACATGGCCGCAACGTCCAAACCATAATCAAGTGCAATTTCTTCGTCTGGCATTGCTTGCATAGCCGCAAGTGCGACCGCGTCTGTTGCGCTTTGCATTTTTGCCTTTGCGAATCCGATATTTGCGTACTCGACTGTGATTCCAAGCATGGTGAACATGCCAGCAATGAACATCAACGAGAATGGTGTTACCCATCCGTCTTCGTTGGTGAGGAAGTTGTTATTCGAAGATTTTCTCATGACGCACCTCAATCCGATCAATCGTCATCATCGTCGTCGTCGTCGTCATCATCGTCGTCATCATCATCATCATCATCATCATCATCATCGTCGTCATCATCGTCGTCATCATCGTCACCAGAAGCTTCTTCTTCCTCTTCTTCTTCGA
>ERZ1047821.2016-NODE-2016-length-12619-cov-4.793457_pt1 | contig 12619 bp, 13 predicted proteins | sample MGYA00383096_ERZ1047821 | MGnify/ENA primary metagenome ERZ1047821 (study PRJEB29581, sample SAMEA5548366) | metagenome | biome: marine; feature: coastal; material: water | depth 25 m | study: Short-term variability in the microbial, nano- and picoplankton... | reverse complement strand
GGTGATGACCGACCCGCCCTCGCCCATGAGCTTCACGGCCTCGCGGGTACCCAGAAAGGTGCCCCCGGCGTGGATGGCCATCATCTTGGAGAACGCCTCGTACCCCATCAGCGAGATCTGGGAACCCTGGCCGGCCATCATCTCGTCGAAGCCGTCGCCCGGCAGGCGGCTCACCCCGGCGTTGTTGACCTGCACGTCGAGACGACCCCAGGCCCCGTGGATCTGGGCGAACATCGAGACCATGTCGCCCTCGTCGCAGACGTCGCCCCCGAAGGCCCGGTGACCGTCACCGTCGAGCAACTTGACCGTCTCGTCGGCCGCCTCCCACCGGAGGTCCTGGGCGGCAATGGTGGCGCCCTCCTCCGCGAAACGCAGCGCCATGGCCCGTCCCAGTCCCGATCCGGCCCCGGTGATGCAGGCCACCTTCCCGGCCAGACGGCCCGTCTCACGGCTCATACGGTGTCTCGATTCACGTGTGTTTCCTCCCCGATCGAACGTCGCGTCCGATCGGCGGCGAGTGTAGAACGGGTGATCTTCCTGAGGCACACTGTGGTCATGAAGCAGGCACCTCAGTGAACGTCGTCATCATCCACCAGAGCCGGACCGGCAACACCCGGAGGGCCGCCGAGTTGATCGGCGGGGCCGCCGCAGCGGCCGGGGCCACCGTGGCCGTACGCCCGGTCACCAACATCGACTACAAGGAACTGGCCGAGGCCGATCTGGTCTTCGTCGGCACGTGGGTCGACGGCCTGATCCTGTTCGGCCACCGCCCCGGCGACACCGGCAAGGTGCGCCAGATCCCGAAGTTGTGGGACAAGCAGGTGGCCGCGTTCATGACCCATGCCGTGAACCCCGGCAACGCAGCCACGAAACTGTCCGACGTGCTGGAGGGTCACGGTGCCACTGTGGTGGCTGCCCGCTCGCTGAACCGTCGCCGTCTCGATGACGAGGCCCCGGCATTCGCCGCCGAGGTCCTGGCCTCGGTAAGCGCCGCGGCCTGACTCAGCCGACCTGACCGCGCTGCCCGAGGGAACGCCAACCGGCCAGCCGGCCTCCCGTCCCCACCGACCGGAGGCCGTCGAGGGTGAACACGGCGAGCCCCGTCCACACCAGGGCGAATCCGATCAGGCGACCTCCACCGAACGGTTCGTCGTAGGCCACCACGCCGAGCAGGAAGTTGATGGACGGCGACAGGTACTGGATCACGCCGATCACCGACAGCGGTACCCGCTGCACCGCCCCGGCGAAGCACAACAGCGGCACGGCGGTGAACAGGCCGCTACCCAGCAGGACCACGTACTCGGTGCCCGACGCGGAGACCAGCGCGTCCTGTCCGTTGATCAGCCGGGTCCCCAGGAACACCAGGACCAGCGGCAGCATGACCGTCAACTCGATGGCCAGCATGTCCAGAGGAGGCCGGTTCACCGTCTTCTTGATGAGGCCGTAGATGCCGAACGTGGCCGCCAGGAAGAGCGACACCCACGGGAGTCGACCCATGTCGATGGTCAGCCACGTCACGCTGGCCGCACCGAGGGCGACGGCTGCCCACTGGGCCCGACGAAGGCGTTCACCGACCACGACGACGCCCAGGACCACACTGACCAGCGGGGTGATGAAGTAGCCGAGGCTGCCCTCGATCACCCGACCGTTGGTGACCGCCCATACCCAGACCAGCCAGTTCGACCCGATGAGGATCCCGGCCAGCGCCTCCAGGGCCAACGTCCGGGGCTCACGGGCCGCGGTCCGCACCGAACGAAGCGACCGACGGACCAGGTGGATGACCAGCACGGTCACGAAGGTCCAGAGCGCCCGGTGCCCCAGCATGTCCAGAGCCGGGATGTCCGAGCCCAGCCGCCAGAAGGCCGGTGACAACCCCCACATGACCTGGGCACACACGATCAACACCAGGCCCCTACGCATCGGGCCAGTCTCGTCAGCAACCACCCGCCCGACCAACCCGGTATCGGGCCGCACGACCCCGGCCAGCAGGGGTCGGGCCGGTACCGTCCGTCGAATGCGGATCGGACTGCTGCGTTGCGACGACATCTTCGAGGACCTGCGTCCCGAGTACAGCGGCTACCACCAGCTGTTCACCAACCTCTTCGCGGCCACCGGTGACGAGTCCGTGGAGTTCACCGACCTCCCCGTGTACCAGGGCACGTTTCCCTCGGCTCCCGACGAGTACGACGCCTGGTTGATCACCGGTTCGGCCCGCGGCGTCTACGAGGACGAACCGTGGATCCGGTCACTCCTGGATCTGGTGCGTGACCTGGATGTGGCCCGTGCCCCCACCCTCGGGGTGTGCTTCGGCCATCAGGCCATCGCCCAGGCCCTCGGCGGTCGGGTCGAACGCGTCGATGCCTGGGGCATCGGCAACCGGGCTGCCCGGATCACCCGACGGGAATCGTGGATGACCCCGGGCCACGACGAGGTGGGCATCTTCTACAGCCACCGCGACCAGGTCCTGGACCTGCCCTCCGGCGGTCGGGTGGTGGCCACCGCGGACCACTGTCCGGTGGCCGCGCTGGCCGTGGGCGACCACATGCTGGGCATCCAGGCCCACCCCGAGTTCGACCCCCACTACGCCGACGTGCTCTACCGGGGGCGCTACACCGGCACCCGTCTACAGGAGGTCCTCGACGAGGCGCTGACCACCCTGGACGCCCCACTCCACCGGGTCGACGTGGCCACCTGGATGCTGCGGTTCATCCGCGGCCTCTAGGCCCGGAGCCCTCTTCAGCGCTCCGGTCGAACCGTCACCTCGACCGGTCGGGTCACCACGAAGGACAGGGCGACCAGCACCACGGCCATCCCGAGGCCCTGCTGGCCGGCGATCCGTTCATCGATCAGCCACCACGCGTAGAGCGGGGCCACCGCGGTGAACAACAGGCTGATCAGGCTCATCTGGGTCAACGTCACGTGGCCGTGGGCGAAGTTGGTCATCAGGTGGCCCGTCCCGGGGATGATGGCCATGGCGGCCACCAGCCACCAGTCCCCACCCGACGGCAGGGCCACGCCGCCCTCGGCCACCAGGGCGATCGGCAGCAGGACCGCCGTGGCCACCACGGTGAGGGCCAGTTGATAGGTGATGGAGTCCATCTCGGCCCGGGCCTTCTTGGAGGCCACGTAGTAGGAGGCGAACAGGATCATGGTGATCAGGGCCATCAGGTCGCCCGACCAGGTGGACACGCCCCCGGCCCCCGCTCCCGCCATGGCCACCACGACACCCAGGAAGGCCACCGTGGCACCCACATAGACCGACCGGTGGGGGCGTTCGCCGAACAGCCGATGTCCGACGGCCAGGAGCAGGACGGGCTGCAGCGAGGCGATGACCACCGCGTTGACCGCACTGGTCCGACGCATCGACAGGATGAAGAACACCAGGTTGACGGCGAAGATCACGCCACCCACGGCGGAGCGCTTCAGGTCGACCCAGCGGAGCCGGTTGCCGGCCAGCACCAGGACCACGGCGTAGAAGGCGGCGGCCAGGCCGAGCCTCCAGAAGACGAAGGCCATCTCGGCCATCTCGACCTTCTTGACGATGCTGGGCCCGAAGGCCATGAAGCCCACGGCGCCCACCGCCGCACCGCGCCCCAGCACCACCCGATCCCGCATCCGGTGCACCCTTCCACCTCCGCGCCTCCCGGCAGGCGTCGGGGAACCCGGCCTCAGGTCCTTGCCGTCGCCTCGTCCTGGGCGGCCTGCAGGGCTTCGGTCAGGTTCCCGGTCCACGACCGGAGAGAACTACGGGCGCCCTTCGGTTCGGGCGGATCGATGGGCGGGCCGACCACCAACCGAACCCGGGTCGGACGGGGGAACCGCGCTCCGGTGGGCATGGCCTCGCCCGTCCCGGCGATTCCCACCGGCACCACCCGGGACTGTGTCTTGGCGGCCAGCCACGCCGTGCCGTCGAACAGTTCACCGATGTCGCCGCCCTCGTGGCGCTTCCCCTCCGGGAATACCAGCAGGAGGTTGCCGTCGTTGAGGAGCTCGCGGGCGATGCGCATCGACTCACGGTCCGCAGTGTCACGGTGCACGGGAAACGCACCCAACGAGGCGATCACCCAGGCCAGTGGCCGAAACCTGAACAGGCTCTCCTTGGCCAGTGCCCGGAGTCGCCGCCGCGTCAGCGGGGCCAGCATCAACGAGTCGAGGTTGGAACGGTGGACGGGCGCCAGGATGACCGGTCCGTCGGCCGGGATGTGTTCGCGACCCACGGCCCGGGTCCGGAAGTACGGCCAGAGCAGCAGGCGGGCCAGGCCCCGGATGGTGCCGTAGACCAGCGGCGCCGTCCACGCCGCGCTGGTACGACGGGCGCGGGCCTGACGTTCCGACGAGTCCATGGCGTCAGGTGGCCGGAATCGTTGGGTCAGCGTTGGACGTCGGGCGACGCGTCAGCGCTGGGCGATGCGGGCGCTCAACACGTCGCGGAGGCTGACCATGCCGAGGAGCTCGCCGTCGACCTCCACGGGAAGGTGGCGATAGCCGCGACTCAGCATCAGGGCGGCCGCCTCCTCGGTGTCCAGGTCGGGCAGGGCGGTATCGGGATCCGGGGTCATCCAATGGTCGACCCGGGACGCCCGCAGGTCGTCGTCGTCGGCGGCGGCCCGGAGAACATCGCGCTCGGTCAGGATGCCCAACAGCATCCGACCCTGAACCACGACCACCGAACCGAACCCGCCCCGGACCATGACCCGTGCGGCATCACTGATCGTCGAATCGGGTGGCAGGGTGACCACGTTGTCGGTCATCACCTCGGAGATGGCGACCATCAGCCACTCCCCCCGACCTCGTCGACGTCACGATCCTTCCGGGCTCCCGACGGGACCTCCAGATCGAGGTTGAGGGCGCGCCAGAGGTTGCCGGCCCACACGCTGGTGTGGGGCCACTCCCGCCAGAAGGCCTGGAGGACGGCGGGATCCATCTCGGCGGCGGCTTCTTCCGGACTCTGGTCGCGGGCCAACGCGTCGAGGGCGTCGACCACGGCAAGCAGACGGACTGATGGAGTCTCTGACACGAAGCCTCCCGGGCTCACGGACGATCGGAGGTTCCGTCGTCCGCCCTTCGATCATCCCCCGAATCGGACGGCTCGGCAAACGGACCGGCAGGAGGGCCGACTCGAGGGCCGACCCGATGGCCGGAGGGTCACGCCGTTTCGTCGGCCACCGCATCGTGGTCGAGCATGGACAGCAGGCCCTGCCGCTGGATGAGGAGCGCATTGGCGGCCAACAGGCAGCCCGCCCCGAGGGTCACCCAACGCAGCCCGACCAGGTCACCGAGGATGCCGAAAGCCAGCCCGCCCACCGGGATGCCGCTCAGGACGGCCACCAGGAACACCGACATGACCCGTCCCCGGTACCGCTCGTCGACCCGCATCTGCAGCGCCGTGCTGAGGGTCGTCCCGTGGAGCATGTGGGCCGCACCCATGCACAGGTAGCCGACGATGCCGACGGCCAGCCACCCGGTGGACGCCACCACCACCAGCCCGATCGAGTACAGCAGGATGCTGCGACGTTCCATGACCGACCGGGCGACCCGTGAACCGGCACGACTGATGTGCACGCTGGCCAACAGCGAGCCCACGCCGAGACTGGTGGACAGGACGCCGAGGCCACCGCCACCCAGGCCGTAGAGGTCGTCGGCGATCCCGGCGGCCAGCGAGAAGGCGAACACCGCGCCGAGCGAGGCCACCGTGAAGGCCAGTCGGAAGGCCAGACGCATCTCGGGTCGGGCCCGGACGTAGGCGATCCCGTCCCCCAACTGGGATCGCAGCGACCCGTCGGCGCCGGTGGGCGACCACTTCGTCCGCACGGTGGCCAGTACCAGGAATCCGGCCACGTAGACCCCGAGGCCCACGGCGAAGGCCAGGCCCGGGCCACCGAAGGCCAGCGTCAGGGCGGCCACCACCGGACCGATGGACCGACCCACGGTGAAGGTGATGGACACCATCCGCACGGCAGCGGCCAGCGACTCCCGCGGCACGAGGATGGCGCCCAACGACTGGATGGGCGCCCACATGAACGAGGCCGCCGACCCGCCGATGAAGTTCAGGCCCAGGATCAGCCACGGGGTGAGGCGGCCGGACTGGTAGAGCACCACGATCCCCACCATGACCAGGACCTGCATCCCGACTCCGCCCAGCAGGAGCAGGCGCCGATCCATCCGGTCGGCCAGCGCACCGGCGAACGGCGTGCCGATGACCGACGGGAGGAGCGCGGCGAACGACGCCGCGCCGACCCACGAGTTGGAGTCGGTGAGCTGGTTGATGAGGAACGGGGTGGCCAGTCCGGCGAGGAACTGGGCGATGCCACAGAGGGTCGTCCCCATGGCGAACCGGGCGAAGGCCGGATGGCGGAGCGCGGTGAACGGGTTCGTGGCGTGCAGCGACTCGCCGCTCACCCGGTGGCCCCCACCGATCGGGTCAGGAACAACTGGAATTCGACCACGCCGTGGTCGGCCACCGAGACCACGATGGGGGCACTGGGTGCCTCGACGTCGTGGTCGGCCAGGACCACCGGGAGGCTGCCCACCACGGTGAGGACGTCGCCCACCAGGGTGGCCTCCAGGGTGGCCTCGACGGCCACCGACAGGCCGTTGACGGTCAGCTCGCCGGGTGCCGTGGCCGCCAGTTCGGTGGTCCCCTCGGCCAGCGGGACCGGGGCGTCCAGCACGAACACGGCCTCGGGGTGCTGGTCGACGTGGAGGACCTCGAACACCTTGCCGTCCCGGTAGGTCCGATCCGAGATCAGGCCCCGGAGATCCGCGGTGATCCGGGCGGACGCCACCGCACCGTTCACGATCTCGATGGTGCCGGTGACCAACGGGGTACGACCCACGGCGGTCGTGGCGCCGATGCCCCTCCCCAGTTCCTCGTCGATCCGGTAGCCCACCCACGTCGACGTGAAGTCGTGGAACGACCCGATGTCGGGGTCCACGGCCCACGTGCCGGACGGATCCGGAGGGCCCGCCGTGGTCGCCGGCGCGACCGTGGTGGGCGTAGCCGTGGTGGCGGGCGCGGCTGTGGTGGGTGCCGCGCTGGTCGGCGAAACCGTGGTCGCCGGCTGCTGGGCGGCTGCCGCGGTCTCCGCTGCAGTGGCCAGGTCCGGGGCGGGCGGCGCGTCGGACCGCACCAGGAACCACCAGCCGGCGAACGCCACCACGAGGATTCCGGCCAGCACCAGCATCCCGGTCCGTCGCGCTCCCCCCGAACCGTCCGCCGTCCTGTCGGTCGTCGCCATTCCCGGACCCTAGATCCGGGTCCTCCCGGTGGCCCTGTCCGGGCCGACCCGGCCCCGGCGGACACCGCCCCATAGGGTCACGACGGTGAAGTTCGGACTGTTCTACGAGCACCAGATCGCCCGCCCGTGGGGCGAAGGCGACGAACACCGCCTCTTCAAGGACGCCCTCGACCAGGTCGAGTTGGCCGACCGTCTGGGCTTCGACCACGTGTGGGAGGTCGAGCACCACTTCCTCGAGGAGTACAGCCACAGCTCGGCCCCCGAGGTCTTCCTTGCCGCGGCCAGCCAACGCACGTCACGGATCCGGCTGGGCCACGGCATCGTCCTGCTGCCCGGGGCCTACAACCACACGGCCCGGGTCGTGGAACGCATCAATACCCTGGACCTGCTGTCGGACGGCCGGGTCGACTTCGGGTCCGGCGAGTCGTCGTCCAACGCCGAGTTGGACGGCTTCGGCATCGATCGGGCCACCAAGCGCGACCAGTGGCTGGACCACATCGAGGCCGCCACCCGGATGATGGTGGAGGAACCGTTCGCCGGGTGGGACGGCCCGTGGCTCCAGATGCCGCCTCGCAACGTGGTGCCCAAGCCGTTCCAGAAGCCCCACCCACCCCTGTGGGTGGCCTGCACCCAACGCGAGACCATCCGCCTGGCCGCCACCAAGGGCATCGGCGCCCTGTCGTTCGGCTTCGTGGAACCCGGCGAGGCCGAGGAATGGGTGGGCGAGTACTACGACACGATCGCCTCGGAGGCCTGCGTGCCCGCCGGGTTCGCGGTGAACGCCAACGTGGCCTGCGTGCTGCCGTTCATGTGCCACGACGACGAGCAGGAGGCCATCGACCGGGGGCTCGACGGTGCCCACTTCTTCGGCTACTCGCTCGGACACTTCTACGGATTCGGCGACCACCGGCCGGGCACCACCGACATCCACGAACAGTTCCTGGCCAACCGCAGCGCCTACGGCTTCGACCGGGAAACGGCCGCTCAGGTGGGTGTCGGGCTCCGGGCCCGGATGACCCGTGAGGCCGACGGGGTCGAGGAGGGGTTCGCCTCGTTGCGGGGCGCCATCGGGACACCCGACCAGATCCGCGACCTGTTGCTGGACTACGAGGCGGCCGGCGTGGACCAGGTGATCTTCATCAGCCAGGCCGGCCACAACCGGCACGAGCACATCTGCGAGTCCATGGAACTGTTCGCCCGTGAGGTGATGCCCGAGTTCGCCGAACGGGACCGGGCCCACGTAGCGGCCAAGGAGGAACGTCTGGCGGGCGCCGTGGAGGCCGCTCTGGCCCGACGCAGCGGGCCGCGATCCGTGGACCCGGAGTACCGCATCCCCCCACCGACCGGCGGCGCATGACCCGCCGGGCCGGCGCCGTACTGGTCGCCGTGCTGGTCGCCTCCGTGTCGGCCTCGTGCGGAGGCAGCGGGGACGAGACTTCGGCAGCACCCACCACCGCAACGCCCGCCACCGCTGCGCCCGCCACCGCTGCGCCGGCAACTGAACCGCCGTCGACCCCGCCACCGACCACGGCGCCGCCCACGGCACCACCCACTACCGCTCCGGCCACCACGGTCCCGGAACCGGAACCGGACCCAGACCAGGTCCGGGACGCCGCCACGTTGCAGGCCTACGTCGCCGAGGCGGCCTCGTTCACCCAGGCCGACACCGCCTGGCTGCTTCCCGACGACCTCGACCCGTCGGCGGGCGGCGCGCCCGGCATGACCCGCTACGTGTTCCGCGAGACGTCAGCCGGCGTGGTCCCCACCCTCGTGGAGGGGCCCATCGGTCGACAGGTCCGCTGTCAGGACCCCGACCTACCGTGCTCGTACCGGGACCTGGTCGAGCTGCACGCTTCCGGCGACCCCATTCCAGACGCCCTGTCGATCACCGCCGACCAGTTGGGCGCCCTGGTCGGCCAACTCGACACCCTCGCCGCATTCGCGATCCGCCACGCCGAGCCGGACGCGGCCTGTGCGGCGGGCTTCGTCTCCGACGCCATCCAGACGCCCAACATGGGATCGCACTTCCACCGGGCCCGGTCGTTCCTCGACGGCTTCGACCCGGGAGCGCCCGAGATCCTGATCTACGCACCGTCGGACGGCTCGCTGGTCAACGGGCCCCTCGGGTACTGCGCCGGCGACGTCTGGATCGGCCCCGACCTGTCACTGGTCGGAACGGCCTTCCTGCTTCCCCCCGACGTGGTGGGCATCGAACACCCGGAGGGCTTCACCGGTGATCTCGACAACTGGCACAGCCACTTCAACCTGTGCCGGGGCAACGCCCGGGGTCGGGACGCCTTCGTCACCCGGGCCGAGTGCGAGGCCGCCGGGGGCAGCTGGTTCGACGCCATCGGTTGGATGCTCCACGCCTGGGTGGCCCCGGGCTTCGACAGCCAACTCGGCGTGTTCTCCATGTGGAACCCGACCATCGCCCCGGTGGCCGACCCGGACGCCGTTCGGGCCGCCCGTCAGGTCCGGGGAAGCGACTTCCCCGACGGGGCCCGCCAGTCCCTCATCACCAACTTCGCCTTCGAGCGGACCCTCACCGTCGACGTGGGCCAGAGCATCTACTTCAACAACGTGGACTCGGTCCCCCACACGGTGAGCGCCGGCACGCCCGACGACCCCGACCTGGCCTCGTTCGACAGCGGGCTGTTGTCACCGGGCGACAACTGGGAACTGCCCACTTCCGAAGCCGGAACCTTCAGCCTGTTCTGCGCCCTGCACCCCGACATGACGGCCACCCTGATCGTCGACTGAACCGTCGGACAGGTCGGCCCGATCGGCTGGTCAGCCCAACCGGCCGGTGAGCCAGTGGGCCGGGCGACCGCCCAACTCGAGGTGGAGTTGCTCGGTGAGACCCGGTCGGACTTGACGGGCCAGCGCCCGGTCGGCCACCAGCACCCCGATCCCCCAGCCCGGGCACTGCTCGGCGGCCACCCGTCCGAGGGTGGCGTAGAGGTTCCGGAGGTCGCCGCCACCCAGTCGCCCACCCCACGGCGGGTTGGTGGCCACCAACCCCGGGGCCGGTTCAGAGGAGGGCCCGGCACCTCCCGGCGGCTCGAGGGCAGCCACCGGGGCCACCCGGAACTCGATGCGGTCAGCAACGCCGGCCCGCTCGGCGTTGGCCCGGGCCGCCTCGATCGCGCCGGCGTCCCGGTCGGCAGCCACGATCCGCGGCGGGCCATGGCCGTCGGGTACCGGAGCCTCACTCCGCATCCGGCCAGCATCGGCCGACACGCTGGCCCAGGTGCCCGGCTCGAAGCACGACCACGTCCTGAGGGCGAGATCCCGGTCGTGGGCCGGCGGCACGCCGGCGGCCCGGAGCGCCGCCTCGATGGCAATGGTCCCCGAACCGCACATCGGGTCGACCAGGGGCGCCGACGGGTCCCAGCCAGCGGAGGACAACAACCCGGAAGCCACTGATTCACGCAACGGTGCCTTGGCCGTGGCCTGACGCCAGCCCCGTTCGTGCAGCGGCGCGCCCGACGAGTCGATGCTCACCGTGAACCGGTCGTCCACCGCCCGGACCACGATCAGCTGCGTGGAAGCCTCGTCGGACCGGTCGGCGGACACGTCAGTCGATTCCCCGGTTCGGGAACCCGGACCGAGCGCCGCGGCGAACCGTTCGGCGATCGCCCCGTCGTGCCACAACTTTGAATGCCGGGTGGTGACCCGAAAGCGGGGCACGGTGTCGGGAGCAAGCCAGGCGTCCCAGTCCATCTCGCCGATGCGGCGCTCCAGATCGGCGAAGGTCCGCACGGTGAAACCCCCGACGCGCACCAGCACCCGGGTGGCACACCGCAGGAACAGGTTCGCCGCGTACAGCCGTCGGGTCGTCAGGTCGACGGTGACCGTCCCCTTGCCCCGCCGCCCCGGTCGGGCACCCAGGGCCACCAGCTCCTCGGCCACCAGCTCCTCCAGACCGGGAGGACAGACCACCAGACACGGATGGGTGGGAGCGCGACGACTGTTCATGGCCCCACCATGGCGCGCTAGAAGCCCATCGGGGCGGACCGCACCTCGGCCACCCCCTCGGCATCACCGGTCAGCTCGACCAGGGCATGGTCACGCCGCCCGAAGAAGAACAGCGAGAGCTCGAGTGGCTCGCCGGTGACCAGCACCGGCCTGCCCGATGACGCCGGGCCCGGTCGACGGACGGCCACCGGAGCTCCCCCGGGCCGGGCGATCGAGAGGGCGAGGTGGCGCAGGGCCCGGGTTCGCATCCGGGCACCGCTCCGCTGGAACGGCCAGAGGGCGTCCTGGAGCGGGCCGATATCGGACCTGGCCGTCCAACGGTCGACCGACCGGCGCACGTCCTCGTGGTGGACGGCGAATTCCACCAGGTTCATGGGGCCGTCCACCGGCCGAACCCACCCCGGCGGACCTGCCCGCAGGCGCTCCACCAGTTGGCCGAAAGGCGCTCGTTCGGCCAGCCGGGCCGTCACCCGGGCGGTGTGTCGAGCCGCCGCACCACCCACCACCAGGCCGGGTCCGACGTCGGGTCGGCGTTCACGGACCACCAGATGGGCGGCCAGCAGCGCCGTCGTCCAGCCCTCACAGAGGGTGGGAGCGTCTGGCCCAACTGCCGCCAGCAGGTCGCAGAGGGCGGCCCGCTCCGCACGGGCCAGCCGGCCGGACCTCATTGTCCGACACTCATCCCGGTGAAGACCCTCATCAGGGAGAGACCGTCGTATCCGGCACCCACGCACCGTGGAACCCGTCGGGCACCCGCTGCGGGAGGTGGATCCGGGCCACCGGCGGACCGTCCAGATCCCCGCCATCGAGTACCACCAGTTCGGCGGGGCCACCCGACCGGTCGTTCACGCACACCAGGATCCAGGCGTCCCCCTCCTCGGTGGAGCCGTCCTTGGGTACGACGACTGGCTCGGCGCCGAACCGGTCCGGACCGTGGTCGTGGGTGAGCACCGCACCGGTCTCGACGTCGACCCGGGCGGTCGGCCCGAGCCCCAGGCCAGCCGACGTGTAGGCGAAGCGGTGGCGCAGGGTCCCGACCCGTGGATCATGGGTGGGGAACTCGTGGGCGCCATCGGCCAGCACGGTCTCGGTCACCCGCCGGGCCACCGGGTCGACCACCCACCGGGCCAGACGGGGCTGGCTGTCGCCCACCGGACCCAGCCGGTCGTGATCGAACATCGAGTCGTATCGGCAGACGTCGACCACCACGGTGCCGTCGTCGGCGTCATACGCGTTGACGGGGTGGAACACGTAGGCCTGCGGCGCCTCGCACCACACCACGTCGCCGGTGGCCCGTGACAGCACGCCGACCCGGGCCGGATGGTCGGGCTTCCACGAGAACGGGAACGGGCTGCCACCCATGGCCATCTCGATGTCCAGGCAGACCGGCAGGTCGTAGACCA
>ERZ1047821.2014-NODE-2014-length-12630-cov-9.779006_pt1 | contig 12630 bp, 27 predicted proteins | sample MGYA00383096_ERZ1047821 | MGnify/ENA primary metagenome ERZ1047821 (study PRJEB29581, sample SAMEA5548366) | metagenome | biome: marine; feature: coastal; material: water | depth 25 m | study: Short-term variability in the microbial, nano- and picoplankton... | reverse complement strand
GAACTATTCAAGCCATACATCTGTATTTAAGATATTAAAAGACGGAAACGTAGGCATAGGAGCAACATCACCCTCAGCTACACTCCACGTAAAAGGCAGCGGAACAACGTCAGCAACAACGGCATTGTTAGTGGAGAATAGTTCGGGAACGGATTTGTTTAGTGTAAGTGATGATGGAAGTGTAGGGTTCGGTACTGACGACCCATTCGCAAAAATGCACATTAACGCAGAACTTGATGGAAACAATACAACATTATCAAATCAATCATTAATTATACATCAAGTTTCTTCAAGTGTTGCAACTGAACAGAAAACCATAGCCTTTGGTCAGTCCACTAATAGCGGAATTTGGGGTGGTAAAATAGCTTGGGAATGTTCGGGTAATTATTCAAGGGGTGGGTTTAAGTTTTACACTAAAAACGCAGTTGCCGCAGGAGGTCCAAATATTGAAGCAATGGTTATTGATATGGATGGCAACGTAGGCATAGGAGCAACACCCTCAGCCCGACTCCACGTAAAAGGCGAAGGAATAACAACATCCACAACAAACCTACTACTTCAAAATAGTGCGGGAGGGGAGTTATTTAGTGTTAATGATGCGGGTACATTAAATGTGAGAGATAATATGGCTTACAGAAATAATACTATTGGTGGTATATGTTACATGGATGTAGGTAATATGGTTATAAGGGATGGAAATTCGGGAATAAATGCAAGTTTGTCGGTAGGGGTAGGCGGTACACCCTCAGCTACACTCCACGTCAAAGGAAGCGGCACAACATCAGCAACAACGGCATTATTAGTGGAGAATAGTTCGGGAACGGACTTGTTGAAGGTGTTGGATAATGGGCAAGTTGAGATATTAGCTTATAGGTTAAAGTTACCCGTAATTCAACTAACGGGAGGAGCAAACCTAATAGAGGCTGATGGTGGCACTTTAAGAATACAAACAATTAGAGGTAGTGGTACAACAGGTAGTTTGGCAATAAGGAGAGGAAGCAATGATAAGATATATTTTCAAAATAGTTCGGGAATACAAACAGACACGTGGGATAGTGCAGGTTTAGGCGTAGGAGCAACCACAATAGACGCAAGTGCAAAACTTCAAGTAGATAGCACCACACAAGGGTTACTTCCACCACGAATGACAACCACACAAAAAAACGCAATTAGTAGTCCCGCAAATGGGTTAGTTGTTTATGATACTACTACAAATAAACATTGTGGCTATAATGGCACAATTTGGAACGACTTATATTAAAAATGAAAATAGATTTAACAACATCGTTCACGAACGAAAACGGACAAAACATCAAGGATGGCGAACAAGATTTGACCATTGGGAAAGTTATCACAACGGCGATTTTGTCGCCAATGAAAGACGACGACAAATTAACCGGCGAAGAAAAAGCCAATTTATTCAATTTGTGGTTTGACAAAATCAGGAATAAAAAAACGGCGGATTTAGAACCTGAAGAAATAATTCTAATAAAAGAACGTGTCGGCAAAGCATACGCACAAATAATCGTCGGACAATCATTCAAAATTTTAAAAGGAAAATAATGTACAAAGATTTAAAAACAGAAGTAGACGTGACAATTGACACGTCAGTCGCACCACCATTAATCGGGAAACCAATTTCAAAGGTTTATGAAGTTTCATTTGCGAATGATAAGGTGACGGTTATAGGTAAATTTGAAGGTGACGCAGACAAACAATGGTCATCAAGATTTAGTCGCGATGAACTTCCAACGGAAGAAGCAAAAGAACTTTATGACGATGTTGTTGCGAACATCAATCAATTGCATTTGTGGTTCAGGAAAACAGATAAGAATTACGAGACGGACAAATGGGTTGAAGTAGTCGAAGAATGATTAATTTCCTATTGCTATTGTTGGCAATCTTATTGTTTCTGATATTCGGGACGACGGGTTTTGTTTATTCGATTGTGTGGCGAATGATGCGTTCAGCGTCAGTCTATTTTTGGCAAATCGCAATCGCAATTGATGAACTTGGCAACACCATTTGTCAAGACTTATTCAATAACACAATGAGGGCAAAGGGCGGTCATAAATTTGGAAATTCAGATGAAACAATTAGTCACGTTTTGGGCAAACTAAAAAAGGAAAATAAGTTGTTGCCATTGGGTAAGGCGTTGGCGTGGATACTGAACAAGATTGACGAAAATCACGTTGAAGATGCGGTGAAATGATATATTGTTTGCAAATATTGATTGAGTTGATTAACGAAACTAAAAACGGAGACAAGCACGACTTGAATTCTTCGTTGCGTTTATTGGCTCACATTTCGTTTGCTACAATTGTTGGCGTTCTTTCGGGAACGTATTTCGGTGCGTTGTATTACATCGGATTGAGATTCGCGATTTTTGACATTTCGTTTGCATTGCTTCGCGGTCAACGTTGGGATTATTTAGGGTCTAACAAATTAGACTTGATTTTGAAGAAAACGAACCGATGGGCATTGCTTGCACTCCGGGTCGTTGTGTTAATTATTACAATATTATATTATGAAAGAATTATTTAACAAGGTATGGATGCTTAAGGGCATTTGGTTTTTATTAGTTTTAGCGGTAGTGCTATCAACTATATTAATTTTTGCACCCGTGAACGATACGTTGTTCGGTGGCATTACGTTATTCGTCGTGATGTGTGCGGTCACTATTTGGGCAGTAAAAAAATATAACAGCACTCCTAAAAAGTGAGAATAGAAGATTACATTGTACCTTTAGTGTCAGCAGTAAGTGGCGGCTTTGGTGGTTGGTTGTTTGGAAGAAAGCGGCAGAATGCTGAGACAGAAGTTGTAGAAGGTTCAGCACTTTCAGCTATGCAAGAAACATACAGAAGTATGGTGTCTGACACTAATGATAGACTAACTGAGCAAAGTAAGCGTATTGACGGATTAGAGGCTGATTTAAAATCTTGCAAGGAGATTAACGCTGAGAAAACTAAGGAGTTGTTCTTAAAGGATTATGCTAGTAAGGCATTTGGGCTTTTGATAATCGGATACGATGGTGTTATAGAATACACCAACGAATCGTTTGACCATTACTTTAAAGTGAAGAATGGTTACTTTATCGGCAAGAATTACGCTGACTTTTTAACGGCACAAGAACTGCTTAAAGTGGCAAGAGATTGGGAAACGGCAAAAACAACCAACGAGGTTTTTAACTATAAAAGTAATTGGTTGGTTAATGATAAAAAGTTTAAATGCACTTGGATTAAAACGTTTAACGATAATTTTAGTAACACCACTTATACGGTATTAAAAGTATGAAGATTGTCATCGATGTCGGACACGGCGGCGTTAAAGATGGTGTATACACAACCGCACCAAGCAAACAAGCATTCGTTAACGGGAAATGGATGTTCGAGGGAGTGACCAATAGATTCATCGGCGGAATGTTGGGGATTCTTTTAGGATGGGATGGACACGAGGTCATTTACACCGTACATCCTGACGACCCGCGTGATTTGTCGTTACCATATCGCGTCAGGGTTGCAAATCAACATCCGGACGCATTGTTCATATCAATTCACAACAACGCATTCAATGGGACGGCTCGTGGGTTTGAAATCTTCACATCAAAAGGAACAACAAAATCAGACGATTTGGCGACTGCGATTGGTGAGCGTGTTCGGTCATTATATCAAAATCTAAATTTAAAGTTGCGATTTGACTTCAGCGATGGAGATTTGGACAAGGAAGCGGATTTCTACGTTTTGAAACGAACGAAAGGCGTGGCGGTATTGTTGGAATGTTTGTTCTTCGATAATCCACAAGATGCAAAATTGTTATCCGACGTCGAATTTCTGAAATCTTTAGTTTCTGCAATTTATCACGGCGTAAATGATTACATCAAAAGTATTTAATTTAATCGCGGTGGCTGCATTATTGGTCACGGCATTTGCAATCGGAAGGGGTTCGGTACGAAGTGACGGCAAATCGCACGAAAACGCGTTGATTCGGGCGAATAAAACAATTGATTCACTCAACAATCACCGGGACACATTAATTTTGAAAGAATATGAAACGAAAATCAAATGGAAAATCAGGACAAAAAAGGAAATTCAGTTCATTTATATTTCTTCTGATTCTTTGCAACCTATCATTCGGGCAGAACTTCGCGAACGATTCAATCGTCGGGAATAATATATTGGTCAATATAGACCAATACAAATCGGACAACGCAATGATTACAACTTTATTAAATGAGGTTGAAGAATGTCAGGAGTTGAAGGAAATCAACGCAGAAATTATTCAGAATATGGATTTGGAATTGAACCGCCGGATTCAAACGGAAAGAGTAAACGCGGCAATCATTCGCGAAAAAATATCAGAGTTGGAAACAGAAACGAAAAGGAAAAAGACTTGGCGAAAAATTACGTTGATAAGTATGGCAGTTGTATTAGCTGAAACAATATTAATTTTGTAATTCTTAATCGGGGTGATAACTCCGGTCATATCGTGAAGTCGGGTTTTGTCGCCCGGCTTTTTTTTGTTTAAATGAAAATACTTTTGTTTATTAAAAAGTTTAGTTTTATATTTGCGTTAACGATATGACAAAAATTAAAAAATGGGAAACGATGTTGTTCAACGAACTATACACGGATTACCTGAACACCTATTGCAGCGAATTAGCTGATTACTTAGACAATTATTATTTCACAGAATTCCATCAGGCAGAACAAGAACGCAAGACGGAAGAAAGGGAATTGGCACAATTAGACGCAAGCATTCAACAAGATTAATGATAGCAATCAGAAAAGCGGTATTGAGATTCAAGGAATTGAACCCGCAAATTAAGAACAAGGAAATCGCGAAAATGTTATTTCCTGAAAAATCACCCGGACGTGCGGAATCGCTATTGTCCCGATGGATGAACGGATTTGAATTGGAGAAAATACGAATCGGTCAGGTTCGTCAAATCTGCAAAGTATTAAACGTAACACCTAACGATTTAATCAAATGGGAAAGGTAGAAGGAATTTATACGAAAATATTGGCACTCAAATCAGAAGTCGGTGCAATATCAAAAGAGGAAACGAACCCGTTTTTCAAGTCAAAATACTTTGACATCAACGGGCTGATTAAACACATCGAACCGTTATTAGAAAAGAATCGCTTGGTTCTATTGCAGCCAATAACGGAAGGAAAAGTCAAGAGCATTTTAATTGATGTTGACACGAACGAAACGATTGAATCAGAATTGGAGTTGGTGCAATATGACGACCCGCAGAAGTTAGGTTCTTGTATCACTTATTACAGACGTTATACATTGCAGTCGTTGTTAGGTCTTCAGGCAGAAGATGACGACGGCAACAAGGCATCAGCACCAAAGCCGAAGAAGAATTGGCTGAATAAAGGAACGCCGGAATGGGATATGGCGATTAAGTACATTGAAGACGGCGGAAATGTTGAATCTATTGTGAAAAAATATGCAATAAATAGAGATAACTTAAACGATTTGCTCAATGTTAAGTGATGTTATTTTGAAAATAGAAAAAAAGGAATTTGAAACTATTCCGTCTGAAATACGGGTAAAGTTTAAAATCCTGAAAGTTGAACCGCAAGACTATGAGTTGCACTGGAACGACGAAACATTCGTTGAGTTGAATCGGGAATATAAAAAGTCAAGTAAAAAGTTAAGAAATTATTTATTTAACAAGAGAAACAAATGAAAAAACTAATAAACGCAATGGACGTAAATGAATGCGAACGATTGATATTTGAATTGTACGAATTGAAATGGTGGCAGTTCAGAAGAAGGGAAATAATCAAGGCGAAAATTGATTCGCTATTCGTTAGACCCAATCAAGCAAAATAGTTATATTTGTAAAAGTTAAAGGTTATGCAGAACCTAATTAACAAAAACATTCAAGACCTTTTGGGGGCGTCGCTGCATCGACAAACCCGGAGGTCTTTTTTTATGAAAAAAAAATGAAAGAAACATTTTACTTCAGTCACGATTACAATTCAAGGGCTGACGAAAAAATCAAAAAACTAATCAGAAGACACGGGATGACCGGGTATGGAATATATTGGGCAATCATTGAAGATTTGTATCAAAATGCGAACGCATTGCAAACGGATTGCGATGGCATTGCGTTTGATTTACGGGTGGATGTCCTGATGGTTACATCTATATTGAATGACTTTGATTTGTTTGTTTTCGATGGGGATGAATTTGGTTCAATGTCCGTTCAACGTCGATTTGATGAACGAATCAATAAATCGCAAAAGGCAAGAGAATCAGCGAATAAGCGATGGGGTAAAATGCGAACGCATAGCGAACGCATAGAAAATGAATGCGAACGCAATGCTATAAAGGAAAGGAAAGGAAAGGATATTAAAGAAAAGGAAAAGAAAGTAAAGGATAAACTTATATCAGAAATTAAAATTTCAGATTTTCCCGCGTCTGATTTTGAATTTTATCAAATCGCAAACGCATTCCATCAGCTATTCGAACAGAATATAAAAGAATCCGGCGGAACACTAAAAAACATTCAGGCGGCGAAATATTCGAAATGGGTGTCACCTATTAGATTAATGATAATTAAGGATAAAATAAAAAAAGAAGATATTCAATTGGTTTTTAAATTCCTACAAAACGACGAATTTTGGAAACCGAATGTTCAATCGACGCAAAAATTAAGAGAAAAATTTAATACAATAATTGGTCAAGCAAAAAGAAATGGAAATACAAAAAAGAAATCAGGACTTTCACCCGAATTCATTGCAAACATTTACAACCGAAGTTAATTCGATTCAGGTGTTTGCGGAAATAAAGGGGAAATCATTAATCGACGTCAGGGAATCGACGGCGTTCACATTGGCAACGGCACGAAAGGAATCCGGCATCCAACACGCGGAAAAACTAATCGCGGAATTTATAATTGAAACGGCAAACGCATTGAATATGATGTCGGCGGTGTCGGAATCGTCTATTCAGGCAATGGCGGAAGACGTGTATTCAATCGGTTATTTCCTGAACGTCGAGGAATTGGCTTATTTTTTTAAACAATTACGTCGCGGAAATTACGGAGAATTGTACAATAACCTAAATTCTATTAAATTATGTTCAGCATTAAACAAATTCATTTTAGAACGTTTAAGCTATTTTGAGGACAAATCGGCACAATCACACCAAGCAGACAAGGAAACGCCCACAGAACGCACTAATTCAATGTCAGAACTAAGAAACGCGATTAATGTTTCGGTTAAACGATACGGAAATGAAAAAGGCAGTTAAACAACCGACGGAAGATTTGTTCGTGGTCATATCCAAGAACGGAAAGTTAATCAACTATTCTTCAGGGCTAACGATGGCAGAAGCGAAAAGGAAAATCGCGAAACTGAACCGCGAAGGGTGGACAACAGAAATCGAATCGCAGCAAAAAATAAAATCCAATTTTAGCAAATAAAGTTTTGTATTTTAAAAAGAAACATTATCTTCGTTTAACGATATGACAAAAACAAAAAACAGATGGCAATTCACTTATGTTGGAACACCCATCACACGACAAAACTTTGAAGCCAATGTTCAAGAGAATTGGACGGACAATCTTCAGCGAAACGGAAATTATTCTTGGGGTTATTACACGGCAACACCGTTGTTCTTTCCTGAAGAACTACTTCACAAAATCGAAGACATTGAAATCGACGGAATCGACGGCAATGATTACCCGGACTTCTGCGATGCGTATTTAAGCGGCGGAACATTGATGGGCGAAAAGCTAACATTCGACGAATTGGATGAAATTCAAGACAATCACGACGTATGGTTCAGATGGCAATTAGAAGATTATTTATTTTAAAAAAAAACGATATGAAAAAAACAATTAATTTTTATGATTTTGAAAGAGGTTTTAAAGTCTATAACCGAGAACATCAATTCAGCTACAAAGGGTTGAAGGCATTATTTGAGTATCTTGAAGAGTATGAAGAAAGTTGCGACACAGAATTAGAATTTGACCCGATTGCAATATGTTGCGAGTATACAGAATACGAAAACATAGAAGAGTTTTGGGTTGATTATTCAAATGAAGATTACCCAACTATTGAATCTATTCAAGATTATACACAAGTCATAATTGTTGGCAAAGAAGATTTTATTGTACAAGTATTTTAAAAAAAACGATATGACAAAAACAAAAATAACAAGATTAGAAAGCGGAATGTTCACGGCGGATGGCTTTGATTCGTTCGGTGAAAATCCATCCATTGATTTATTGATAATGGATTGGGCGATTGATGTAATCGATAGACGCGACGGAATGGAATTCGAGTTCAGCGTTCAGAAGATAGCATTTGCGGGGTCGCACGACGACGAAAACGGCAACGCGTATGAAGTAGACTTTGAAGGAGAGTTCGTCCCGGAGAGAGTGAAAATAATTAAAGTATCAGATTCGGCGGATTTCGCGGTTGATATGGTGGAAGTGGACTTTGAAGAAAAATCTATTGAGATAATAATATGAAACACTTCTACATCTACAAACCAACGAAAAACCTTTGTTCCTTTTCTACCGAACAAGTACGTCAGGGGTTTTACTATATTGGAGAATTCGAAAACGAAAAGGAAGCATATTCAGCATTGACTTCTGTTTATGAAGAATTGAAAAAGGCAAACGAAAACATCCGGCACGAACTGAAAATAGGTCAGCCGATTATGGACTTCGATATATTCAACAATCAGATATTGTGTTTGGCGTTCGTCCACGAGTTGGAGCAAAACGCAGAATTAGAATGGGCATTCAGGCAGCGAGAACTATGAACGAGTTATGGTATTACTTCGTTGAATTGACCCAATGGGTGGCAATTATTATATTAACGTTTAAGAAGAAGGACAGATGAATGAATTGAATACACACGCGGAAATAATAAACTTTAGCGGCGGTCGGACATCAGGATACATGACTAAACGATTAATTGAAGAACGTCCGGATGATTACTTGGTCATCTTTGAAAACACGGGAAAAGAAATGCCCGGAACATTAGACTTTATCAACGAATGCGACAAGCGTTGGAATTTGAACGTTGTTTGGTTGGAATACAGATTCGGGAATAATTTCGAAGTTGTCGATTACGAAACGGCATCAAGAGACGGAAGACCATTTCAAGAATTAATCGAACACAAAAAACATTTTTTACCCAACACGTTCATCAGGTATTGCACAACCGAATTGAAAATTAACACATTAAGAAGATATTTAAAAAGTTTAGGTTTTAAAACTTGGACTTCATACATCGGCATCAGACACGACGAACCAAGAAGATGGAGCAAATCTAATTTGCTACCAAAATACATTGATGTCGAACATCCTTTGGTCGGTTGGAAGGTCGATAAGTCGATGGTTTTAAATTGGTGGAAGGAGCAAAAGTTTGATTTAAAAGTCAACGAGCCTTACGGAAATTGTGATTGTTGTTTTTTGAAAGGGAAAGGCAAGTTGGCAATAATTGCAAAAGAAAAACCTGAACTATTTGATTGGTGGATTAAAAACGAAGAAGGAAACGAATCGGGTTCTTTCAAGAAAGAAATCACTTACAAGCAAATTAGAGAAAAGTCAAAAAGTCAAGTCAGTTTGTGGGATGGCGACCCATCATTTGAATGTTTTTGTAATATAGATTAAAAATGAAAATAATAACACAACACATATATCCGCCAATACCTATTCGTGATTACGATTGGGAAGCGATTTGGGAAGACTACGACGAAAGCGACTACATCGGTTACGGAAGAACTGAAGAAGCGGCAATCGAAAATCTGATGGAACAGACAACGGATGACAGAACAATAGAAATGAATCACTATAAGCAAAAAGACGGAACGCGAATCAGCAAAGCGGAAATTGACCGACGTGTCAGGAAGACGAAAGCGGTTGTTTTAGAGAACCAACGAACAGAACACGGATACAACTTTTGCGTTGACTGCGGGCGTTCTTCCGGGCGGTTAGATTGCAGTCACATTGTATCAGTTGACAAGTGTCAAAAAATGGGACGTGCTGAATTAGCATTTGACGAATCGAACATCGAAGTTCTTTGTCGCGAATGTCATCAACTTAGGGATAAATTAACAATAAATAAAAAAACGATATGACAGAACAAAAATTAAGATTATTAAACTACCTGATAAAGGGGCGAACGGTTGACAGAATCAAGGCATTGAAAGAATTGGGAATCATTGAATTATCGTCGCGAATAGTGGCGTTGGAAAATGACGGGAACAAATTCGAAAAGGGATGGACGAAGCGAACCAATATGTTCGGTGAGCAGTACAGATTGAGAACCTACAAATTGAAGAATACGAAATGACTATCTACGAACAAAACGAACAACTAACCATCAGCGTGGAAAATGCGTTGATTGAATTCAACAGATTACGAACGAACGGAATTGGCGTTGATGCGAAGACATTCTTCACCATTAAGAAAACACTAAAACAAGTTAAAGAACCTGACCCAATTGACATTGAATTTGTCAGACGGAAGGTTTGCGAATACTACATCAGGCGAACGGATGTTTGTAATTTACTTAGGAAGTTGAGATTCGAGGTGTCCGCAGAAGGATTGTCGCGAATGATGAATAGCAGAAGAAAACTTCACCCATTGCCGGAGATACGAAGAACGTTTTGGCATTTCGCCAAATTGAAATTAGGAACACCATTGATGGAGTTGGCACGGATAACCGGAAAACGCGACCATTCGACTATAATTTACGGCATTGATTCCTATTCAGATTTGATGTATTGGGACAAAACTTTGCAACAGACAGATAAGACTTTCAGGCAGATATTTGAGATTGATTAACGCATTGTGTATGGGTAGTTTTTACCCGATTTAATACCTTAAAAAAATAATTATGAAGAAAGAACAATTTGAAATACTAATGTATGCACTTTATGGAAACAATCAACTGTTTATACCACAAGGACAAACTATACAGGAATGGATAGATAATGCTTTTGATAATGCAATGAAGCAAGGGTAATAATTACCTATACACCTTGTTGTATGTCTTTTTTAATTGCATACAACGCTTAGTGTATGAATTGTTTATTTATGGATTATAAAAACTAAAATAAAATGGATAGATACAAGAATATAAAAACAAAAGAGAATTACGATAAACTTTTAAAAAGTGGTATGTTTTGGGAGTTTCACCCCGAACTTACAGGAGATTGGAACAAAGATAGAGATGTAATAAATAAATAATTTATACACCTTGTTGTATGTCTTTTTTAATTGCATACAACACAATTATAAATCATCGTTTTAATGTGATTTTATAAAATGTTAATTTTGAAGAATGGAAATCGGTGACGTTTATTCTGATTCAAATGTTCGATTGTACGCGTTGAAGGTAACGGGTAACAAACCGGACGCCGATGAATTGATTTCCCGTTGTGTTGAGTTATGCTGCGAAAAGGCAGACAAGATAAAACAAATTCAATCTGACGGGAAATTTCGATTCTACTTCTTCACGATGATGCGATTTCAGCACCTGAAGAAACAAAGAGACAAAAGAGAATTCAAGGAAATAAACGAACGGCATTTATCAACAGACCCAAGAATCGAACAAGTTGATTTCGCAGCACGGGCGGCAAAGGTGAACGATACTTTGAAACGGTTGCACTTCTATTCTGCGGGGTTGTTGGAGTTATACAAGAATGATTCTTATCGCGGCATTGCTGCAAAGACCAAGATTCCTTATGTATCTGTTCACGATGGAATCAAGCAAGCAAAAAAAGAGTTTAAAAAAATATACAATAAAATGAAAATAGTGATTGTAATCCCTCAAGTTGATGCGGTTGAATACCACCGATTGATTGTTCCGTTCACGCGATTCGCTGAACAATACGGTTCAGACATTAAAATAATCGCAACGAAGAAAGAAGGCAACCAAGACGATAAATGGGTGGACAAGATTACCGAAGAAACAACGCACATCGTGTTCAATCGGAACATCAGTTGGAAAATGCAACCGGATTTGGTTATATCTAAACTAAGAAAAAAGGGAATCAAAATAATCTGCGACATTGATGATTATTGGTCTTTACCGAAACACCATTTGTTGTATTCGTACTATCAGAAAACCAATATGTCCGAATGTATTCAAGCCAATATTCAGTTGGCGGATGTCGTTTGGACAACAACAAAACAACTTCGCGATGAAATAAAACCCATCAACCCAAACGTTCACATTGTCCGTAATTGTTTAGATGACAAGGAAGACCAATTCATTCAGGATAACAGACAAGACGGATTCGATTCGTTTATTTGGTCAGGCGGAACAACACACAAACGGGACTTGGGATTGCTGCGTGGTGCGGTTGATGACATCAATTTCACGATTCAGGGGTATCACGAAAGGCAAACATACATTCCAAAGTATTTCCCGAATGCCCATTTGATAGGAAAATCACCGTTGAACGAATACGCCGAAGAAATGAAAAAACACGGGGTGGCGTTGATTCCATTAATTGACAATAAGTTCAACAATATGAAATCAGAATTGAAATTGATTGAAGCGGGCAATATGTCAAGGGCGGTCATTTGTTCGGATGTCTTCCCATACAAACAACACGTCAAACATTTGCAATCAGGATTGAAGGCAA
>ERZ1047821.2013-NODE-2013-length-12637-cov-5.084883_pt1 | contig 12637 bp, 11 predicted proteins | sample MGYA00383096_ERZ1047821 | MGnify/ENA primary metagenome ERZ1047821 (study PRJEB29581, sample SAMEA5548366) | metagenome | biome: marine; feature: coastal; material: water | depth 25 m | study: Short-term variability in the microbial, nano- and picoplankton... | reverse complement strand
AAGTCGTGCTGATTGGCTTGGAGGATGGTTTTAAGAAATACCCGATGGATCTTTTGATTCAAAAAAAATACGACTCCGGATTCTTAAAAAAAATAAAAATATTTCTGTACCGAATCTTTCGAATCGACATCAGTTCTTTGAGCATCGAAAGGCAAGTAAGAAAACACAAAAAAGTATTGACAGGGCATGATGTTGTTCAATTCATCAATGAAAATGCACTCTCTTGTAGTCCAAAAGTCGCAAAAAGAATTTTTGACTTCTTTCGAAAAGAAAACAAAAAGACATTTTTACTCTCTTGCGGAACAGACCACCTCAGTGTCAAATACGCTTTTGAAAAAAAACTACGCTATTCCCTCCTCACTCCTTATTTCAATGGCAAAAGCAGCAAAAGTGAAAACCGTTTTGTCTTGAGCTACCTCGACAGGGCACACGAATCTTTGCACCATTGGATTTTCAAACACATAGAGGGCGTGATTGCTTCGGATTTGGACTACCACCTCCCCTTGAAAAACCATCCGAAATACAAGGGCTGTGTTCCCAACTGCATCAACACTTCACTGTTTGAAACAACTCCCCTAAAAACTGCTGGTAAAATTCGAATCTTTCACGGAATCAACAAGGAGAATTACTACCGAAAAGGCAACGATTTTTTTGAAAAAGCACTTGCGATTGTTGAAAAAAAACATCCCGAACGCATTGAAGTTCTCACCGTTAGCAACTTGCCCTACGAAGTCTATATAAAGTCTTACAAATCTGCGCACATCTTATTGGACCAAGTGTATTCCTATGACCAAGGATACAATGCCTTGGAAGCCATGGCACAAGGCAAAGTGGTCTTTACCGGTGCTGAACAAGAATGGTTGGATCAGTACGGTTTGGAGGAAGACAGCGTCGCAATCAATGCACTTCCAAACACCGAAAAAATTGTCGCAAAGCTAGAAAAGCTGCTTTTACATCCGGAGAAAATTGAAGCGATTTCAAAAAACGCGGTCGCTTTTGTAAAACGCGAACACGACCACGTGTTGTGTGCCAAAAAATACACAGCACTTTGGAACCAATGATTTTGAACACTGCAGAGAAAACGTGTCCTATTTTCCAAACAAAAATTTTCGAAGTGCAAAAACCACTGCTAAGAAATACAAGACATACCGAATGAAATGGGCAAATACGATTCCTTCAGCTCCGTGAGTTTTTAAGAAGAAAGAAGCCAAACCAAAAAAGAGCAACAAGGAAATCAATTCGGTAATTATAAATTCTTTGACCATTTTTTTAGCCAAAAACTGGTGAGAAATAATCAAACTTGCCATTTTTACAAAATCGCCTAAAAGTTGCCATTTGAAGAGTGTTTTCATCCCTAAAAACGCTTCGGATTGCAAAATCAAAATCACCCACTCCCGACAGACAAACAAGAGCAACAAACCAAAAGCAAAGAGCGGTAAAATTGTTTTGTAGATTCCTAAAACTTCTTTTTGAAATTGCCGATTTGTATGCAATGACGCAAATTTTGGAAGCACATACAATGTGAAAATCCCCGCGGTAAACGCAAAATACTGATTGGAAATATAGGTCATCGCTGTCCAGTTTCCCGCATTCATTTCGTCGATCTCCAGCACCAACGAGCGCCTCAAATGGATCTCTACAAAACTGGACAAAAACGTCGCAACCAAAGACATCACAACAAAGGGCAAGAATTGTTGCGCATACGGAATCTGAAAAGAGATGTTTTTAAAATTCACGTAAGACCTCAGCACTCTGAAGTACAAATAAAACAGAAAAAAAAATTGCAAGATCGGCGTGATTGCAAGGGCAAACAAAGCGCCGTTTAAATTTTTGTAATAGACCAACAGGCCCATTAAAAAAGCACTGACCACATAGCTGAGAATATTGAGTGCCACAAACTGCTTGTACTTGGACAGCCCATTGATGATGGCATTGAAAAGGGCACTGACCGCTATGAAGGGAGTTGCAACAGACAGAATTTTAAATACAAACACAAAATCATATTGTCCTGAAAAAAGCCAATTGTTCAAAGAAAATGCACCAAAAAACAGCACTAAAAAAACAAGCAAACTGCCCGACAAGACAAAAACAAAAGAAGTGGAAAACAGCTTTTGCAATTCTTTTTCGTCCTCTTTGAACTCCGCGACATATTTGATAACTCCCTCAAAAATCCCAAAGGTCGAAAGGGATTGAATGATGGGAATCAAATTTCGAAAATTCCCCAAATGAGCGACTCCTGCAGGTCCGAGAAAAACAGCGATGATTTTCTGGGTCGCAAAAGACAAGAGCATTCGAATGGCAACTCCAACCGAGTTAAGAGAGGATATTTTGAGCAAAAGATTGTTCTGAATAGCGGATTTGAGGCTCATCTAATAGTTGTTTAATAACTGAACTATCTTTTCCGTATCCTCAATAGATTGCACTGGACTGATCGGAAGGCTTAGCAGGGTTTGACTCAATTGTGTTGCTAGGGGCAAGGAGGCATCTCTCAAATCAGACAGAGAAGGTTGCTTGTGCAAGGCTATTGGGTAGTGAATGACCGTAGCTACTCCATTATTTTTAAGGTATTCCTGCAAGTGATCCCGCGTTTCACATCGGACTACATATGCGTAAAACACATGGTCTTTTCGTCCGCTGTGCAGGGGCAAACTAATTTTTGAATTGTTGAGATGGGACGAATAATAATGGGCAATGGACTGCCGGTGTGCATTGTCATCATCTAACAACTGCAATTTTATCGATAAAAAAGCCGCTTGGAGCTCGTCCAAACGAGAGTTGAGGCCTTTGATTTCGTGAATGTATTTTTCAGAAGAACCGTAATTCCTAAGTTTGAAAAGAACGGCCGCCAATTCGGAATCGTCAGTGGTTATTGCCCCTCCATCACCGAGGGCTCCTAAATTTTTACTTGGATAAAAACTAAAGGCAGCGGCATTTGCCAAAGCTCCCGCCTTCTGGGAAGATGGATTGCTAGCGCCATGCGCTTGTGCAGCATCTTCAATGACTAAAAGTTGGTGTTCTTTTGCAATTTGTAAAATCCCGTCCATGGCTGCCAATTGCCCGTAAAGATGCACGACGAGAATGGCTTTTACTTTGGGACCTATGTTCGCTGTGATTTGTTCGGCACCTATGTTGAAATCTTTCGGGGAAGGATCTACCAAAACAGGTTTCAAACCTGCATTTACAATTGCCAAAACCGATGCGATGTAGGTATTGGCAGGCACCAATACTTCGTCCCCAGGCTTGAGTTTTCCAAGTTCCAAATACCCCTTGAAAATCAATTCTATGGCCTCCAAACCATTGGCAACGCCCACACAGTAATTCGTGCCGCAATAGTTTGAAAAGTCGGTTTCAAATGTCCGAAGCTTTTCTCCTAGTATATAGGATCCGGAAGCTAAAAAGTCTGAAAATGCAGGAGCGAATTCACTTTGAAATCGAGCATTTATTTTTTTCAAATCAAGAAATGGTATCATATGTCCAAGCTGCTTAAATTTGTGTAATTTTCTGTTGGTATTTTGTAGACTTCACAGCTAACAGACCTCGCGCCAAATCCTTCTTTCCAATACAACAACCCTTTGTTGAGTTTCAAACCCTTGCATTCGTTAGAGATTCCAAAATCAAAAAAGCGCTTTTCTTTAAAGACCTCTTGAAGCAGGCAGTCAAAAAGAAAATCCAAGGCAGCCATCTCATTCCCCTTGTCAGTTGCTGAGATGTATTGTGCATGTGCGACATTCTCAGATTCAAAAATAGTCGCTCCAGCAAGGATCTCTCCTTTCTTGTAAACATTGAACTGGCGAATGGAATCTGGAAACTTCGATTTCAACATGGTGATTTCCTGCAAGCTGTGCACTGGTGACACGCCGTGTGTTTTATTCAAGTTAGGGGTCAAAACCTCCTCCCAAAAAGCATCAAATTCAGCAAGTTCTTCAAGTTTAAAATGCCCCTGTCGTCCTTTCACAACAGCGCGCCTTCTGTTTTTGGAATAAGGAATTCGACGGTGCAAAGAAACCACTGAAGTCAGGTCATTTCGGACCCGTTTGGCTTTTGTGATGAATTGCAGGTATCGAATTTCATCACTCGGATAATCCTCATAAATAGCCGGTAGGTTTTTTAGGACTAGGTGCCGAATCTGCTTTGCATGAAGAAATTGCAACAATTCTTTGCACAGGTCTAAATAAGCATCCGTTTTCAAAGTAGGCAGGACCAACAAGCCTCCGTAGGTCAATCCCTGATGTGAATAAAGAGTGTCTCCCACTAGATTTGCGGGTAGTACGGCAATCATTTTTCCGTCTTTAAAACAAGCCAAAGAATGGTCTTCAAAGCGTTCTCGGTGGTAGTCCATAAAATGGCGGCTCAATAAAAAAGTCGCATTTTTAGCTTTGCTGACGAAGGCTTCCCAAAGAGGAAGGTACTCGGGGACGTATGGTTTAATTTCAATCAAAATGAACTGTTTTCATTTGTAAAAATAATACTTTCAACACAAGGAACCGTTTTTTTGATTAAAATCCTATCTTTGACAGCGTAGGAGGGAAAAATATGGAGGTTTTTTTTAACAACACCACCCATATTTGTAAAAAAGATTGGAAAAAACCATGAAGAAGATTGCGGATACATACGGATATTGGGTCATTGCACTAACTTTTGCAATCGGTATTTTCTTAAATTTCAATTTCCAAGATCGCATCAATGCGAACGAAGGAAAAGGTTATGACGGCGACTACTACTACAAAATCGCCGAACAACTAAAACAAGGTGAGACTCCCGCTGTAAGAGCTCCGTTTGTCTATAGAGTTGGAACTCCTTACTTGGCTTCGGTCCTCCCTTTTTCTCTCTATACAAATTTCACGCTCCTCAACTACACGGCGACACTTTTAAGTAGTTTGTTGTTGTTTTATTGGTTTTCTCTTCATTTGAAAGAAAAAAAAACCGCCTTGGTCCTGGTTCTTTTATTAATGACGCACTGGACTTTTTACCTGCGGTATACAGGGTTTTACCCAACCACAGCCGACCCCGTTGCATTTGTATTCATTCTTCTTATTTTGATTCAAATGGAACGTTTTCGAAAAAGTAGAAATCTCGTCAATGGGCTCTGTTTTTCTGCATTGGTGGTTGTAGGAGTCTTCTTTAGGGAGTTTTTACTGCTTTTTAGTTTTGGTATTTTGGGTTATGGACAACCCTATGATTCACAAAAAAAATTGTGGATCCGCTGGCCTGTTTTAGCCAAAAACATCCCTTGGTTTCTAATGGTGTTTTTGTTGGGAGGGGTTGGAATCTTCATCGCACATCAATTGGTGAGTGTTACTGATTATTGGTATGGCTTTTCGGATAGCTTGTTCGAATACATGTATAAAAAAAGTATTTTTGATTTGATTGCAGGAGCCTTCAACACCTTTGGCGCATCGCTTGTGTTGATTTTTATCTTTTGGAAAACCTCAAAAGAATTTTACAACAAACACCACGAGGTGGCTTTGTTATCTCTCATCGCTCTTTTTATGTGTTGGTTCTCAGGGGGGGATACGGAACGCTTTTTCATGTGGTTTTCCCCGCTTTTTTTAATTCCCCTAGGCCGTATCATTGAACGTGATTTGCCTTTTTCTACGAACAAAAAAATATGGATTCCTCTGCTGATTTCTACGGTGTTTACCTTTAGAATGTTTTGGTCGATTCCACCTGTGGATAGCAGCTATTCTTTTCGATTGAAAAACTCGGATTACAAGTTTCCCTTGTTCCAGGCTTTCCAAGAAAACTGCATCAATCTGATGTCTTATCACGGAGACACTAGAATTGCTTTTTTGGTGATGTCAGAGCATCTTGCCGTTTGCGTTTTCATTCTGCTCTTGTACCGATTAAAAATAAAACAAGAATACAAAAGCCTTTAAAAACAGAATCAAACAAATAGGATGCTTTTTAACTCATTGGACTTTGCGATCTTTCTACCTGCTTGTTTTTTTGTGTATTGGTTTTTGGCCCACAAAAATCTGCGATTTCAAAATTTATCAATTGTCGTCTCGAGTTATTTTTTTTATGCCTGTTGGGATTGGAGGTTCCTATCACTGATCCTCTTTAGCACACTTGTAGATTACGGTGTTGGAATTGGACTGGAAAACGAAGCAAACAAATCAAAAAGAGTTGCATTGCTTTGGACAAGTATTTGCGTAAACCTTGGCTTTTTGGGCTTTTTTAAATACCATAATTTCTTTCTTGAAAATTTCTCTTCGGCTTTTTCTCTGTTCGGGTCAGAAATTAAAACAACTTCTTTGGACATCATCTTGCCCGTTGGAATTAGTTTTTATACTTTTCAAACATTGCGTTATACCCTTTATGTATACAAAAGAAGATTACAGCCAACGAAAGATTTTATTTCCTTTGCTGCTTTTGTGTGTTTTTTTCCGCAATTGGTGGCCGGTCCAATTGAACGCGCAACAAATCTATTGCCCCAATTTACCAAAAAAAGAAATTTCGATTACGAAAAGGCAGTGGATGGCATGCGGCAAATCTTATGGGGGCTCTTTAAGAAAATTGTCATCGCAGACAATTGCGCACAATACGCCAATTTAATTTTCAACAATTCTACAGACTATGGCGGTAGCACATTGGCTTTGGGCGCCTTGTTTTTTACATTTCAAATCTATGGGGATTTCTCAGGGTATTCGGACATCGCTATTGGTACTTCGCGGTTGTTTGGCTTCCATTTGAAACAGAATTTTGCCTTTCCTTATTTTTCAAGAGACGTTGCTGAATTTTGGAGACGTTGGCACATCTCACTTTCTACTTGGTTTCGAGATTACCTCTACATCCCATTGGGAGGAAGTCGTGGAAACAAATGGCAAAAAATACGAAATACGTTCCTTGTTTTTTGTATAAGTGGCTTTTGGCATGGAGCAAATTGGACTTTTGTCATATGGGGGGCTTTGAACGCTTGTTACTTTCTGCCCCTCCTACTCAACAATAAAAACAGGAAACATCTGGACACTGTGGCACAAGGAAGGTCCCTTCCGAGCTTTAAAGAATTCTTATCGATACTGTTCACCTTTGGCTTGACTGTTTTTGCTTGGATTTTCTTTAGAGCAGAAAACACAAGCCACGCCTTTCAGTACATCGCTGAAATCACATCCACATCTCTCTTTGAAGCCCCCAAATTTGAGGGGATGCGAACTGCCTTGACGACAGTCATGCTCACCTTCCTGTTTGTTCTAATTGAGTGGAATGGAAGAGCGGGGCAATACGGAATTGAACACCTGCTCTTGCGGTGGAAAAAGCCAATGAGAACAGCGTTTTATTTCACCATTATCATTGGCATACTTCTGTTTGGAGGCAAGGAACACGATTTTATTTATTTTCAATTTTAAATGATGAAAAAATTCCTAAAAGAAATTGGCTTTCTGACCCTTCCCCTACTTCTAACTGCCTGCCTTTTGGAAGTATTGATTCAAAACATCCCCAATGACTACTCGCATAAAAAAAGCTATTTAGACAAAAACGCAGCTCAAATTGAAACCCTTATTTTGGGAAGTTCTCATTCGTTTTATGGGCTCGACCCAAGATTCTTTTCAAGCAAAACATTTAACGGGAGTCACATCTCTCAATCGCTCAAATACGATCTGGAAATTCTCAAGAAATACGAAGGCAATTTTAAAAATTTGACTGCGGTTGTTCTGCCGATTTCATATTTTTCACTTTCCGAAAAATTAGAAACCGGGATTGAAGCGTGGAGGGTTAAAAATTACACTATTTACTATGAAATCCCCACCTCAAATGCTTATTCCGATTGCTCAGAAGTACTCAGCGTCAAACTCTCTAAAAACCTCTACAGACTGTTTTCTTATTACACAAAGAAGACCTCAGCAATCACGTGTAGCCAATTAGGATGGGGATCCAAATACAAATCAGAAAATGCCTTGGATTTGATTGAGTCCGGAAAAAAAGCAGCACAAAGGCACAGCGCATCCCAATACCAAAATACATTTGATGAAAATGTTGCTGTTTTAAACGATTTAGAACAATGGTGCTCTGAAAGAAATGTTAGGTTGGTTTTATTCACCCCTCCTGCCTTTGAAAGCTACCAGCAACACCTCGACAAAAAACAACTGAATGCAACCGTTGAGATCGCTCAGAAAAAAGCGCTGGCAAACGAAAATTGCACATACCTAAACCTACTAAACGACACCCGTTTCAAAGCAAAAGATTATTACGATGCCGATCACTTATCAGAAATAGGAGCAAAAAAACTGTCCTTACTAATCGACAAAGAAATAGCCAATTTGGATTGAAATTGCAGGAAATAAAAGGCAAACCCTGAAAGAAATTCATTGCAGACACCCCGGAAAAAAGACAGCCTTTTTAAGAAGTGCACACTTGCTTTAGAACCGACTGGTAAAAACCGTTCCAACCCTTCCATTTGCCATAGCCACTCAACAATTCATTTTGAAAAGAAGTGACGAAATTTCCGTCGACAGCGCGCACCTCTTTGTTCAGTGCTGCCACCTTTAGAAGCGCTTGTTTTGGGGACAGGCCTTTCGATTGAAAAACGGTGTCCGAAACAGCAAAAGGAACAACTTTTAAGGGAGTTTGTATTTCGTAATCAAGGTCGTAAAAATAAAAAGGAGTACAGGTACTGGCACGAAAACCAAACACTTCTGTATAGCCCATGGAATGCTCTTCTGTAACTTCCAAATCGATCAGGTGTTGGTAGGTTTCGGGCAAGTGCAAACGCAGCAAATGTTGTCGTGTTCGGCGGAGGGGAGTGTTGAGGATGGCTTCCAATTTTTGCACTTCTCTTTTCAACAAGGCCTCGTTTTCCATGGTGTAAAAAGAAGCATTCAAGCCAACATGGACATAATCCGACATGGATTTGATGAGCAACCGAAACTTGTTATTGGTAATGGAAATATTGTTGTCATAGGTCGTGTAATTTGAAATTAGAAAAAACAGCATGGTATCCATGTTGTATTTTTCTTTCAAACGCAAAATTTCGCCATAGGTATCGTACGGATCTTTTTTAAAATTCACCAAAACAAGAATCCGATCCCAAAATGGCTGCAAACGAAAATTAAAAAGATCGCTCAAAAATCCACCAAGAGTCCGCAGCACCCCTTTGTACTTATAGGCATAGGTTTGGCAAATCGAAAAAACACTTTGACAGCTATAGCTTCTGGAGACAAATTCAAAATCGGGAAATTGAAGCTGTAGTTGCGCTCGTAATTTATAGGCCCAAACATCCACCAAAGGTTTCTCTAAAAAATCGTGCTGAAAAGCCAAACTTTCTTCTACAGGAAAGCAATTCATCGCATCTCTTACATGGGGCAAATACTCCTCGTAACGACTGAGCAAATAAAAGCTAGCTGCAAAAATATCGTAGGGAATTGAAGATTTGGTACCTGCATTGAAAAAGCAGGGAACATCCTCCTCCCATGCTTGCATAGAAATCTCTACATCATTGATTCCTTGGTCAAACAACAAATCGTGGCTTCTCACAAAAAACTCATCTCCCAAAGGAAGTTTGGAATAGGTCATTTTCATCCCCTTGTGTGCGTCAAACTCCTCCACCTTTGTGGTAAATGAAATGGGAACCTGAAGAATTCTAACAAAAATATGTTTGAAAATATAGGTCATTCTCGGTGTCACTCTATGGGTGTATATCAATAACATTTTGAAGTCGTATTCGTTGGTGTTTTACAAAGACCTCTTCTGCAAGCTCAAATCAGAGAGTTGGAAAAAAGGGGACGGGTTGAAATTTGGATTTCAATGTGCGCTGAAGCAACTCGGAAAGGAGCGGGATTCTTAGAGCAACATTTCATCTGCAAAGCTAAAATAGGTATTTTCTGCGATTATCAAATGGTCCATTACTTTTATATCCAACGTGGCAGCCGCAAGTTGCAACTTTTTAGTGATGTTTTTATCTGCTTTGCTTGGCGAGGTATTTCCAGAAGGGTGGTTGTGGCATAAAATAAGCCCGGTAGCCAACAAGTCCAATGCCTTTTTGAGCAGCAAGCGCACGTCCACCACCGTACCTGTCAACCCTCCTTTGCTCAACTGCAATTGGTACAGGACCTTGTTGGAATTGTTGAGGTACAAAACCCAAAATTCCTCGTGTTGAAGGCCTCCCAATCGTGGCTGCACCAATTCAAAAACATCTTTGCTACTTGTTATATTCCCTTTTTTGGTGCCGTTTTCAAACCGGGCTCTTCTCCCCAACTCCAGTCCCGTGAGGATCGATATGGCCTTGGCTTCTCCGATCCCTTTGAAATTGGACAATTGCTCAATCGAAAGCTGTGCCAAATCGCAGAGGTTGTGGTTGCAAAAAGCCAAAATCTTTTTGGACAGCGATACCGCGCTTTCACTTTGGCTCCCTGTACGGATCAAAATAGCGATGAGCTCTGCATCTGAGAGGGTGTTTTTCCCTTTCAAAGCCATTTTCTCTCGCGGCCTGTCATTGACATTCCAATGTTTGATTGTAAAATTTGCGATTTTGGTTTCCATAAACGGCAATTTTTAACTTAAAGATACAGAATCTTTCCTTGAGAAAGTCTAAAAAAACAGCTCCAATACAAAGAAAAAAAGCGGTGACAAACTCCAGGCATGTCGCCATGAACAAAGTTTGCGTGCGAATCAATCCCGAGTTTTCAAATAGTTAGTATATTTGTACAAATACCTATCGATGAAAATTATCATTGCCGGAGCTGGAGACGTCGGTTTCCACTTAGCGAAACTGCTTTCCAACGAATCTCAAGACACCTATGTCATTGATTCGAATGCCAAAAAACTCAAGTACATTGACAACCACTTGGATGTCATCACCGTCAAAGGAGATGCCACCTCCTTGGTCTCTTTAAAAGAGGCGGGGGTGCAAAACGCTGATTTGATTTTGGCAGTGACCGAATCTCAAAACACCAATTTGACCATTGCAGCACTGAGTAAAAAATTGGGAGTCAAAAAAACCATTGCACGCATCAGCAATACCGAGTTTTTGACCACCAAAGAAATCAATTTTGCGGAAGTGGGCATCGATTACATGATTTCTCCTGAAAACTTAGCGGCCAACGAAATAGAAACCCTTCTAAACGAATCCGTTTTCAACGATAAAATTGAATTTGAAAACGGGGCCATCAACATCCTTGGAGCCCGTCTTTCGTCCAAATCGCCTTTGGTAAACAAAACCGTACAAGAAGCCAAGAAAGAATTTTCAGACATTGATTTCATCACCATCTCCCTCAAAAGAGAAAACACCGTAGAAACCATCATTCCAAGGGGAGATACCCTTTTCGAACACCACGACCAGGTCTATTTTTCCGTCCCTGAAGATTCCATTGACAAGATTTATCCTTTGATTGGAAAAGAAAAAATTGGTGTCAAAGATGTCATGATCTTGGGTGGAAGTAAAATTGGCCAAATAGCAGCTTCAAATTTATGTGCTAAAAATTTCAAGGTAAAACTGATTGAAGCCAAGCGAGACAAAGCTTTTGAATTGGCAGATGCGCTTAGCGGTACTTTGATTGTTCAAGGAGATGGTAGAAATGTAGACTTGCTCGAAGAGGAATCCATCGCCAAAATGGACGCTTTTGTGGCAGTGACTGGGAATTCAGAAACCAACATCATGTCCTGTTTGGTCGCCAAATCCAAAGGCGTCAAGAAAACCATCGCCTTGGTAGAAAACATGGATTACATCAACATTTCCCAAACCATAGGTATTGATACACTGATCAACAAAAAACTCTTGGCTGCCAGTGCTATTTTCAAGCACGTTCGAAAAGGAAAAGTGTTGGCCTTGGCAAACCTTCACAATGTAGACGCCGAAGTATTGGAATTTTTTGTCAGAAGAAACACCAAAGTCACCGAGCAGCCAATCAAAGACATCCACCTGACCAAAAAAGCGGTTTTTGGCGGCGTGGTGCGAAAGGGAGAAGCGTTGATGACTTTTGGAGATTTTCAAATCCTACCCGGAGACAGGGCCATTGTGTTTTGCCTGCCCGAAGCCATCGGAGAGGTAGAAAAGCTCTTTAACAACTAAATCCATGAACGGTTTAAACTACAAAATCATTGCGAGCTTTTTGGGACTTACCGCCATTTTAAACGGTGTTTTTATGCTGTTGGCTGTCCCCTTTAGTTGGCACCACAAAGAAGCGGCTAGCGAAGGGATTTTTTCAGCGGGCGTCATCACCATTTTTCTGGGTTTTTGCGCTTGGTATTTTAACAGAAATGCCAACAAATCTCTCCAAAAAAAAGAAGGATACCTCATCGTTACTTTGGGTTGGCTGGTCCTCACTTTTACCGGAGCATTGCCCTACCTACTCACCGGAGCCATTCCCAATTTCACAGATGCTATTTTTGAAACCATTTCTGGGTATTCCACTACGGGAGCCTCCATCATACAAGACATCGAAGGCTTGCCCAAAGGGATTTTATTTTGGAGAAGCGCCACTCATTGGATTGGGGGGATGGGCATCATCGTTTTGACCATCGCCATCTTACCACTTCTAGGAATTGGAGGCATGCAATTGTTTATGGCAGAAGCGCCAGGTCCTTCAACCGACAAGATGCACCCGAGAATTACACAAACTGCCAAGCGCCTGTGGCTGATGTATGTCTCGTTGACAATGACGGAGTTTTTATTGTTGAAAATCGCAGGAATGACCTGGTTTGA
>ERZ1047821.2010-NODE-2010-length-12650-cov-4.964510_pt1 | contig 12650 bp, 10 predicted proteins | sample MGYA00383096_ERZ1047821 | MGnify/ENA primary metagenome ERZ1047821 (study PRJEB29581, sample SAMEA5548366) | metagenome | biome: marine; feature: coastal; material: water | depth 25 m | study: Short-term variability in the microbial, nano- and picoplankton... | reverse complement strand
CAGAGGATCTTGCCAATACAGTTTGCTTTCTCGCATCCGACGAATCTACTTTCATCACTGGCGTGGTACTGCCCGTTGATGGCGGTAAAACACCTCAATTGCATGTACCCGACTGGGAACTGACATTGGATAATCGCAACGTAAAGTGAAAATCGCCTCCCATCAAACATAAAAATTAAGAGGATAGAGTCATGGGAACATACGTGATCACCGGTGGTGTCAGCGGAATCGGTAAGGCCATCGCGCAGCAGCTTCGATCGGAAGGCCACAGCATATTAACTGTCGATATTCAGGAAGCAGATATCGTTGCCGACCTATCGTCTCCAGAGGGTCGCGCTAGCGCTGTGCTAGCCATTCGCGAGATGACAGCAAGCGGACTCCAGGGTTTGGTCGCATGCGCAGGCATTGGCTCTCACGTACCTAACAACCGCCTGATCACCAAGGTGAACTACTTTGGTAGCGTAGATTTGGTCGAGGGCTTGAGAGAACACCTGGCGGAACATAAATCGGCGGTGCTAATGATATCTTCAAACTCGGCACCCATGAAAACCAATCCCACATTCGTGGAAAGTTTACTCAACAACGACGGCGATCAAGCCTGTGCGCTGGCTGACGAGATGCAAGGACAACCAGTCTACTCAGGCACCAAGCAAGCAGTTACGATCTGGATGCGACGCAACGCAGCTGCGTATGCCGCACAAGGCATTCGCATGAACGCAATAGGTCCTGGCTACACGCAAACACCACTGAGCGCAGCAGTAGAAGACGATCCCACCTATGGCGACGCCATCAAACAATTCATTGCGTCTATTCCGGTGGGGCGCCCGGGGCAACCCGAGGATATGGCCAAGGCTGCCAGCTTTCTGTTAGGTGAGCACGCCGGGTTCATCTGCGGAGCTATGTTGTTTGTCGATGGTGGACATGACGCCATGCTGCGCCCGGAAAAATTCTAGCACGCTTTGCACTGCCCGTTTTTTAGTACCAACCTCACAAGATGATCGAGGTAACAGCGAACGCTGTCAGTAATTTTCGATAATCACTTTTGCAAAACTCTCTATGGCTGCTAGCTTTTTATCCCGGTTAATGTCTGGATCATAGGGGTTCCAGGGAGTCACACAGATATCGGTAACTCCCAACTGCTCCAGCTGCCTATAGTCGTCGATACTGCGTGCATAGACGTCAAATGCATGAATCTCAAAATTGGTTCGCTCATCAGTCCCATACTCCCGACGCATTTCTGCAAGCTCAGACAACAGACCCTGTAAAGTCTGGTAGTCCGTATTGGCTGACACCCAGCCGTCCCCTATTCGAGCGGCACGGCGAAGCGCTGGTTTAGCATGCCCGCCTATCAAGATAGGTACATTCTTACTGGGTGCTGGTGATAATTTGCAACGACCAATGGCAAAGTTATCGCTTTGATGCTCAAAGTAATTGCCGCTCATCGCGGCCCTGATAATTTCAAGACACTCATCAAACAGCTTGCCACGCCCGTCAAAATCGACCCCGTTGAAAGTAAAGTCCTCTTTCCATGGACTCAGGCCTGCTCCCAGACTGACACGGTTGCCACTAACCACCGCCAGCGATGACAGGGCCTTGGCCAACACCAAGGGCTGTCTTACGGGTACTTTCATTACCGCTGGATAAAAACGCAATTTTTTAGTGACAGCCGCCATCGTCGCTATGGCAACAAACGGATCGAGAACGGGAACACCATCCAGTACCTGACGTACCGAATCAGTGTTCATATAAGGATAATCAGACTCAGTAATTTCCGGGTAGAAAATACTGTCCGGTATCGCCAGCGAGTTAAATCCTGTGTCCTCGGCAGTGCGCGCGATTTCCAGATAATCTTCAACGCCTCCCAGACCGGTTAATAGTGAAAACCTCATGTGTACTCCTGTTAAATAGTGTCGACGGCTCAGGCGGCCGTTCAATTAAAAATAGGGATCGTTTTTGATGCGGCGTCTATTGCTGATCAACCAGTGTTCGTAACAAGCCGTCTTGCAGTGACTGAATTTAACGCCCCGTCCACTCGGGCCTGCGCTTTTCCATAAAGGCGTTGAGGCCTTCGCGGATATCATCGCTTTTGAGCATGACATCAAGGCGTTCGAATTTTCCTGCCTCCTGTGCCTGCTGTGCAGCCGGCACACCGGCGTAGTTGAGTCCTTCCAGCACGCACTGTTTAGTTGCCTGAACTGCCAGAGGTGCGCATCGCATAATACGTTCGGCAATCTTTCGCGCTGCTGCCATTACATCCGACTGCGGAACCACTTCAGCCACCAATCCAAGATGCCTGGCGCGCTCTGCATCTATGGAACCTGCAGTGAGTAACAGAGCCATAGCAGATTTTAGGCCCACTTCACGCGCCAAGCGATGCATGCCTGTGGCAACAGCTGCCGTACCAATCTTGGGTTCTGGCAAACCAAATATCGCATTTTCTCCTGCTACAATAATGTCGCAGGCCAAGGCAACCTCGAACCCCCCACCAAAGGCAATGCCGTTTACTGCTGCAATTATCGGCTTATAACAACTGGTGCGATTCGTTATGCCACCATAACCACTGGACGGCATCTGATAATCCTCTTCCGTTTTTGCCTCTGCCATCACACTGATATCGCCACCGGCACAAAACGCTGAATCACCTGCGCCAGTGATGATCGCCACCCAGAGGGCATCATCCGATTCAAATTCATCCAGTGCCGCAGACATTTCAGTGCTCGCCGCCGGGCTTATGGCATTCATTACCTCAGGGCGGTTTATAGTAAGGATAAACACTCGACCTTCCCGACTTGTGGTAAGGCACTGATAAGCCATTTTATAAACCCTCACCACTAAATATTTTAGAAATTATTCTCATCAATGATCAAAAAAAAACCCGGGCCGAGCCCGGGTTTATGCAAGAATCCTGCGAATTTACTCAGAAGTTATAACTGGCAGTCACGCCTACGGTACGTGGCGGTGTCATAGTCAACTCATTGTACTCGAGGCCCACTGGACGCCGAGAGTAGACGCCATCCTCATCAGTGATATTCTTGGCAAACACTTGCAGAGTCCAGCTCTCAGCTCGCAGACCTGTGAACAGGTCCAGGGTGCCATAGGCGTCCGCATTCAAACGGCCGGTAGTATCTCCAGGAATGTCTTCAATTTCGCCACGATAGGCGTACAGGGCGCCAACGTAAACATCACTATTGAGCATTAATTGCGGGAATGTGTATTCCGTTTGCAAAGTGGCATTAAATTGCGGCTGTTCACTGCCATTCAAGCCGTCAGCAGCGCACGTATTGTAGCGGTTATCGGGGCCGACCGGTGCCTGACCGGGATCAGTACAGGGAATGTCGCCGGCACTGAACTCAACGTCAGCATAGCTGACACCGCCGAACAGCATCCAGTTGTCTACCGGGTACCAGCGCAGGTCAGCCTCAATACCCCACTGCTCTGCCTCATCGACATTGACCCACGGAGAATTAGTAATAATTTCATTTGCGCCTGTGGCCAGGTTATAAGCTTCGAAATTAGCTCGCGCTTGATAATCGGTATAAGTGCTGAAATATATTGCTGCAGTATACCGGGCGCTACCACCGAATAACTCACCCTTTGCACCCACCTCCATACTGTCGACTTCTTCACCGTCGTAAGCATTCAGGTCAGGAGTAAAAACTCCTGTGGTATCAAAGTTAGCAGCGCCAGGACGATAGGCGTGATCCAGTGTGCCGTAAACGTTTAACGCGTCACTGAATTGGTGCGAAAGTTTTACAGTGCCCGTCCACTCACTCACGTCATACGATTCTCCCAATTCACAAGGCGCCACCTGGCCATCAAAACAGGGAAACGCATTTTCGATGACTATAATTGGATCTGTAATTTCGCCGCCGGGTAAAATACTTGATCCAAACAGAAAATCACCACTTTGGACGTTTCCAGCCCGCTGTGTGAAAGAGTTATAACGCAAACCGACTGTCAGGTCAGTGTCGTCAGTCAGGGCGATCGTGTTGTGTGTGAAAATTGCTTTTATGCGCGAGGGAATTGGAATGTCTAAGGTGAACGGAAAGACGCCTTGGCTTCCCAGACTCGGATCAGCCGCCGAATTGTAAATGTGTTGATTGACGACAACACCGGTCAGTGAATCAGCATCTGCATAGTATCCGCCTACAACCCAGTCCCAGTTATTAAACGCTGTGCCGCTGATACGCAGCTCATGCTGGTTGCTGCCCCCTCCCTCACCAAACTCGGTTTTCTGTTCAAGAATTCCTGTCGGCAGGTCGTAGATATCCTGATCGCTTATCACGTTCTGGATAGACTCAAGCATACCGCTGAACCATTTTATTTCGACATCACCTACCGACCAGTTCAAGTGCAGGGTGACCATAGTGTCTTCTTTGCTGGTTTCGTCAGCGTTGTCGGAAATCGATGTGCGAGCGCCCTTTTTCAAATTCGGATAATTCACCAGGTTGGGGTTTCCACCGGCAACCGCTTCCACGACTCGATACGTTTCAGACGCATCGCTCTCCATGTACAGGTACGCTAACTTAGCCTGAAAGTCTTCAGTGGGTTCCCACAGCAACTTGACTCTTGCGCCCCAGCGATTACGCTCTTCGTCGAGTGACTTTTCAATAAAGTTCACACTAGGATCGCGCACTACTTTTGTCCCTGTTTCCCGCTCATCAACCAGACCTGCCAGTCTGATAGCGAAGGTGTCTGTAACCGGAACGTTGATCGCTCCCTGCACGTTGTAACCGGTAGGGTCCATGTAACTACCCTGTATGTGCCCACTAAGGCCATCGAAATTGGGATCTTGAGACGCCATTACAAGCGCACCGGTGGGCGATGGCTGACCATAAAGAGTACCCTGCGGGCCTTTCAAAACCTGAATATTAGCCATATCGAACATAGACGCTAGAGCAACCGCTGCCTGCGATGCCATGTAAAAGTCATCCAGGTATACACCCACTCTCGCAGGCGCGGACTGTTGTGCGAACGTACCGACACCGCGCAGGCCCACGCCGACATTGCTGTCTCCCTCGTAACGCACTTCCATGCCGGCCACTAATTTGCTGAGCTCGTCCGCCTGAAAAATAGACAGATCATTGATCTCCTGTGCCGTCACCACAGACACTGCAACAGGGGCCTCAACCAATGTTTCAGCCCTTTTCTGAGCAGTGACAATCACCTCTTCCAACTGGGCGCTGGCATTATTAGACGCAACCATTGCGGCGACGACCGCTAGACTCAAAACCGAAAGTTTGTATTGCTTCAACATGAGAGCATCTCCAAATGAGTTATTATGTTTATCTCAGGCACCAAATATATATTTTTGTACCCGCACGATCAATAGTATGGGCAGTCAAGCCCTCCTCTGACAGAACTTCTGCCTTCAACTTTATAAACATTTACGTTCACTCCTGACCCGGTCAGAACGCAGATGTTTATAAGATTGAACTCAGCAGTACTGTGCGCCGTAGCCGGCATCGTTAAGATTAGGCGTCTATAAAAGCCCATGAGGCCGATTTTATGTCCTTATCTTTCGATAGTTTGCTTTCTCCTGGTCGCATAGGGTCAATGGAGTTACGCAATCGCATTGTACTTGCCGCCATGGGATCTAACTTTGCCTCCGAAGACGGACAATGTAACGAACGCCTAATCGCTTATTACGAGGCGCGTGCCAAGGGCGGCACCGGGTTAATTGTTTTAGAAACTTCGGCTGCCTGCTTTCCCAATGGTTCCACCATGCCTAATACGGTCGCCTTCTCGGATGACAAGTTCCTTCCTGGATTGACCCAACTGGCTCAGCGTGTGCATCGGCACGGTGCCAAAATCGTTGCACAACTCAATCACGGCGGCAAGATCGCACAGGAAGACACCGCCGCTGGAAGACCCATACCTGTGCCTTCGCCGCTAAAACGGTCCGCCAGCGACATGTTTCATGTCTTGACCCAGCAGGAAATCGGACACTTCATCAAAGCTGCGGGGCCTGATGGCAAGGGTCCTCAATACTATGAGATGACTGAGCAGGATATTGCTGCGATTATCGCAGAGTTTGTAGAGGCCGCACTAAGAGCAAAAAGTGCAGGGTTTGACGGAGTCGAACTGCATGCTGGCCACGGGTATTTATTGGCCAGCTTTTTGTCCCCCTATACCAATACGCGCGAAGACAACTACGGTGGTTCCCGTGAAAACCGGGCGAGATTCCTGACCCAAATGATTAGCGCGATCCGCCAGGCCGCAGGGGCGAACTTTCCAATTTTGGTAAGACTGGATGCAATGGAGTATCGGACTAAGGGCGGCATTACGCCCGATGACTGCGCGGTTACAGCAGCCTTGTGCGAACAAGCCGGTGCAGACGCCATTGATGTGAGCGCTTATGGCAACGTGGCACACGCAATCGCCTTTACCGAGGCACCTCTGGTACACGAACCCGGTGGCTTCATCAGTTTCGCAAAACAGGTAAAAGCTTCCGTGGGTATCCCGGTTATCGGTGTCGGCCGCATTGAAGCAGAAGTCGGGGAGCGACACCTGCAGGCAGGTCACTTCGACTTCCTGGCGATGGGGCGAAAATTGCTTGCCGACCCGGATCTGCCGAACAAGTTAAAGGCAGGTTCGCCGGAACAGGTCCGCCCGTGTATCTATTGCTACATTTGCGTCAGCCAGATCTTTATCAACCAGCCTATGTTTTGTGCAGTCAACCACAGCATGGGCCGTGAGCACGAAGGCGACATCATCGCCCGCTGTAACGATCGCAAAAAAGTTTTGATTATTGGTGGTGGGCCCGGCGGTATGGAAGCGGCGCGACTGCTTGCGGAGAAAGGACACGACGTTACACTCTGGGAGCGTGAAAAAGATTTTGGCGGGACTGCCCGAATAGCTGCACTGGCCTACGAGCCTAACGGACGACTTATTGACTATCTCGCAGGTGAAATGCATCGATTGCCGATAGAGGTACAACTGGGTAAAACTGCCACTGCTGAAGATATTCGCAGCTTCAACGCAGATCACGTCGTGCTCGCGACAGGGGCCATTCGCAAAGCCCCAAACATCCCAGGCAAGTCCCAACGCCATGTTTTTGATGGCGATGAATTGCGCGGTGTCCTCTTTGGAGGAAACAAGCTAGCAGCTGCGAAACTGTCCCTGTTGGCCAGGCTGATTTTGTGGGCGGGTAACATGACCCAGGCATTGCGCAGTATTTCCCTGATGCGTTTCGCATCCAGATTCTGGATGCCCATTGCAGACGAAGTCACAATTATTGGCGGAGGCCTGGTTGGGCTTGAACTGGCAGAGTATTTGGTAGAACGGGGTCGTAAGATTACGGTTATAGAACCAGGACCCTCATTGGGTGCCGAACTGGCTATTGTGCGCAGAGCCAGGGTATTGCATACCCTGCGAGAGCATAGTGTCACCATTTTTAGTAATTCCCCCATCGATGAAATCACCGCAGATTCAGTTCGTTTCCAACATGACGGTGTTCAACAAAGTGTGAAAGCCAAACAGGTGATCATCGCCATTGGCACCGAGGGCGACACCCGTATCGCGGACCAGCTTGAGGACTATCGGGGACCAGTACACCGCATAGGCGACTGTCAGGATATCAGCTATATTGATGGTGCAATCCTCTCCGCGCGAAAATTAGTAGAGGCGCTCTAATACATAAAAAAGTGAGTCTTACATGATGGTTTTCCATCGATTTGGCATTCTTTGCTTACTACTGCTGACTTTGCCGAGCACAGCAAAAGAGTCATTTGAACGCACTGAGGTCCGAGAACCCTGCCGCGACCACCAGTTGACGCGCCAGGCCCTGTTTGGCGACCTCCACGTACACACTAGCTACTCCTTTGATTCTTACCTTTCCAGTCAGCGGCGCGATCCCTGGGATGCTTATCGATACGCCAAGGGCGGTGCAATCATTCTGCCCGACGCCAACGGCGATCAAACCATTGAAGCGAGAATTGGCAGGCCATTGGATTTTACTGCGGTAACGGATCACGCTGAGTTTTTCGGTCAGATCAATGTCTGCACACTGGACGATTCAAAACTCGGTTACTGGTGGCCCCACTGCATGATGACCCGAGCCAGCAACATTTGGTTACAACTGCTTGCTGCCAATTGGTGGACAGATCTGGGCGGCCAACTGGAAGATCCTCCGAGTAAATCTTTCGCCTGCAGCGTTTCTGATTGTGACAAGGGAGACAGGGAAACCTGGCAGCAGACCCAACAGGCCGCGGAGGATCACTATGATCGCAGTGAAGAATGTGACTTCACCACCTTTGTCGCCTATGAATACACCGAAGCATTTGACCAAAACAATATGCACCGTAACGTCATCTTCAGAAATACCGAGGTGCCCGCAATGCCCGTCTCAGTTTACGACACCGGTTACGACAGTTTCCCCAGTCTGTGGCGGCAACTGAGAACGCGATGTACCGATCAGGACAACGCCTGTGATGTGCTCTCCATCCCACACAATTCCAATCTCGCCGGTGGCCGCATGTTCAGGGACCCTGAAAATGAGCGCGAAACGCTGGACAGGTTGTTTTTCGAACCCGTGGTTGAACTGATACAGCACAAGGGTGCATCGGAATGCCGTTTCGATCGACTGCGTAAAATGGGGCTGGATACCATCGATGAGGCCTGTGACTTTGAACAAATTCCCGCAGACAACCTGAACATGATGGGGACTGTGCATGGAAAAGTACGAACCGATCGGGCGCTGGAAGTTCCACTAGAGCAGTTCGCGCGCCGCAACATGGTGAGAAATGCACTCAAGGATGGCCTCAAAATTAAGCAACAGACAGGCACCAACCCCTTTGTGATGGGCTTCATCGGCAGCACCGATTCCCATAGTGCAGCCCCCGGCAGTGCCGAGGAAAATAACTACGTGGGCCACCTGGGAAGACGCGATGCCCAGTACACCAACGTTCAGGATCATTTCTACTCAAACCCCGGTGGTCTGGCTGTAGTTTGGGCGGAAGAAAATTCCCGCGATAGTATATTCTCGGCAATCAGGCGCAAAGAAACTTATGCCACTAGTGGCACGCGACCCAGCCTGCGTTTCTTCGCTGGCGACCTCGCGGATGAGCTTTGTCAATCCTCTGACATGCTGGAACAAGCCTATGCCAATGGAGTTCCGATGGGTGGAAATATTCGCGGCCTTAACGAAAGCCCGGACTTTCTGGTCAGCGTACAAAAAGACCCTGGAACACAGGGAAGTGCTGGTACGGATATCCAACGAGTACAAATCATCAAAGGCTGGGTAGATGAAAACGGAGTCAGTCGCGAACAGGTTTTCGATATCGCCGGTCGCAAAGACAACGGAGCGGGAATAAACCCTGCCAACTGTGAGCGCGTCGGCCAGGGCATGACCCAAAGCTGCAAGGTATGGCGTGACCCACAATTCAAGGTGAACGAAGATTCGTTCTACTATGTTCGGGTTTTGGAGAACCCCAGCTGTCGCTGGAGCACATTGCAGTGCCAGGCAGCGGGTGTAAATCCGTTTGCAGAGAACTGTGCCAGCCAGGCAGAAAAAGCAACGGCCCTGGCCCAGGCGTCTGGCGCGACTGGCGATGTATACAGCAAATGCTGTATTGACCCCACTAGCGCTGCCTTTTATTCCCCTACTCTGCAGGAACGAGCCTGGTCATCTCCAATCTGGTACCACAGCCAGTAAGGGCTTTTCACTCAGTGCCAGCTATCCAGTCATCAACAACCTGAATAGGGGCCATTGACCACACCGCCTTCTGGCCCCAGATCAAACATAAGATCGCGCTTACGACCATTGGTGAAAATCGCGTGACCGCCGGTGGTGGCGATGGACTTTCCCGCGGCGATAATGCGAGGCCCAATCACTGCTCTATTGTAAAAACACTTGGAAAAACGAAAAGAATACATTCCGATCTGCCATCTTCGCCTAAGCTGTTTATTCTATTCCCACCTGTAACTCAATTGTTACAGGCTTCCCCTGCTTTACCACCAGCCGGTAGCCGCCAGTTGCCTTGTAGCCAGAGGTCAATATATCCCGGGTAAATTCCTCCAATATTCCTGAGGAGGCTGTTCCATCAAGCGCGACAACCTTCCATGCACATCGAAATTCTTTGGCATTATAAATCCGGTATCTACCCTTCGCCTGCGCCGACCCACGAATTGGCATCGCCAGGCGTAAGTCTTCTCCTGGTATACCCAAAACGTGCACGGAGCCATCTGCAGTCCCTGCGGCTTTAACCAGACTAACGTTCAAGCGCCCCGCCAGGGAACGCACCTGCGGCAACAAATCAGCCAGAGATTCACTATGGCTACTATAAAAAAATCTCATCTTGGCAATCGTTTTTACAGCGACCGGGTCACCGCTTGCAACAGGGGCAGCGGCAATCTCCGTCATTGGGTCTACTGCAAGTACTGGCTCACCTAAATTTTTCTTCAGGGGCTCTCTCTTACCTTCAGAGCCATAGCAGGGCCCTCTGACACGTCGCAATTCGTTTTCAGTCGCTGGCTGCGCATCCATAAATGAGAGCCACTCCGCCGCCTGGGCATTGGCGCCGCCCACCAGTGTCGCGTTAATAAATGCCCTTCGAGCCTCTGGCGCCCTATCCTGCTTTAATAAACTCACACCCAGCAGTAAGTTAGCCCTACTGACAAACCTGTCCTGTAGCCGCTCTTCGCAAGCTTCAAGCAGTGTCGACTGGACGGGCACCCACTCTTCCTCTTCCATTTGCAGTTGAGCCAGATACAAGTACAGCTCGGTATCACCACTAATCTGTGCTGCGGTCACCAGCGCGGCCTTGGCCTTATCTCGTTCCCTCGCTTGCAACCAAAGCTCAAACAACTTGCGCTGGTTGACGGCATCAGCCGAAACAGCGTCCTGTGCAATCGCATTTTGCAGAGTCATTGCTGCACCATAGGGATTGCCACTTACAGCCTGTAAATCTACCAGCAACAAAAGTTCTGATTCGATAAAAGGAACCCTCTTTTCAAACGCAAGACTAAGGTGGTCCAAAGCCTGTTTCTGCTTGTTTTGTTGCAGGTAAACTGAGGCCAGTTGATGCCAGTTCTCTGGATTATCAACCTCAACTTTAAGCAGCTGTTTAAGAATATTTTCACATTGCTCATAAGCGCCGGCTCGATAGTAGAGTGCGAGAGCCTGATGCAATTGCTGCACTTCGAGCTTTAAGCCATTAGCTTGAATTCCATCAAGCGCGACCACCACCGCCACGTAGTCGCCCATACGGTAGTGCGCCTGCGCCAGCAGTAAAAAATCTCGAGCGTCAGGGACCAGGTCAATATCCAGGGCGCGCTGTAAAACAACCGCGGCCAGGGAGTGATTGCTATCGAGCAAATAGACCTGAGCAAGTTCGCGCAGCATTTCCCGGTTGGCTACATCCGACAGACCCGCTGCGTCTAACGCCTCTTCGTAATAGGCGATTGCGCTGGCGTAGTCTTTTTGCTGCACATAATGTCGTGCGAGAAAGCGGCCGGCACTGGACTTTGCGTAGGGATCTTCAATACTACTAATCTGCTTCTCAAGCTCTGCAACAGACAGCTCGGAACCCCTGCCCATCTCTCCTAATGGGTCGAGCATGATTCGACTGCGGTATTGTCCCTGTTCCTGCCCAAAAGTGACCGATGCGAACAAGCAGGCAAGCAGCAATATGAATTTGAGTCCGGACACGGTCAGTCTACGTTGGGAATGTTGTTAGGGAAATCCTGCCAACGAACATCGACACGCTGGGTCAGTACCACATTGGCAGAAGATTTACCGGCGAACTTCACCGAATACTGCCAATCCTCCACAGCAGCAATCACTTTTTCCTCGAATACACCGCGAGGTTTTGCATCCAACACGCGTACATCACGCGTATCGCCACCGGGCGTCACCGTAAACGCGACCAATACCCAACCCGTTATCTTATTCTGCCAGGCGACATTCGGAACATTGGGCTTACGCGTATTGTAGGGAACCACTTCCACAAACCCTTTGGCATCCTGTCCACCACCGGGGATAACAACACCAGCGGCACCCAACGGAGCCTTAAAATTATCACCCACTGCGCGAATATCAAGATCGCCAACACCCAGATCCAGTGATGGCATTTCAAGCGCCTGCTGTGGCTGGGGTGTTGGCGGAGCCATTTGCAACTGCTCCATCAAAGGTTCCTGCTGCGTCTCCTGGGGCGCCTCATTCATATCCTCGAATTCTTCTGTTTCAGGCTGTTGGCGCAGAATCTCCACCTTTTGATAGACCGCCAACTGCAGGTCCTCGCTCTGACCGCGCTTGATCAGACTTTGCATAAACAGAAAAATCGCCAGACTAATTACCAGGGCACCAGCGAAAGCAGGCAATAACCTGAAGGGAATACTCCTCGTCATTGCGGGCCTTTATCAGCTGCAATAGCAATACCTTCCACTCCTGCGAGGCGTACTTGATCCATCACCTCCACTAACATGCGGGTAGAAGCCTCGCCGTCCGACTGAATGATGACCGAACCTTCGGGGTTATCGGCGTGCAAGCGCGCTACGATGGCGCGAACGCTACGGGGGTCCACCGGTCGTCGATCTATCCAAACTTCCCCATTGGCGGTGATGGCAATGAATATATTGGCACTCTCCTGTGGCGCAGCCGTGTCGGCCTGGGGCGTTGATACAGTGATGCCCGACTCTTTTACAAAGGA
>ERZ1047821.2005-NODE-2005-length-12670-cov-5.985731_pt1 | contig 12670 bp, 8 predicted proteins | sample MGYA00383096_ERZ1047821 | MGnify/ENA primary metagenome ERZ1047821 (study PRJEB29581, sample SAMEA5548366) | metagenome | biome: marine; feature: coastal; material: water | depth 25 m | study: Short-term variability in the microbial, nano- and picoplankton... | reverse complement strand
AAACAGTTTTGTACCTTCTGTATAGGCGCAAGCCCAAATTGTTGATGACGATTTCGGACAGTTTGCTATTGGGAATGGTAAAAACCGAAGTGTCTGCCGCACGGATTCTACTGGAACGGAAGCCAACTTCTTCTACAGTTCCTTCTACGCCTCCTCCCACAATCCAATCTCCAATCTGAAAAGGCTTGTCTAAAAAGATCATAAAGGTACCGATCAGGTTTCTGACGGTGTCTTGGGAGGCCAAGGCTACTGCCAAACCGCCAATAGATGCTCCCGCGATGACGGTGGTCACATCGGCTCCAAAAATGGTGAGCATTTTCAACCCCCCCACAAAAAACACCAAGCCTCTCAGCAAGCGTTTTAAGATAGGCGTGAGCTGGTCGTCCAATTTGCTTTCTGTCTTCAGAGAATAGGAACCGTAAATATCCATCAACACCTGAACCAGCTGAAGAAAGACGTATATCCAAAGTACTGTTTGTCCGATGTGCAGCCCTTTTAGCAAAAAAGAATTTACCTCAATGGGAAATTGCAAGATGGGAATGTAGTTTTCCAAGGCGTAAAATACCAACAACCAACTGATGGGGCGAGAGAGTTTTAGCAAGGAATCGTTGAGGGAATTGTGCGCAAAGCGAATCAAGTATTTTTCAAGGCTTTTGAGCAGCCAAAAGATGACTTTGTTCTGGATGTAAAACAAGGCTACAGACAAGACCAACAGAACTAAAAAACCCAAGTATTGCCATACTTCCAACCCGAACATACTTAAATGCCCCACATTGGGAATGCTCTTTTTGAGGAGTTCTGTTCCCGCGGGGTATACTTCGCGGTACAAACGATCGATTTGTTGGTTGGTTTCTTGGCTGTAATACCAATTCTCATTTATTTTTTCGACAGAAATCTCCGGCAATTGATTTGGAAAGAGAACGTACATCGGTTCAGCACCAAAGTTTTGCAATGTGTCCAAGTAGTCAGGATCCTTGGGCAAGGAGGCGATTGCTACACGCAGGCCTTTTCCGTCCAATACTTGTTTGATTTTGAGCGCAATCTCTTCCGCCCTCTTTTCGGAGGCTCCATAAATGGTAGACGCCGCTTTTTCAAGGTCGTAACTGTCTTCTTGGAGTGCGAACAAATGGGTGTAAATTGTGGCGTGTGGTGATGCGAGGTCTTTGTCAACTTCTGTTTGTGAAAAAACAGTGGTGGCCAACAAGACGAAGAAGAATGTGATTTTTTTCATCGGTGAAAAATAGAATGTTTTCTCAAAAGTAAAAAAAAAGAGGCAGTCTCTACGAACTAGAACGCCTTCTTTTGGGTTTTCGCTTGCGCGCTCCGTTTTTATCGGCGCTGTTTAGCACACTTACAAAATTGCTTCCTTTCCGATTTCCTTTGGATTTGGAAGCCTTTGCTCTGCTGTGCTTTGGAGTTTCTACGGCGTCGTCAAAGGTGTTTTTTACTTTGAAATTTTTATTGTTTTTAAAGCTGCGTCGTTCGGGCAACAGGCGGTCAGCCAAGTCCTGACGTCCAACTTTTACCAAGGTTTTTCGAATCCAGTCTTGGTTTTCTTTCTTGTACCAAAAAAAGAAACGGTGTTGTTCGTCTTTTTCTTTTTTGGTCTTGGGCGTTTTCATTCTTTCCAAGGTGTAAGGGTGGTAGCCACTGTAATAAATAACGGTAGCAACGGTCATCGGTGTTGGCGTAAACCCTTGGACTTGCTCCAATTTAAAACCCATGTCTTTGGTTTCCGCGGCCAAGTTGGCCATGTCTTCTAGCTCACTTGCCGGATGACTGGAAATAAAATACGGAATCAACTGCAAGTTGAGTTTTTTGCGGAGGTTGATTTTATCAAAGAGTTTTTTGAACTGGTGAAAGTTGGAAAACGAAGGTTTGCGCATCAGCTTGAGGACTGGATCTGAGGTGTGTTCTGGAGCCACTTTCAAACGTCCAGAAACATGGTTGGTGACCACTTCTTCAGTGTAATCTTCCAATTCTTTGGGACAGGCATTTTTATTGAATTCTGGCACCAGCATGTCGTAGCGGATTCCAGAACCGATAAAGGATTTTTTTACTTTTGGATGCTTGTCTACCGATCGGTACAAATCGGTCATCGCTGCATGGGAGGTGTCCAAGTTTGAACAAATCACAGGATTGATGCATGAAGGGGCAACGCATTTGTCACAAATCTCTTGCACCTTGCCTTTCATTTGGTACATGTTGGCCGAGGGACCTCCAATGTCAGACAAGTAGCCTTTGAAATCGGGCATATTCGCCACTTGATCGACTTCTTTTAAAATGGACTCCTTGCTTCTACTTGCAATGAATTTTCCTTGATGAGCAGAGATGGTACAAAAACTACAGCCGCCAAAACACCCACGGTGGGTATTGATTGAAAATTTGATCATTTCAAAAGCAGGAATGGGGCCTCTTTTGTTGTATTTTGGGTGCGGCAAACGGGTGTAGGGCAAATCAAAAGAGGCGTCAATTTCCTTTTCCAACATGGTCGGATAAGGCGGGTTGATGATCAAGGTTTCTTGACCGACGTCTTGCAAGATTCGTGCGCCATAGGTCTTATTCGATTCTTGTTCGATGGTTTTGAAATTGGCTGCAAAGGTTTTTTTATTTTTAAGACAAGCTTCGTGCGTGCTCAAAACCTTGTCTTTCCAGTTTTTGTTTTGAGGCAATTTCTGGTTTTTTGGACGTAAAATAGCCGTCTGTTTGATGGTGGTCAAGGATTCAAAAGGAATCCCTTTTTCCATCAAAGTGACCACTTCTTTCAAAGGTTGCTCTCCCATGCCGTAAACCAGCATGTCCGCGCCAGATTCTTTTAAGATGGTGGGCATCAAGGCGTCTGTCCAATAGTCGTAATGGGTCACGCGCCGCAAAGAAGCTTCAATTCCTCCCAAAAGCACGGGTGTGTCTGGGTATTTTTCTTTGAGGATCTTGCTGTATACTGTGGTTGCATAATCCGGACGAAAGCCTTTGTCTCCATTGGGGGTATAGGCATCTTTGTCGCGTTCTCTTTTGCTGGCTGTATAATTGCTGACCATGGAATCCATCACTCCTGAAGTGACCCCAAAAAAAAGTCTGGGCTTCCCGAGCTTTGTAAAGTCTTGAAGACTGTCGTGAACAGAGGGTTGTGGAACGATGGCTACTTTCAAACCGTAACTTTCCAGGAGGCGTCCAATCACCGCAGGACCAAAAGAAGGATGGTCTACATAGGCATCTCCACTGAAAAGAATGACATCCAATGTTTCCCAACCTCGTAATTTGACCTCTTTTCGGGTCGTGGGCAACCAATCTGACAACCGTAATTCTCGCATGCCGCAAATATACACAATATAAAGGGAGCAATCGCAAAAGGGAAAACCTCCGATTTTCACTTAAAGCTTTGTTTTTTTGATTAGGTCATTGTCCTTTGTGAATATTTGTTACTTTTATGGAAAATTCGCGCACTAAACAACCTTCGATGAAGTCCTACTTTACGCCCTCTGAGAAAGAGAAACAACAACTTATAGCTCAAAAATGTACTGCTACTGACTGGAATGCTGTTTGGATTACAGATAAAACAGACCTCTCAAAAATACAAAACACCACCTTTTCAGGGTGCATTAGAATTGGTGCGATTTCAGGAGAAAACACCGCTTTTGGCGGAGTAGTAAGACCCAATGGGATCTACAACACACACCTGCACAACTGTACTGTTGGGGACCACCCCTTTATCGCCAATATTAAAAACTACATCGCTAATTACCGCATCGGCGCCCATGTCGTGATTGAAAATGTGGGACACATCGCGGTGGAAGGAGAGGCTACTTTTGGCAATGGAACTGTGGTTGAGGCCATCAACGAGGGAGGAGGACGAGAAATTCTTATTTACGACCACCTCTCCGCACAGCTTGCCTACATCCAATCGCTCTACAGACACCGCAAAGACTTGATTGCGCATTTGAAAGAGATGATTCACGCGTATACAAACTCCGTAAAATCGGACATGGGAACCATTGGGGACCACGTGAAAATTTTGAATTGCCGCTCCATCAAAGATGTCAATATTGGCTCTTATGCAAAATTAGAAGGCGTGGTGAGTCTTCAAAATGGAAGTTTGAATTCCTATAAAGATGCACCCATTTACATTGGCTCAGAAGTCATGGCCGAAAATTTTATCATCAGCAGCGACACAATCGTGGACAATGCGACCCTCCTTACAAATTGTTTTGTTGGTCAAGGATGTACTTTGGACAAGCATTACTCAGCGGAGCATTCCGTCTTTTTTGCAAACAGTCAAGGTTTCAATGGAGAGGCCTGTTCTATTTTTGCTGGCCCTTATACCGTAACCCACCACAAATCCACACTCCTTATTGCAGGAATGTTTTCTTTTATGAATGCAGGAAGCGGCTCGAATCAAAGCAATCACATGTACAAACTCGGTCCAATCCACCAAGGTATTATGGAACGCGGTGCCAAAACGACCAGCAACTCTTACATTTTATGGCCGTCAAAAATCGGGGCCTTTACCTTGGTCTCTGGAAGGCATTACCACAATGTCGACTCTAGCATATTTCCCTTTTCTTACTTGATTGAAGACAAAGACGAGAGCATGCTTTTTCCTGGCATCAATTTGAAAAGTGTGGGCACTGTGAGAGATGCACAAAAATGGGTCAAAAGGGACAAAAGACATAAAAACCACCAGATGGATCTCATCAATTTCAACTTGTTGAGCCCGTTTACCATCCACAAAGTAGTGGCAGGGCTGGAGGCTTTAAAAGACCTTCAAAAGCAGGAAACTTCGGAAGCAGAAGAATACCGCTATGGCGCGATGCGCATCAAAGCAAATTCGCTCCGCAAAGGAATCGCTATCTACACTACCATTATTGACAAATTTTTAGGGAATTCAATCATCAGTCGGATTCACGACAAAGACATCCGTTCTGCAGCCGATTTGCGTACTGTTTTGCGTCCGAGTTCCTCTGTTGGAATGGGCAAATGGCTGGATGTAAGCGGATTGATTTGTCCTTTGGAATCTTTAAACGAACTCCTTTGCAAAATAGAAGACCGCAGCGTTCATCAGCTTTCAGAAGTCTCAAAAGAACTGGAAGGAATTCATAAAAACTACTACGAATACGAATGGAATTGGGCGACTTCCTTGATTGAAAAACACTACCAAGTCGACTTGAAAACAATTTCTCCCAAAGCATTGATTGGGATGGTCTCCCAATGGAAAAAAGCCGTTGTAAAATTGGACGAAATGCTCTACCAAGATGCTCAAAAAGAATTTTCACTTTCCACACAAGTAAGCTTTGGAGTCGATGGTGATTTGAAAGAGCGCGAACTGGATTTTTCAAGTGTTCGCGGAAATTTTGAAAACAACCCAACCGTGTTGGAAATTCAAAACCACATCGAAAGAAAAACAGCGCTGGGAGATCGTGTGATTGCCGCCATGGAAAAGCTCCAGGCTTAGGTCACAAAGGCCTATTGTAAAAAAACATCAATTTGTATTGCTCAAAGGAATGTTGATGGTGATTCGTGTTCCCTCTCCTTTGGTCGAATTGACAAACAAACGGCCGTCAACGTATTTCACCCGTTCCTTCATAAAAAACAAGCCCATTCCCAATCCCTTTTCAGAAGCCTCCACCGCATCGACATCAAAGCCAGCTCCGTTGTCATCAATGACAATGCTCAGCAGGTCCTTGGTATGACTCACGGAGACGAGTACAAAAGTAGAATTGGCATATTTTAAAGAGTTGTTCACCGCCTCTTGTGCGACCCGATACAAATTGGTTTCTGTCAAAGAATCAAAGCGTTTTTGAAAAGCTGTTTTGTTTTCAAAAAAGATGTTTTTTCCCGATAATTTGGAAATTTCTTCGGTCATTTTTTTTAGTGCAGGTGCAATCCCGTGATCGCTCAATTCTGGAGGTGTCAAACTAAACGTAACTGCACGCACGTCTTTGATCAATTGGCCAAAAACTACTTTTAGGTCTTGAAGTTTTTTGGCCGAATTTTCACGATTTTCTAAGTTGAAGGATTCCACACTGAACTTTAAAGCGGTCAAGATTTGCCCAATTCCATCATGGATGTCTTTGGCGATTCGCTTGCGTTCTTCTTCTTGCGCTTCCACAATTTGACTTGCCTGGTCCTTTTGCAACTGCACCAAATTTTCGTAGTCGATTTGTTGGACACGGTCAACCTCCTCTTGAATCTCCTTTCGCTTTGTAACATTGTTCCCCAAGAGAAATAAGCTTTGCTTTCCTTGGCCTTGGTTGATGGGAATGAGGGTGATTTCCAACCACAGTTTTTTATGTGCTTTGGTTGTGAGTTCGACTTCTCCCACCCACATTTTTTGACGGGTGGATTGAAACAGGTCTTTTAGGTTTTGTTGCTGTCCTTCCTTTTGGGTGAGCAAATGCTCAATCGAGCCTCGGATTTCTTTTTTGTCCAAACCCAGAAGATCTGAGAATTTTTTACTCATGTAGAGGACTGTTCCGTCCCATTTTACACTGGCAAACAAAGCAGCATTGTCCATCACGTAATTCAAACTTTCCAATTCTTGATACGCTTGTTCTTTCAATTCGTATTGCTCTTTGAGTTCTTCAATTTGTGCCTTGTTGTAAATGTTGGATTCGATCAAAATGGCAATGAGCTTCTGAAAGTATTTTCGAAGAAAAAACAACAGCACAAAAACAAATGTCAATACAGATAAGATGGATAGCGAAAACTCAATCTGAAAATAGGTCAGTAGGATGTAGAAAAAAACAGGCAATCCGGCGAGTAGCAGAAAAGCTCTGATCATGAGTTTTTGCAATAACAAGGGAATGTTGGTGTACTCTTTTGGTGGCGCCATGCCGCAAAAATAAAAAAAAGAATGCAGTAAATCTCACTAATTTACAAGCCAGGTGATTGAAGTAGCGGTTTCAACAGAGCGAATCATAGGCCGAGCGCCGCTTTTACCAAGCGCAAGGCATTGTCAGAAAGTGGCAACTTTAGGGCTGCTTCGTGACCTCTTTTCGACATTTTTTTCCATGTTTTCTGCAGGACATCAATCAATTTTTCGTCGGTGTACTTTTCTGAAAAAGCATCGAAGTAAAATTCCAAAAACACCAAACAGATGACGTCTTCCAAAATTTGTGTTTCGGGGTGGTGTTTCAATTGTTTTTTTTGAAGAAGAAAGGCCACCTTGTCAATGGTTTCTGAATCGTATCCTGTCGACTGAAGAATTTGAGATGCTTTTTTTGCGTGAAATTTTTTCAAGTTTTGGCGCCACATCAAATATCCCGTTCGATTCATCTCGTAAGAGTCTCTGGGGATTTCCCAACGGCAAATGTGTTGACACCTAACGGTAAGCTGTAATGCTTCAGAGGTATTAGGAGCGAACTTCTTAAGGCCTTCAGACATTCTTTCTGCATACAACAGTTCTTTGGGATGAGAAACTCCTTCCCAATCTTCGCGGTTTGGGTCTTGTCGGTTGGCTTCGTCAAAAAGTCGAATGGCGGCTGAGAATCTATCAGAATTCATATGAGTACTCTTTGTTTTATGACTTCTTCTTTGAAGAAGAGTTTGTATTTTTCTACAGCATTTTTCGGGAATCAACAGTAAAACACCTGAAGAACTTGCGTTGTTTTTGTGTCACAAAGATAGGTTGAAAATTTTTCAAAAAAAATGAAATTGACATCAATCAGAAAAGCCCAAATAGACAAATCCCCCTTCTACTTTGACTGGGTAGACTGCAATGGCTTCCAAATCCCCATTTAGATTTTCACCTGAATCCAAAGAAAAGGTTTTTTTGTGCAACGGGCAAGCGACTTTTGGAATTCCAGCAGCATCGCCAATCATCCCACGAGAAAGGACCATTTCCATTTTGTGAGGACATAAATTTTGACAGGCATACCATTTGTCTTCTTTGGTGAAATTAAAAACGGCAATCTGTTTGCCTTTGTATTGAACACAAGCACCTCCGTTGGAGGGAAATTTTGTGACAGGTGCTGCCTTGAACCAGGTCTTAACTTTTTCTATTGGAGTGCTGATATAGGGTGCTCTTGTTGTTGACATCATTGGGTGTTTTAAAGGTGTACGCTGTTGGTTTTATAAAAAGGGGCACTTTTCGAAAACAACTATTAAATTATCAAAACAGCCGTTCTTGAAATTGGGTGCCCCAAATCTTATTGAGTGATGGGGGTTAGGACTTCCACAATTCGGGCATTTTTTGTGTCCTTAAAGGCACAAAATTGAGGTTTTCATCGATGGCATCTGAATTTACAAAGTGACTGTACCTGTTTTGAATTTCAATATTTTCAATCGCTTCTTTCCACTCGCATTTGTAGGTGTCTACCAATGCGTGCATCTGCCGGTCCAAATCTTCACAAATCTCTAGAGAATCTTGGACAACGACCTCTTTTAGGTAGTCAATTCCTCCGTCTAATTTTTCCAGCCATGCGGCAGTACGCATCAAAGGCAAGGCTGTTTTGATATAAAACATCAAAAAACGATCGATGTAGGTCACTACCGTTTTGTTGTCTATTTTTTCTGCTAGCAATTCTGCATGCCTTGGGTTGGCCCCTCCATTTCCGCCTACATACAAATTCCATCCTCCTTCTACTGCAATGATTCCAAAATCTTTGCACCGGGCTTCGGCACATTCACGGATACAACCGGAAACACCGCCTTTGATTTTGTGTGGAGAGCGAATTCCCTTGTAGCGGTTTTCCAATTCAATGGCAAAACTGACACTTTCATCCATTCCGTAGCGGCACCAAGTAGAGCCTACACAGCTTTTGACAGTTCGCAGGGACTTTCCATAAGCATGGCCGCTTTCAAAACCTTCTGCAATCAATTCTTTCCAAATTGAAGGCAGTTGGTCCAAACGAGCGCCAAACATATCAATTCGTTGGCCACCTGTAATTTTTGTATACAAATCGTATTTGGCTGCAATCTCACCGATAACAATCAATTGTTTGGGGGTGATTTCTCCACCTGCAACCCGGGGAACTACCGAATAAGTTCCATTTCTTTGGATGTTGGCCAAAAAGCGGTCGTTGGAGTCTTGTATGGTTTCTTGTTTGTTGGCTGTTTCGTTGTAAATGCTTGCAAACAAGGAAGCCAAAGCGGGTTTGCAAGTTTCACATCCCGTCCCTTTCCCATGGCTTTCTAATATGGCATCGTACGTTTTGATTCCTTTGAGTTGTATGATGTCATAGAGTTCTTGTCTGGAGTAATCAAAGTGCTCACAAAGGGTTTCTTTGACAACTTTGCCCGCCGCTTTCAAGGTCTCTTTTAAAAGATCATCTACCATGGGCTTGCAACCTCCACATCCCGTGGTGGCTTTGGTTTCTGCTGCCAAATCTTTGAGGGTTTCTACACCTGCATCTACTTGGCAACAAATCGCTCCTTTGGTGACTGCTTCACAGGAACAAACCACTGCCGTGTCCGGCAAGTCCAACACGGAACCGAAGGATGCAGCTCCCTCCCCGCGGGCCCCTATGATCAAATCTTCTGGATTTTCCGGCAAGGGCATGGCATTCTGATAGAGTTGCAACAAGTTGTTGTAGTCGCTTGCATCTCCCACAAGAATTCCTCCGAGCAATCGGCTGCCGTCTGTGGATACGTTGATTCGTTTGTAAAGTCCTTTGAATTTATTTTCAAAAACAATGGCATGTGCTTTTTCTGCGGAAGCAAAGGGATCTCCAAAGCTCGCTACATCCACTCCGATCAATTTCAATTTGGTGGACATGTCTATTTCTGCCGACATTAAGGATTCGGTGTTTCCGAGGATTTGATTGACAGCAACTTCAGCCATCTCATATCCCGGTGCAACCAGTCCGTAAATCATTTGATTGTACAAAGCGACTTCTCCAATGGCAAATATACTGGGGTCCGAGGTTCTGAGTGCATTGTCTACAACTACGCCTCCCCGTGTGCCCATTTCCAAGCCACAGGTTTTTCCCAACTCATCTCTGGGCCGAATTCCTGCAGAAACGACTAACATTTCGACGTCTAGCATGTCGTCTTCTCCAAATTCCATTCCGGTAATATGGTCGGCTCCTAAAATCTGGTTGGTGGCTTTGTTCAAATGAATGTGAATTCCCAAAGATTCCAATTTGGATTGCAGAATGTTGCTCCCCTCCGTGTCCAATTGCCGAGGCATCAATTTGGGTGCAAATTCAACGACATGCGGCTCTAAACCCATGTCCAAAACTGCTTTTGCAGCTTCTAAGCCCAAGAGTCCTCCTCCCAAAACTGCCGCTTTTTTTGGCAGGCCGTCAGAGGTCAATGTTTTTGCATAGGCCAAAGTCTCCTCTAAATCTTCAATGGTTCGGTATACAAAAACGCCTTTCTTTTCGACTCCCTTGATGGGAGGCACAAAAGCAGAAGATCCCGTAGCGAGCACAATCAGGTCGTATGCATAGGTTTTTTCGCTGAGGGTGGTAACGGTTTTTGTAGTTCTGTGGATGTCCGTTACCCGTTCGTTGGTAATCAATTCGATTCCGTGTGTTTCGTACCAAGATCTCGGCGCTAGCTCCAACGCTTTTGCATCTTCATTTTCAAAAAAAGCACTCAAATGAACTCGGTCGTATGCAGGTCTTGGTTCTTCACCAAAGACCACTAATTTGAAGGCATCTGCTGGAGCTTTTGAAACAAATTTTTCACAAAATTTGTAGCCAACCATTCCATTTCCAATCACCAAAATCGTCTTCATAATACGTAGTTTTATCTGTTCCTACGGCAAAATTAATCTATTTTACGTATATATACGTAACTTTTGGAATGCAAAATCAAGGAATGATGGCATTATTATCTGTTTATTAAAAAAAAACCCTAAAAATTGACATCTCCTTCAAAAAAGAATTGATAATTACTAAAACCATATCCAAACATGTTATAAAAGCAGTTTACACTGGACCTGTTTGGAAAGAAATACAGGAGTTTTTAGTGCCGACCCGCTACGTTTCTAATCCCCGTACTGCATCCTAAATAGATGAATTCTACGAACAAACAATATTCTTAAAATACTTCAATCCAAGAAATCATCTACAACGAATTGAACATTTCAAGGAATCGGACAACAGAACTCTCCCAACTTTTTCGTACGGATTCCAAATCGAATACACCCCAATTATTGAAAAGCAATCGAATACAACCGAACTCTTAGTGCTAGCTGTGTTTCATAAATTATTTGAAGAGTCAATAAAGATCAAAATCTTTGGATAAAAAAACAAGTCAGGGAGGTTTAAAACTACGTATTGTCATAAAAAATTAAGTATTTATACGTATATTTAGAAATTTATGCTAATTTTGCAAGCGTATGTTGATCCATTAAATCTACAATTATGACAGACTGTTTTGCTTGTGAGAACACCAATTGCTTGATAAAAAAGAATCTTAAAAACCCGAAGATAGAAAAGTACATTGTTGAAAAGCACAACATAAAATGCAAAAAAGCACAACAATTTATCATGGAAGGAGCTCCAGCTCACGGCCTCTTTTTTGTTAGAAAAGGACAGGTAAAAGTGGTAAAGACGGGTATTTATGGAAGGGAACAAATTGTGCGGTTTGCCCATGATGGAGAAATCATCGGGCATCGTGGTTTTGGCACTGGAAAAAACTACCCCATTGGAGCCCTCGCCATCAAAGAAACCTTTTTGTGCAACTTCACCAATGAAGTGATGGTAAAAATGCTGCGTGAGGTTCCTGAATTGACCTTTGACATGATGTTATTTTATTCTGAAGAGCTCAACCGCTCCGAAACAAAAGTGCGAAAATTTGCACAAATGACCGTTCGAGAAAAAGTGATTGACTCCTTTTTATACATCAACAGAAAGTTTGGACAGTCAGAAGATGGATTTTTCAACATCCAACTTCCTAGAAAAGATTTTGCAGACTTTGCCGGGACTACAGAAGAACAAGTGATTCGAATCATCTCCAGCCTCAAAAAAGAAAGCCTCCTCAAATCCAAAGGAAAAAAAATTGGCATCGCAAACATCTCTCTGTTAAAAAAGGAGATTTCCGAACACAATTACTTTCTGGATAGCTAAGGCTTTAGAACTGCCAAAAGGCAGTTTTAAGCATGCTGTAAAAGGATTTTTTACGCGGTGTATTTGCATGTAATATCCCTTTCTTATCTGCTAACTTTGCAAACGTGAAACTATCAAATAGTGGAACAGCCCCAGAGCAACAGACACAAAAACTGCCAATAAACCAAACAAACTCCTTCCAAATGGCCGACTGTATTACTTGTAAAAATAAAAACTGTTTGATCAACAAAAACAGTACCGACCCAAGACTCGCAGATTTTTTAAAAAACAAACACACCATTAAGTGTAAGAAATCACAACAATTTATCATGGAAGGCACGCCGGCACATGGTTTGTTTTTTGCCTACGAAGGAAAAGTAAAAGTCGTCAAAACAGGTGTCAATGACAGAGAACAAATTGTTCGATTTGCCAAAGACGGAGAAATCATTGGGCATCGCGGAGGCTTTGGTTCCTCAAAATACTATTCCATTTCTGCACAAGCCTTAGAAGACTCAACGCTCTGTTACTTCTCAAAAGAAGATTTGAAAAACATCCTTTTAAACATCCCAAAATTGACCTTCGATTTTATGCTCTTTTACGCAGACGAATTGAGTGAAAGCGAAACACGGGTTCGAAAATTAGCGCAAATGTCCGTAAGAGAACGCGTGATTGATACA
>ERZ1047821.2000-NODE-2000-length-12685-cov-5.250435_pt1 | contig 12685 bp, 10 predicted proteins | sample MGYA00383096_ERZ1047821 | MGnify/ENA primary metagenome ERZ1047821 (study PRJEB29581, sample SAMEA5548366) | metagenome | biome: marine; feature: coastal; material: water | depth 25 m | study: Short-term variability in the microbial, nano- and picoplankton... | reverse complement strand
CCTTTGGTTGATGAAATTCTTATTGTAAGTAATAAAAAGGAGCATGGGGAATTTAATTTTAAAAGAGTTTCGGATACCATGATTGACGCAGGGCCCTTATCGGGATTACATGCGGGTCTTAATCATTCAAATACAGAATTAAATATAGTGCTCAGCTGTGATGTTCCTTTAATTCAAACGTCGGTATTAGAAATAATTCTAGCCAATATCACCGATGAAAATGATGTAATTCAAATTGAAGAAGAAGGCAAAACGCATGCACTAATTGCACTCTATAAAAAGAGAGCAACACCCCATTTGTTAGCAGCATTAGAAAAGGGAGAAAGGAAATTGAGCAAGGCATTAATGGGATTAAATGTCAAGAACCTTCCGATTTCCCGATCACACTACAATGCCCTAAGAAACATCAATACCAAGTCAGATTTAAAAAGCATAGAAAATGAATATTAATATCAAGTATTTTGGAGTATTGGCTGAGAAAACAGCTTGTCAAGAAGAAGAAATTGATTTTGAATCAGGAAAGGTCTCGGATGTAATGAAGCTGATTCTTGAACGACACCCTAATCTTAAATCGGAAGAATTTCAGGTGGCACAAAATAAATTAATTGTAAACCGAGAAGTTTCTGTTGACGGAACAGAAATTGCTCTTTTACCCCCATTTTCTGGAGGTTAACTATGGAAAGATACAGTAGACATATATTACTTAGTGAAGTCGGGCAAAAAGGTCAAGAAAAGATATCTAATGCTCGAGTTTTGGTTGTTGGTGCGGGAGGACTCGGCTGTCCTGTCTTGCAATACCTTACTGCTGCAGGAGTTGGTGAATTAGGAATTATCGATGACGATCTTGTTGAAATGTCCAATCTACAACGCCAAGTCTTATACGGCACATCTTCTCTTGGACTTAATAAGGCCGAGGCGGCAAAAAAACGTTTAGAGGATTTAAATCCAAACATCGTTATTCATGCGTATAGTGAGAAGTTAAGCATTTCAAATGCCATTTCGTTGTTTGAAAAATACAATATTATTGTTGATGGTACTGACAATTTTGAAACAAGGTATTTGATCAATGATGCGGCTATTCTAACCAAACGACCTGTGGTCTATGGAGCGATTTATAAATTTGAAGGTCAGCTATCGGTTTTTAATTTTAACGATGGTCCATCGTACAGATGTTTGTTTCCTGAACCTCCAAAAAACACAGAACCCGTAAATTGTTCCCAGGTGGGCGTGCTGGGTGTACTTCCTGCAATTATAGGGAGCATGCAAGCAAATGAAGTATTGAAAATAATTTTAGGAATCAAGGGTGTATTGTCTGGAAAGCTCTATTGTTATGATGCCAAAACAAGTAATGTTCATCATATAAAGATTACAAAAAATGACTTGTTGATCAATGAAATCAAAAATCGGCCACTCAAGAAAGAAGTAGTCCTTTCGTGTAATACAAATATTCAGGAAATCACCGTTGAAAAGGCCTTAAACAAAGCAAATGTAATTTTTTTAGATGTGCGTGAAATGGGTGAAGAACCTACACTAGAAATGGATAATTACCAACAAATCCCGCTTTCCAAAATATCAGAAAACCTGAATGAAATCGATACAGAAGTTGAAATTATAGTACTCTGTCAAGGTGGGATAAGATCAAAAGAAGCCATTCAGATTTTAATTCAAAATAACTTTAATAATTGTCACAACTTAACAGGTGGAGCTCCTGCTCTTTTAGACCAATTAAAACACAATGCAGTATGAAAAAAACGAAAATTAAAAATGTATTTAAACAAGGAGCAATATCCTCCGAATTTATCGGTCAATCCATTGGGAAGCATCAATCAAAAACGGATATAGGTGCTCATAATATATTTTTAGGTCAAGTGCGTGCGGATGAAATAGAAGGCAAGCTGGTTGCTGGTATTGAATATACGGCATACGAAGACATGGCCAATGAAAAATTTCATGAAATTAGGGAAGCTACTTTTGAGAAATTCAACCTGAGCTGTATGCACATATACCACAGTATGGGGAAGGTGAAAATTGGAGAAATTTGCTTGTTTGTTTTTGTTTCCTCTCCAAGACGGAAAGAAGTGTTTTTGGCACTAGAATACGTAGTAGAAAGAATAAAAAAGGAGGCGCCTATATTTGGGAAAGAGCTTTTTAATGACAGTACGCACCAATGGAAGGTGAATAGCTAAAATAACAGGGATAATGATCGATATTACACACAAAATTAATACACTTCGAGTAGCGGTTGCGCAAGCTATTGTAAAAGTATCAAAAGAAGAAACCATTCAGGCGATAGAGCAAGATAAGGTACCTAAAGGAAATGTTTTTGCCATGAGTAAAGCCGCAGGCCTTTTGGGCATAAAGAAAACACCAGATCTATTGCCCGACTGTCACCCTTTACCTATTGAGTATGCCGGAATAGAATTTGAGATTAATGGACTCGAAATACGAGTGATGTGTACAATAAAAACCATTTATAAAACGGGGGTTGAGGTAGAAGCCATGCATGGAGCAAGTGTTGTCGCACTGAACATGTATGATATGCTCAAACCAATTGACAAAGGCATAGAAATTGAACGAATAAAGCTCATCGAAAAAAAAGGAGGTAAATCTGATTTCAAGGATCGATTTTTTAAAGATTTACGGGCCGCCGTTATCGTTTGTTCAGACACCATTTCTCTAGGGCAAAAAGAAGATAGAGCAGGAAAAGCGATCATTAAAAAGTTAGAATCTTGCCAGGTTGGTATTCATGACTATTGCATCATTCCTGATGAAAAGAAAAACATACAACAAAAGGTGAATGATTATGTAAATGAAGGAATAGACTTGATTATTTTCACCGGAGGAACGGGCCTATCAGGACGAGATATAACTCCGGAATCATTGGAAGATATGATTGAACGCAAAATTCCTGGAATAGAGGAAGCCATTCGGGCTTATGGTCAAGAGCGAACACCATATTCCATGTTGTCCAGAAGTGTTGTAGGAACAATCCAAAATTCTCTTGTGATGGCCATTCCTGGTTCAACAAATGGAGCGAAAGAATCAATGGATGCTGTTTTTCCTGCTGCTTTACATGTGTTTGGAATTTTAAAAGGAGCAAGACACGATCAATGAAAGAGACATCGAACATATTAATAGATTCCTTCAAAAGAAAGCATACCTACCTACGCATTTCGCTTATTGAACGTTGTAATTTGAAATGCACGTATTGTATGCCTGAAGAAGGCATTCCATTGAGCCCTCGAAATCATTTAATGAGCTATGAAGAAATCTATACCATAGCCAAAACCTTTGTTAAGCATGGAGTTACAAAGATAAGACTTACGGGAGGAGAGCCTCTTATTCGAAAAGACATTCATGTGATTTTGAAAAAATTATCAAGTCTGGGTGTTGAGCTTTCAATCACTACAAATGCAGTTCTTGTACATAAATATATAGATGCTTTAAAAGAGTTTGGCATCAAAAGCATAAATGTTAGTCTTGATTCTTTAAATCGAGAAAAGTTCAGTCAAATCACACGTCGAAACGAGTTCGAAAGGGTATATCAAAACATTCTCTTATTAATTAGAGAGGGGTTTCAGGTGAAAATTAATTCGGTCCTTATAAAAGACTTTAATGAAGATGAAATCATAGATTTTATTGAGCTCACCAAGAAACACCTCATCACTATTCGTTTTATTGAATTTATGCCATTTAATGGAAATAAATGGGACATGAGTAAGCTTGTCTCATATGCCCAAGTTATGGATCGGGCACATGCTAAATATTCCAAAGAGCTTATTCAACGGCTACAGGACGCACCTAATGATACGTCAAAAAACTACAAAGTTATGGGATACCAAGGAAGCTTCTCCGTGATCAGCTCTGTTACCAATCCATTTTGCGACAGCTGCAATAGAATACGATTAACAGCCAACGGCAGATTGAAAAATTGTTTGTTTTCAGATGGAGAAGAAGATTTATTGACCCCATTGCGAAATGGTAAAGAAATTGAGCCAATTATATATAAGCTCATCCAGGGTAAAAAGAAAATCCGAAACGGAATGGAAACAATAGAATCATTTCAAGAGCCAGAATCACACAACCAAAATCGAAGTATGATTGCAATAGGAGGTTAAATACTTGCCTCTTTAAACTTTCCTTTACTTTTCCGAATTCGAACAGCTACAACCTTATATTCCGGACACATTGCTTCAGAGTCATGTACATCTCCCGTTAAATTATTGATCATGATGTCAGGAAAATGAAATGTTGTACTCAATACACCTGGCTTAACTTCATCTGTTATTTTGGCTTTGACATCAACTTTTCCTCGAGGGGATTCGAGGCAAACAGAATCTCCTTCGTTAATTAAATGATCGGATGCGTCTTTTGGGTTAATCATAAGATAATCATCTTTCAAAATAATTTCATTTGAGGTTCTTCTTGTCATTGCTCCACAATTATAGTGCTCTAATTCTCTATTCGTAGTAAGGATATATGGAAACTCTTTTCCGTGAGTGGTGAGCTCTTCGGTTTCTCTCCAATCGTTAAATTCAAAATACCCTTTCCCTCTTTTGAATTCTTTAGTGTGAAGAATTTGAGTATCATTCCCATTTTTATCTACTGGCCATTGAAGACCATTATTGCCAAGGCGTTCCCAGGTAATACCTGCGAAAAATGGAACTATTTGTGAAATCTCTTCAAGCATTCCATCGGGTGTATAATCTGCCTGATCATATCCCATTTTATTCATCATATCAATAATAATCTGACCATCTGGCTTTGCTCCCTCAACGGGTTTAACAACCTGTCGGACTGCCTGTACTCTTCTTTCACCGTTGGTAAAGGTTCCGCTTTTTTCTAAAAAGGATGCGCCAGGTAATATTACATCAGCATGCTTAGCTGTTTCTGTCATAAAGAGCTCCTGAACGACGACCAAATCTGTTGCTTCAAGGGCTTTAATTACTTTCTTAGTATTCGGGTCCGTTTGTACAATATCCTCACCAATAACCCATAAAACTTTAAGTTTTCCATTAAGTGCTGCCTCAAACATTTCAGGTATTTTATAACCTACCATTTTAGGAACATCTACTCCATAGAATTCGTTGTATTTTTTATTTACCTTTTCATCTGTTACATCCAAATAACCAGCCCCTTGATGAGGTTGAACCCCCATATCAGCACTTCCTTGTACATTGTTTTGTCCTCTCAATGGATTTACACCAACCCCTCTTCGGCCAATGTTACCAGTTAAAAGAGCTAGATCAGCTATTTGCATTACTGTAAATGTGCCTTGAGAGTGTTCGGTTACCCCTAGGCCATGAAAAGACATTGCGTTTGGCGCATTTGCATAAGCTAATGCCGCAGATTTAATTACATTTCTATCTACCCCACACACTTTTTCCAAATGGTCAAGATCAATATTTAAGAGCTCATTAATGAAATCTTGATACCCCTCTGTTCTTTTTTCTATAAAGGCGGAGTCCTCTGCTTTTTCAGTAATGATATAGTACATCATCATATTGAGTACGGCTACATTCGTGCCTGGCCTTAGAGGAATATGGTGCGTGGCATATTTAGCCAGCTCTGTTCTTCTTGGGTCGATTACGATAGAAACGTGGTCTGATTTCATTGCAAACTGTTTCAGTTTTGCACCAGTTACGGGGTGAGCATCTGTTGGATTTGCACCAATGACTAAAATGCAATTGGTGTCTTTTAAATCGTCAATTGAATTTGTTGCTGCACCTGTCCCGAAGGTCCGTTGCATTCCTAGTGCTGTGGGAGAATGGCAAACACGAGCACACCCATCTATGTTGTTTGTTCCAATGACAGCACGAATGAATTTTTGCATGAGATAATTCTCCTCATTTGTACATCTGGCAGAAGAAATACCAGCAATCGAATCAGGACCTGCTTCATCCTTATAAGTCGATAATTTATTTGAGAGATATTCATAAACTTCATCCCAGCTTACTTTTTCAAATTCTCCATTTCGCTTGATCATTGGAGCGTTTAATCGGTCTTGATGATTGTAAAATTTAAATGCATAACGTCCTTTAATACAGGTATGTCCTTGGTTTACTTCAGCATCATATGGTGCTGTAATGCTCAATATTTCACCATTGCTTGTTGAAACGTCAAGATTACATCCTACTCCACAATAGGTGCAAATCGTACGTGTAGTTTCAGTGGATTGGATCGCTTTTGATTGAAATACATCAGATATAGCAGAAGTTGGACAGGCCTGAGAACACGCTCCACAGCTCACACAATCAGAATCCATAAAGCTTTGGTCTAACCCTTTAATGATTTTTGTGTCAAAACCTCTTCCAGACATACTTAGAACAAATTCACCCTGAACTTCATCACATGCGCGGACGCATCGGTAGCAATTGATACATTTTGACAAATCAGAGGTCATGTATGGATGACTAAGATCTTTTTCTCTTGATAAGTGATTATCACCTTCAGGGTAGCGAACATTCCTTATTCCAACTTGCGCAGCAACCGTTTGTAACTCGCAATTTCCGTTTACTTCACAGGTAAGACAATCTAAAGGGTGGTCAGTTAAAACCAATTCTAAAATATTTTTCCTAAGTGCCTTGACTGATTCAGTACTTGTGTAAATATACTGACCTGCAGCAACTGGTGTATGGCATGATGCCATTGTTTTTACGGGTCCGTTTTCATCCAGTGCAACTTCCACACTGCAAACTCGGCATGACCCAAAAGGATCTAGGTTGGGAGCATCACATAATGTTGGTACGAGGTTTTTCTCTCGGTACCTTCGTATAAAAGTTAGGATTGTTTCACCTTCTTTTATTTCAAATGCTTTATTGTCAATGTATGCGGTTTTCATAGCAGTATCATTTATTTGAAGTATTGTTTCAATTCATCATCAAAATATTGGAGTGCATTTCGAACGGGTAAAGGGATCCCACCACCATGAGCACAAAGTGAACCTTGTTCAAGAGTGGTAAGTAGGTCTGTAAACAGCTGTCTGTCAATTTTATAATCCGTATTAAGGGCTTTTTCAGAAAGCTCCTGTCCACGTTTTGTTCCCAATCTACACGGAAAGCATTTTCCACAGCTTTCATAAGAGGCAAAATCAAATAAATGCTCGATAAGCTTCATAATTGGGTAGTTATTAGGTATGCACACAATAGAGGCATGTCCCAATAAAAATCCGTTGTTTGCAAAAGATTCAAAATCGATGTTCAAGTCATTGATTTTCGAAATCGGAACCAGGCCTCCTAACGGTCCTCCAATTTGTAGTGCCTTTACGTCTGTTTTAAAACCTCCACCCAATTCATTCACAACTTTAGATAATGAAGTTCCCATTTCCACCTCATACATTCCTGGCTTATTGAAAAAACTATCAAGACAAATCAGTTTCGTTCCTGAAGAACGTTCAGTACCTATCGATTTCCATGCTGCACCACCTTTTGAAATGATATAGTGAACCGCAGCAAGTGTTTCTACATTGTTTACAGTTGTGGGTTTATTAAATAGACCTTTTTGTGCCGGAAAAGGCGGACGTACACGTACTTCTGGTCGTTGTCCTTCAATAGAATTTATCAGGGCAGTTTCTTCACCACAAATGTAGGAACCCTGTGCTTGAATGATCTTAAATTCAAAGTCAAAACCACTGCCATTAATATTCTTACCTATTAATCCTTCTTTTCGAATATCATTAATTGCATTTTCTAAAATTTCAACAGCTTCCGGGTACTCTGCACGAAGATAAATGATCCCATAATGGGCATGTGAAACATATCCTGAAATGAGCATGCCGAATAATACAGAATGAGGACGTTCTTCCAGCAGATAACGATCTGAATACGCTCCGGGATCACCCTCGTCAGCATTACAGATAATGAACTTCGTTTCGTTTTCAACATTGCGACAAAATTCTAATTTGAGTCCCATAGGGAATCCTGCTCCGCCGCGTCCACGAACATTTGAAAATTTAATTTCTTCAAGCACGTCGATTGAATTTTGTTTCAAAGCACTTAAAAACGGAGCGTAGTAATCTTGGATGTTAGAAAACTCTTTGGTCAGTATTTCTGGTCCACTTGCTTTTACATTATAGTCGTCTTGATTCAATTTATTTTGAGAATCAAGAATGGTGTTTAAATGATTAATCGCTTCGCCTGAATAGTTTTTGCCTTTGAGGTGAAATGCACTATTTTCATGGCAACGTCCCAGGCAGGTCATGTGACCTATCTGTGAGGCATCGAATTTTGATTTTAAAGAGTCAATTACACCATCCTGAGTTCCTGCGCATTCGCATGCTGTACCGTTACAAACATAGACCTCTTTTCCTTTATTTTCTTCTTTAAGGAAATCATAAAAACTGGCTGTCCCGAATGCATTGGCTTTTCCGATCAAGAATTCTTCTGCGAGCTTTTCCATGTCTTTTTCGGACGGAGCCCCTTCAGGCTTTGCAAGCTCTCCCATTTTGTTAAAAAGACTCTCTTTTATTCCTTTTCTTCCGAGTAAATCACTTAAGTTATTTGACATTTATTTTTAATGTTCTTTTATGGTATCTTATTATTTTATCCGTTGTGGATTCGAATAGCAAGTGGTTCGTTCGCCACGGCTGAATCCAAATAAGGTTATTCCTAGTTCTTTTGCATAGTCAACAGCTAAAGATGATGGAGCTGAAACAGCCGCTAAAAACGGAATTCCTCCTTTAAAACACTTGATTACTATTTCATATGAAATTCTACCGCTAACAGTAATAATCTTTGCTTTATTTAAGGACTTTAAATTAATCAATTTTCCCATAACCTTATCAACAGCATTGTGTCTTCCAATATCTTCCATAGAGCATAATAGCTCACCAGACAATGTAAATGCAGCCGCTGCGTGGGTTCCGCCAGACTGCTCAAAATCGTGTTGCTTCGTTCTCATCTTATCAAAGTAATCGTGCAGTAAGGAAACATCTATTTGATCTTTCACAAGTAATTTCTCATGATTAAAAGTCAGGTCTTCAAGCTCTGTCTTACCGCAAATTCCACAAGAAGAGACTGACAGTAAGCTTCGACTGTTTGAGTATCCTTTCCCAAGATTTTCATCTGGAATACTGACATTTGCAATCGTTACAATGCCTTCCTCGTTTTCTTTTTCAAGGTTTATCTCTGGTTTGAACGAGGAATTTGAAATAACATCTTCAGAGTGTAGTAAACCTCTTATTAGATTTATATCTTCGCCAGGTGTTCTCATCGAAACTGTAAAAGGTTTATCGTTTATATTGATTTGTAATGCCTCCTCAATGGTAAGAGGGTCTAGAACTTTAGCCCCAGTTTTACCCATAAATTTTTTGCCCTCATATTTTCGTGTTGCCATGCTTTATATTGAACGTTTAAGCTTAAAACAATCCCGAAATTACCCCGTTATTATCGATACTTATATTTTCCGATGCGGGGTGTGCAGGTAAGCCAGGCATACGCATCATGTCGCCCGTTATTGGAATTAAGAATCCGGCACCTGCCGCAATTTCAATTTCTCTTATGGTTATGGTGAAGCCCTCTGGTCGACCTATAACTTTTGGATCATCTGATAGTGACTTTTGCGTTTTAGCCATGCAGATGGGCAAGTTTTCCATTCCTAAATCAGCAATTGTTTTAAGGTTTTTCTTTGCTTTAACAGAATAATCAACTTGAGCTGCCCCATATATCTTGGTCGCAATTGTTTTAATTTTATCCTTTACTGACATCTCCCAATCGTAAAGAGGTTTGAAATTTGATTCTCCAGATTCGACCACCTCTACTACTTGTTTGGCTAAATCCAGTGCGCCTTCTCCTCCTTTTGCCCAGACCTCAGCAACTGCTATTCTAATGTTTTTTTTCGCTGCAAATTGTTGAATTGCATCAATTTCAGAATCAGTGTCTGACACAAATCGATTTATGGAAATTATTGGTGCTAAATTGAACTGTCGAATATTTTCAATGTGTTTTTCTAAGTTTGGTATGCCTTGCTTTAAGGCATTTACATTTTCTTCAGTAAGTGATTTAAGGTCTGCTCCACCATGATACTTCAATGCTCTAATCGTTGTGGTAATTACAACTGCTTTAGGTGAAAGACCCGCACTTTGGCATTTAATATCCAAAAACTTTTCTGCTCCCAAATCAGATCCAAACCCAGCCTCAGTAACCGTATAGTCTGAAAAAGTCATCCCCATTCGGGTGGCAATAACAGAATTTGTTCCTTGTGCAATATTTGCAAATGGGCCACCGTGTATAATGGCAGGATTACCTTCAATGGTTTGAACAAGATTGGGTTTAATTGCTTCTTTTAGTAATGCGGCCATTGCTCCTTCAGCTTTGAGATCCTTACAAAAAACAGGTTCTTTTTTAAATGTATATCCAATAAAAATATTTCCTAATCGTTGTTTTAGGTCAGCTAAATCATTTGATAAGCAGAGGATAGCCATTATTTCAGAAGCTGCTGTAATATCAAAACCTGTTTCACGAGGAACTCCAGATGTAGGACCTCCAAGCCCCACAACGATGTTTCTAAGTGTTCTATCATTCATGTCCATAACCCTTTTCCAGGTTACAGTTCGAGCATCTATTCCAAGAGAATTTGTTTTTGATTGAATGTTATTATCCAAAACAGCAGAAAGTAAATTGTGGGCTTTTTCAATTGCAGAAAAATCACCAGTAAAATGAAGATTAATGTCCTCCATGGGCAGCACCTGTGAGAATCCTCCACCCGTAGCTCCGCCTTTTATTCCAAAAACAGGCCCCAAAGATGGCTCACGAAGCACAACGGTTGTTTGTTTACCTAGCCGGTTTAGACCTTCCGAAAGACCAATAGACATCGTTGTTTTACCTTCACCTGCAGGTGTCGGAGAAATGGCAGTTACCAAGATAAGATTACTTTGATCTACCTTTGACGAGTCAATTTTTGATTGAGGAAGCTTGGCCTTGTATTTTCCATACATTTCAATGTCATCTTCATTCAAACCGAGCTTTTTGGCAATTGTTCTAATGTCATTTAGTTTAATTTGTTTTGCGATATCTAGGTCAGTCATGTTGTTTTTTATAGTTTAATTAAAACGTTCCTGTCTGATTAGGAAGTTTTTTAAATTTTAGTCTTCTACTATTAATTGACTAAAAATAATGAATTCTTAAATAACATCTTAGATAAAAGGAAATAGCCAAAGGCACAAAAAGATGTACATATATAATAATTCGTTGATTCGCCCATACCCATTTTGAGTAAAAGCAGATTTTTGGATATCAATATGTGTGGCTTGGAGATTAATAAAAGCAATACTTCGAAATTAATATTTCTTATTGTTTGACAAATTGCTTTTTAACAACAAAGCCATTACTTAAAAAGAGCTCCATGATATAGGATCCATTGTCAAATGAACTGACGTTAATCGTTTCAGAAAACTGCGGAGTTTCATGAACAATCTTTCCTGATACATCGACAATGCGAATGTTTGTGATTCCCTGTTCGCTACTGATGTGAATTTCATCCATTGCAGGGTTAGGGAATACATCGATTTTTGATGACAATTCATCGAGGTTATTCGAGTTGATTAAATTCTCATAATAAGTATACTCACCATAATAATCTGTGACCATCAAATCCATATCTCCATCGTCATCTAAATCAACCGATGCAGGATAACCAATTTGATAGCTTTGACCCAAACCAAATGGATTTTGAATAGGGGTCCCAAAACTTGGGTTACTTGCGTCGCCCGTATTTTGAAAATATTTGAAATTTCCGTAATACTCTCCTACCAATACGTCCAAATCTCCATCGTTGTCTAAATCTACAACTTCAGGAAAAGCCAACATAGTTACAATGTTTAATCCGTAAGGATTTAAAACCTGAGGAGCGAAAGCGGGAGATGTTGAATTCCCCGTATTTTCAAAATATTTTAGGTTGCCATAATATTCACCAGAAAGCAAGTCTAGATCTCCATCATCATCCAAATCTGCAGCATCAACAAATGCGTAGTAAAAAGTTGGCTCTAGTCCAAATGGATTCTCGATATAAGGGGCGAATTCAGGTAAGTTTGCCGAGCCTGTATTTTCAAAATATCTAAATACGCCATAATAGGATCCTTGCATAATGTCTAAGTCTCCATCATTATCAAAGGGGATCTCCTTGTGACAATCCAAACGGATTCATAATGGGAGTGCTGGAGAAATCAGGACTTGTTACACTTCCTGTGTTTTCATAATAAACATAAGTGCCATAACTCTGCCGAGCCAACATGTCTTGATCTCCATCATCATCTAAATCCGCAAATTCAGGAAAAATCAAATTGCCATCTGTTTGAAGACCAAAAGCATTTACGACCGGAGGAGCAAATGATTGTGCTGCAGAATGATTGTAAAACACGGATCCAAATACCAATGCAAACGATCCTAAAACTCTGCGTAATTGTCGAGTACTGTATACTTTTCTAAGCTCTTGAATGAGTTTACTGATTTTAGAAACAAGCGCCTTAAACCGTTGGTCACTTTTCTGAACACCGTTTCTCATCATGATTTCTAATCTTTTTAGATGATTTTTTAGTACAGAAAGTTTGATAGAAGCATTTGAAGTTTTCATAATTCAATTTTATGAGTTTTAATAAAGATAGGTTTATTTTTCTTTTGCCCAATAGCTTGATTTCGGAATACTTAAACCCATTTTATGATTGGAATTGATTGTATTCAATATGTTGGGG
>ERZ1047821.1987-NODE-1987-length-12736-cov-5.887391_pt1 | contig 12736 bp, 14 predicted proteins | sample MGYA00383096_ERZ1047821 | MGnify/ENA primary metagenome ERZ1047821 (study PRJEB29581, sample SAMEA5548366) | metagenome | biome: marine; feature: coastal; material: water | depth 25 m | study: Short-term variability in the microbial, nano- and picoplankton... | reverse complement strand
CGAATTGATGGGAAATATTTACGGCCAATATGATGCCAAACCAAAGGGTTTTGTTCCAGGCGGGATGAGCCTCCACAATATGATGCTACCCCACGGGCCCGACAAAAACGCATTCGAAGGTGCATCCAACTCAGACTTGAAGCCTGAAAAACTGGAAAACACGATGTCGTTTATGATCGAAACACGCTTCCCGCAGCATTTGACCTCGTTTGCTGCAAACGAGGCACCTTTGCAGGATGACTACATCGACTGCTGGTCTGACATTGAAAAGAAATTCGACGGAACACCCGGCAAAAAAATAGCAGTTTTGAACCGAGAATAATCCGGCACAACAAGGAAACGCGAATGACACTATTAAAATCTTGGGTGAGGTCGGCAAACGACCCAAACCACCCATTCCCTTTAAACAATTTGCCCTACGGCGTGTTTTCCACGGCGGGCACCGAAGAACGCTGCGGTGTCGCAATTGGGGACATGATCCTAGACATGGCCGCAGCTGAGGAAGCTGGCTTGATAGCCGTAGGCGACATTTCTGTCTTTGACGTTCCTTACTGGAACGACCTGATGGATTTAGGCTCAGATGCTTGGGCAGAGCTACGCGCACGTTTGATCGCTCTTCTTAGCGAAGGTAGTGCCGAGAAAGCTTTGGTTGAACCACACTTGGTTGCGATGGCACACGCCGAATTGCACATGCCTTTCGCCGTCAGCGAATACACCGATTTCTACGCTGGCAAGCAACATGCGCAAAACATGGGCTCCATTCTACGTGGATCACCTGATTTGCCTGCAAACTGGCTGCACATCCCAATTGGGTACAATGGTCGCGCGTCCTCGGTTGTGATCTCTGGAACGGCAATCCACCGCCCTAATGGTCAACGCAAAGCGCCTGACGCCGAGATGCCCAGCTTTGGCCCTTCTATGCGGTTGGATATTGAGCTGGAAATGGGCGCCATCGTTGGCACGGGGTCTGATTTTGGTCAGCCTATCACTGTTGATCAGGCCGACGACATGATCTTTGGTTACGTCCTTTTGAACGATTGGTCGGCGCGCGATATCCAAGGTTGGGAATACCAGCCACTCGGCCCATTTCAGGGCAAAGCGTTTGGCACCTCGATCAGCCCATGGATCGTGACAGTCGCCGCACTAGAGTCTTTCCGCACTTCAACGCCTGAGCGAAGCAAAGAGTTGTTGCCTTACCTAGATGGATCAAAAGACGGGCTTTATGACATTGAACTTGAAGTTTTGATGCAGCCCGATGGCGCCAGCGAGGCTTCGGTTATTACAAAAACCAACTATAGCCGCATGTATTATTCGGCTGCTGAGCAACTTTGCCATCACGCTATTGGTGGGTGCGCAATGAATGTCGGTGATTTGCTTGGATCTGGAACCATTTCGGGACCTGATCGTTCGGAATATGGCTCTCTTATGGAGCTCAGCTGGGCTGGGCGAGAACCCTTTACGCTGACCACTGGCGAAACCCGCGGTTTCATCGAAGACGGCGATACACTCACACTACGCGGCAACGCTCGGGGCGATGGTTTCACTATCGGCTTTGGTGACTGCACCGGAAAAATCCTGCCCGCTGTGGCATGGCCTGCAAAATAAGGAATACTCTCATGGCAAAAGCATTCGCGTCCCAAGGGGACATGACAGAAAAGAAAATCACATTTGATGAGATCGGCGAGGGTCTCTATGCCTTCACAGCCGAAGGCGACCCAAACAGCGGCGTCATCATCGGTGACGACAGCGTGATGATCGTTGAAGCACAGGCGACCCCGCGCCTTGCTAATAAAGTGATCGAGTGCGTTCGCACTGTTACCGACAAACCCATCAGTCACGTCGTACTTACGCACTACCACGCTGTTCGTGTGCTTGGTGCTAGCGCATTTGGTGCCTCACAGATCATCATGGGCGACACTGCCCGTTCTATGGTCGTCGAGCGCGGACAAGAAGATTGGGATAGCGAATTTCAGCGCTTCCCCCGTCTGTTTGAAGGTTACGAAAGCATTCCGGGGCTAACGTGGCCGACCACGACCTTCTCAGAAGACATGACTGTCTATCTTGGAAACCGTCAGATCAATCTTATGCATCTAGGTCGCGCCCACACAGCCGGCGACATCGTCATTCACGTGCCAGATCAGAACGTCATGTTCACTGGCGATATCGTCGAAGATCACTCGGCTTGCTATTGCGGCGATGGCCACTTCAATGAATGGGGCATGACACTCGACAACATCGCGTCGTTTGACGTTGACGCAATTGCGCCCGGCCGTGGTGGAGCATTAATTGGCAAAGAAGCCGTTGAGCGCGCCATTGAAAGCACACGTGACTTTGTAGACAGTACCTACGCCCCAGCCGCAAAAGTTGCAGCACGTAAGGGCTCGCTCAAAGAAGCTTGGGACGCTGTACGCGCAGAATGCGATCCTAAGTATTCCGACTACGCAATCTACGAGCACTGCCTGCCGTTCAACGTTGCCCGTGCATATGACGAAGCCCGCGGCATTGATAACCCACGGATCTGGACCGCGCAGCGCGATCTCGACATGTGGGCTGCCCTGCAAGGTTAGAAGCAAACGGCCTTCCGATACACTCGGAGGGCCACCACAACGCCGGTCTGCAAACATCTGTTTTTGCGGACTTATGATCAGAGGAGACACCGCCAATGCTTGATGAACGCTATACGCTGGCCTACGAGCTTTACCCTTACGAACGCTCGCCAGACCAAGACAAAGACGAGGCCACACGCCACCCCGTCGTCGTTATGGGTGGTGGACCAATTGGCATTGGAATGGCGCTGGACCTGGGGCTTCAGGGTATTCCCGTGGTGGTTTTGGATGACCATGCGGGCGTTGGTATGGGCAGCCGTGCGATCTGTTTTTCGAAGCGTTGTCTGGAAATTGCTGATCGTTATGGATGCGGTGAACCGATGCTTGAAAAAGGCGTCGTTTGGAACCTCGGCAAAGTTTTCCACAAGGACCACAAGGTCTTTGAATTCAACCTTTTACCGGAAGAAGGCCATAAGTTTCCGGCTTTCATCAATATGCAGCAACCCTATTACGAGAGCTTTCAGATTGAACGTCTTCGCGAGTTGCAGGCACAAGGTGCCCCGATCGAAATCCGTGGCAAAAACCGCGTTGATGGCGTTGAGGTTCATGGTGATCACGTCGTTATCAGTGTGATGACGCCAGACGGTCCATATAAGCTTGAGGCCGACTGGCTGATCGGTGCAGATGGCGCCAGCTCACCCCTTCGCAATATGCTGGATCTCGATTTTACCGGTAAAGTATTCCAAGACAGTTTTCTGATTGCGGACATCAAAATCACCGACGACGTCGAGTTTCCAACCGAACGCTGGTTCTGGTTTGAGCCAAGCCACGGGTCCGGCGCCTCGACACTGCTTCACAAGCAGCCCGACGATGTTTGGCGGGTCGATTTTCAAATCGGTTGGGACGTAGATCGCAAAGAAGAAATGAAAGAGGAAAACATCCGCCGCCGTCTCGACGCCTTTCTTGGCGGTGTGAAATACGACATGGTTTGGTCGTCGATCTATACGTTCCAGTGTAAACGCATGGAAAGTTTCCGAAGTGGTCGCGTGCTCTTCACAGGCGACGCAGCCCACCAAGTATCCCCTTTCGGCGCACGGGGGGCCAATTCTGGTATGCAAGACGTCGATAACCTCGGGTGGAAGCTGGGGTTGGTTGTCAACGGTGTTGCAGACGACAACCTGCTCGATACGTACAACGATGAACGTGTTCATGGTGCAGACGAAAACATCATGAATTCAACCCGATCTACAGATTTCATCACCCCAAAGTCTGCTCAGAGCCGGATTTTTAGGGACGCCGTTCTAGCGTTGTCCAACGACTACGAATTTGCGCGCCCGTTGGTGAACTCTGGTCGTCTTTCCGTGCCGTGTACCTATGATGGGTCTTCGCTAAACAGCGCGGACGGATTGTCGGGGCCTGAACGCACCCGTCCAGGCTCGCCGTGTCCAGATGCCCAACTTAATGACGGCTTCCTTCTTAATAGGCTTGGCAACGATTTTGTTCTGCTTTGCATAAATACCAACGGTCCCCATGAGTTGGAAGAATGCGGCGTCAATGTTCGAACGGTCAATATATCAACCTCGGATGATCCACAGGGCGCATTAGCAGAGCGCTATCTAGGTGAAGCGACTTCGGCCGTATATCTAATCCGACCGGATCAGCATGTGGCTGCCCGTCGTGAAATCTACAACGAAAACCTCGTGCGTGCAGAAATCCGCCGCGCCATTGGTAAGGAGTGATCTGATGACTGAGTTGACACTCACAGCAAATATTGGCGTGCCTGATGAATTTTACGCTGATCTCATTGACGCACATGATGGCCTTAGCAAAGAGGAAAGCGACGCTCTAAATGCGCGCCTAATTCTAATCCTCGCAAACCACGTTGGAAACCGCGCGATCCTGAAGCAGGCGCTTGATGCTGCCTTGCTCCAAAAAGGAGGTTAACCTTTGAAAATTGAACAAATCCACCACGTCGCCTATCGATGTAAAGACGCAAAAGAGACCGTCGAGTGGTATGGCAAAATGCTTAACATGGACTTTGTCTTGGCTATTGCCGAAGACCATGTGCCTTCAACGCATGAGCCTGATCCATACATGCACCTGTTTTTGGATGCAGGAAATGGCAATATATTGGCGTTCTTCGAGCTGCCTACCAAGCCAGAAATGGGACGCGACCCAAACACCCCTATTTGGGTGCAGCACATCGCATTTAAGGTTAAGGATCGCGAAGAACTGATCGCATTTAAGGAACATCTTGAATCCAACGGTGTTGATGTACTGGGTGTCACAGATCACTCAATCTTCCATTCCATCTATTTCTTCGATCCAAATGGGCATCGCGTAGAACTGGCGTGTCCAGATCCCGAAGAAGAGCAAATGCTAGCAAGGCTTAACGAAGTGAAGTGGGAAATGCTTGAGGAGTGGACCAAAACCAAACGCGCACCAAAACATGCCGAATGGTTGCATCAAAAAGAACTCACTGACGTTTAATCAAACCGCTCAAACATCTGGAAATTCTATTGCGCCGCGGGTAGACCTGTGGCGCAAATACTTTTCTGGGCCGCTATGAACGAAACCATTACAGAACGCTGCGAAGCAAAAGGCCTGCGCATGACGGGTCAACGTCGGGTCATTGCCGAAACACTTGAGTCTTCTAAGGACCATCCTGACGTGGAGGAATTGTTTGCACGTGCTTCTGCGCGCGATCCAAACATTTCTATCGCGACGGTTTACAGAACTGTGAAATTGTTCGATGAGGCTGGCATCCTAGAGCGCGTCGAGTTTGGTGATGGGCGTGCACGATACGAAGATGCTGAACGTGAACACCACGACCATTTGATTGACATGAACACTGGGCAAGTCATTGAATTTGTTGATCCGGAGATCGAAGCCCTTCAGGAAAAAATTGCGAAAAAGCTTGGCTATAAACTTAAAGGCCACAAGCTTGAATTGTACGGTGTTCCGCTAAAAAAATAACACCTTGCGACGGGCGCACTTCTACTGTTGAGATTGATTGACAGAAGCGGGCGCAACCAATGAACAATGTACACGGCATTCTATTTTTGACGGCAGCAATGCTGTTGTTTGCCGTTGAAGACACATTCATTAAAATCCTGACAAACTCGTTCGCTCAATGGCAAATCATTGCCATGCTGGGTCTCGGCGGGTCTTTGATTTTTGGTCTTCTTGCCAATCTGAACGGCCGCATTCACTTTCGCGACCTTCTTGCTAGTAAGGTGCTTATTGCACGATCACTCGCGGAAGCGATGGCGGCTGGCTCGTATGTCATATCCCTTTCTGCAGTAGATCTAACAGTTACAGCTGCAGTTTTTCAGGCAACTCCACTTGCGATTACTTTTGGGGCCGCCGTGTTTTTGAAAGAGCCCGTTGGCTGGCGCAGATGGTCGGCGATCGTCATTGGGTTTATTGGGGTTCTGATCATCATCCGCCCGGGCGTTGACGGTTTTCAACCTGCTGCGCTTTGGGCGCTAGTGGCCGTTGCCGCAGTTGCGGCGCGGGATCTGCTCACCCGGTTCGTGCCAAAAGATGTGCAATCAACCTCAGTGGCATTTTTTGCTTTCTTTACGCTTTTCATAATTGGTGTGCCGATAACCTTTTTAACTGCCGAGTTTAGGCCGCTTTCAGGCACATCGATTTATCTTGTCCCTCTGGCTGTGATCTTTGGGGCTGGAGGTTATTACGCAATTGTAACGGCAATGCGCGGCGCGGATGCGTCTGCTATCATGCCATTTCGATACACCCGTTTGTTATTCTCAATCGCACTCGGAATAATCGTGTTTTCCGAATCGTTGGACACGCCGACCATCGTCGGTTCGCTTATTATTATTGCCACAGGATTGTTCACCTTCTGGCGCGAAAACCGGTTGCGACGCTAACATTCCCAACCTGCTCAAATTGCACCAAAAGTTAGCGCTAACATGACCTGTTCCCCTTTTCGACTAAGGCTGGTATAGAGCGCGAAATAATCCGCTGACCTAAGGGACACTCAGCCATGAGCATCATTATCGACATTATCGCACGTGAAATCCTCGACAGCCGGGGCAACCCAACAGTCGAAGTAGACGTAATCCTTGAGGACGGCACACTTGGTCGCGCCGCTGTACCGTCTGGTGCATCGACTGGTGCACATGAAGCCGTTGAAAAACGCGACGGCGACAAGGATCGGTACTTAGGCAAAGGCGTTCTTGAGGCCGTTGCTGCCGTAAATGGTGAAATTGCCGAGGCATTGGTAGGCGCTGACGTCACCGAACAGCAACTCATCGACGCTGTAATGATTGAACTCGACGGCACAACAAACAAGGCGCGTCTTGGAGCAAACGCCATTTTGGGCGTTTCATTGGCCTGTGCAAAGGCTGCAGCGGACTTTACCGCGCAACCTCTGTTCCGCTACATCGGCGGTACGGCGGCCCGCGTTCTGCCTGTACCGATGATGAACATCATCAACGGCGGCGAGCACGCGGACAACCCAATCGACATTCAGGAATTCATGATCATGCCGGTTTCGGCATCGAACGTGAAAGAAGCGATCCGCATGGGTGCTGAGATTTTCCACACCCTGAAGAAAGAACTGTCGTCCGCTGGATATAACACTGGCATCGGAGACGAAGGTGGCTTCGCCCCTGCCCTTGAATCGACCCGTATCGCACTAGATTTCGTAATGAAGTCGATTGAAAAAGCTGGCTACAAGCCGGGCGAGGAAGTTTATCTGGCTCTCGATTGTGCATCTTCCGAGTATTACAAAGACGGCAAGTACGAGCTGGCTGGCGAAGGCAAGTCGCTTACGTCTGAAGAGAATGCTCAGTATCTTGCGGATCTTTGCAATGACTATCCAATCATCTCGGTCGAAGATGGCATGGACGAAGACGATTGGGATGGCTGGAAGCTTCTGACAGACAAAATCGGTGACAAAGTGCAGTTGGTTGGCGACGACTTATTCGTTACCAACCCAGAGCGTCTAGCAGACGGCATCGCTCAAGGCGTTGCAAACTCAATGCTCGTTAAAGTGAACCAGATCGGAACGCTGTCTGAGACTCTGAAAGCCGTCGATATGGCCCACCGCGCGCGCTATACAAACGTCATGTCGCATCGCTCGGGCGAAACTGAGGATGCAACCATTGCTGATCTGGCAGTTGCAACTAATTGTGGGCAGATCAAAACCGGCTCGCTTTCACGTTCCGATCGCCTTGCGAAGTACAACCAATTGATCCGCATTGAAGAGATGCTAGGTGAAACTGCTGAATACGCGGGCCGTTCAATTCTTAAGTAATCGCTTGGACATTTCTCTGAAAACGCTCCGCCTACCTGCGGGGCGTTTTTTTTCGACAAAATGTCATTTGTTGTGCGTACAAGTTTGAAAGTGGGCAGGAACCAGATGTTCAAAAAATTGAAACGCGCATATGCGGCGGCGCCGATTGCGACCATAATTTTCGCGATCAGCCTTGTGCTGGCTTTAGGGTTTTCTGGCCGTTTGATCGTTGACGCATTTGATGGTCCCCCACCCAAAGACACGCAAATCGAAGAGTGGATGACCCCCAAATATATTTCGAGGACTTGGAAAGTTCCGCCCGAAATCATGCGAGAGTTTCTTGAGATCGAAAAGAGCGACCGGCCCGACAATCTGCAACAAATTGCAGACGCCCGAGGAATTGCACTAGAAGACCTGATTGTAGAGCTCAAAGACGATATCGACCGGTTCATTGAAGACCGCAAATCCAAGCGTGATCGCAAATGACCGAAGTCATCACGCTGGTCACCACCTATGGCGCTGGTTTTCTATTCCTCTGCGCGTTTCTATCCTGCTTACTGGTCCCTATTCCGACGTCGTTAATGATGATTACCGCTGGCGCGTTTGTCGCAACCGAAGACTTAGTGTTTTGGCAGGTCTATGGCGGAGCCTTACTTGGTGCTCTACTCGGCGATCAAACCGGCTTTTTAATCGGCAGGATGGGCGGCGCTCGCATTATCGAAAAACTGTCCAAGTCGCCGGCTCGGAAAAAGGTCGCCAATCGCGCAGTGAAGCTGGTTGAAAAACATGGCGGAGTCGGTGTTTTCTTTTCAACTTGGTTGTTCGCACCGCTTGGTCCTTGGGTGAATTTCATCGCCGGTTCGATGCGGTTGAACTGGCTCCGCTTCACCATATGGGATACGCTGGGCGAAACGATTTGGGTCAGCGTTTATGTCTCGTTCGGTTATGTTTTCGCTTCAAACCTAACCACGGCCGCAACTTATGCTGGCAACACGCTAGGTGCTATTGCAGCGGCTGCTTTGGCGGGGTCTGCCTTGTGTTGGATCGTCAAATCGTTGCGCGCAAAAGAACGTGATCAACAGGTCGCCTTGCCAGAAGGCCAGCGCAAGACCATATAGGGTTTATGCTTCGTTTTACCCCAATACTGTTGGCGCTTCTTTATGGTCTTGTTGCCTATCGATTTTCGGTTTGGCGCACCTCGCGAGACCTAAATGAAAACTCAACCGAGTTGGCAGATCCTAAGCTTAGAAAGCTGACCGCCGATCTTGCCAATGCCCTCGATCTGCCCCGCGTTAAGGTTCACATTTACGAAATTGCACCAGTCAACGGTTTGGCGGCTCCGGATGGTCGGATATTCATAACACGTGGATTCTATGACAAGTTCGTCGACAATGAAGTGACCGCAGAAGAATTGGCAAGCGTGGTAGCCCACGAACTGGGGCACGTAGCCCTTGGACACTCGCGTCGAAGAATGATCGATTTCTCCGGCCAGAACGCGATGCGGGCGGCTCTGGGTATGGTTCTGTCAAGGTTCATTCCTGGTTTTGGTGGCTATATCGCAAGCGCCTTGACCAGCCTGCTTGCGGCGCGTTTATCGCGCAGCGACGAATACGAAGCCGACGAATATGCAGCTGCGCTTTTGACCAAAGCCGGCATCGGAACCGAGCATCAAAAATCTCTGTTTCGAAAGCTAGATGCGCTGTCTTCTGCAAATTCTGGCCGAGCGCCTGCGTGGTTGTTAAGCCATCCCAAAACCGCCGAGCGGATTAAGGCAATCGAAACGCTTGAAGCTAAGTGGCGAGTTAACGAGTAAGCGCCTTACCGTACCGTGGCAGTCGAGCCTTTTTCATTAGGGCCCGCAACTCCCATGTTTTGCCGCTAAGACGGTTGGCCTCAGCGTTAACTGAATGTGCTACCTCTTCTAGTGCGTCGGGGTTTTGATTGTAAAACCCCAGCAGCAAAGTGTCAGGGTCAATTCGTGATAGTCCCTCTTCCGCCAATATATTTTTGGGGAAATCTTTAGCGTTCATGGTGACGATGCCATCGGCTGACCCGCAAATTGCCGCCGCTAGAACATGGATGTCGCCGTCATCAGGCAGCCACAAGCGGGTTTCTAGCCCTTGAAACCCTGAGACGCTTGCACTTGGAAACATGGATTTGACCAGCGCGATTTCTGCACGTGCTTGCGGTTCTCCTGTCGGTCCGATTTTCCGGGCTGCTAGCGCCCACTCCTCAAGGATCCTGTCTGACCAAATGGGCGTGAAGCACCCGGCCCGCGCCGCACCCAGCAATACGGATCGCATAACAGTTGGGTACATAACACAGGCGTCGAGAAGTAGCTTCATAGCCTAAAGAATAGGGATTTCAGATATCCGCTTTCGGCCAATTGAGGCATCAACGGGTGGTCCGCGCCTGCATAACCGGTGTGAATCAACTGCGCCTGTCTGTTTGCTCGGCCAATGCCACGCACGCATGCGGTTCGAAACTTTTGCAAATCTGCAGCATGCGAGCAGCTACACAGAACTAAATAGCCGTTTTCTGCAACAAGCGGCGCTGCCAAGCGCGCAATACGCTCATACGCGCGCAATCCTGCGTCCAGTGCTTTTCTGTTTGGCGCAAACGCAGGGGGGTCGCAGATAACAAGATCAAAGGCTTGACCCTCGTTCGTCAAAGCCTCAAGCATCGCAAAAGCATCGCCCTTTCGGGTGTCAAAAACCTTGCCATAGCCGCTCGCTTCTGCTCCGCCTTGGGCCAGTTCAAGCGCGTTTACTGATCCGTCCACCGCCAGCGCGTTTGTTGCCCCTGCTGCTAAGCAAGCAAGCGAAAAGCCACCCACATGTGAAAACACGTCTAGAACCGTTTTTCCTTTGGCCAGCGATGCAGCAAATGCGTGGTTGGGACGTTGGTCATAGAAGAGACCGGTTTTCTGGCCGCCGATTAGGTCTGCAAGATAGGTCGCGCCATTCATCGGAACAGGAATTGGCGCCTCAGGCGCTTGACCGGCCAGAACCCGCGCTTCATCGTCCAATCCCTCTAGCGTCCTCGCACGACCGGATGCATTTACCAACACGTTGGTAATCCCAGTCACGGTGATCAAAGCCGCGCAGAGTTCGTCGATACGAACGTCAGCCCAAGCCGCATTTGGCTGGACGACGGCGGTATCACCAAAACGATCAATTATCACACCGGGTAGCGCGTCTGCTTCGGCATGGATAAGTCGGTAGAATGGCGCGTCAAACAGGGTTTCGCGGTGTGCCAATGCTTTGATCAAACGCGCTTCGAACCATGCCTGATCGATCAAGGCATTCAAATCACGATCAAGAACGCGGCAAAAAATCTTGGAGTTGGGATTAATCGCCACCAAAGCCAATGGATTGCGCTCTGAATCCTCAAGAACAGCAATAGCTCCCGGTTCGAGGCTTTTGGTCCTGCGGTCTGTTACGATTTCATTATCATAAACCCAAGGAAACCCATGTCGAATGACTTGCGGTTTCGTTTTAGGCTTTAGGCGTACAATAGGCAAAGAGGGCTGCGTCATGCAGCCCTCGTACCCAGTTTCCCTCCGGGTATAAACCCCTGACTTTAAAGGTCAGAGACACTCGCCATGAATGTCGTTGTGTGTTGCGGGTCAACCTCGGCGCCGATGACGTTAGCGACGTGGTCAATGATCCTAACTTTCTGCGTCAATCCCGCCAATTCAGCTTGGATGGCCTGTTGGCCGCCGAAAGCATCAAACGAAGCATCGATAGACTTTGTCTCACCAATTTGGATGCCGGTTGCGGCGTCAAAAAGTTCCAAATCAAAGTAGATTGAGTGATTACCACCAACAGAATATCGTGCGCGCTGTGACAGAGAGTGGAATCTCGAAACGGTAACCTTAACGATAATCTCCTGCGATCCAGCCATCTCGGATGTGCCACGTTCAATCGCGACGGCAAGAATGTCTTGAATTTGCTCGTAACGATCACCCGGTAGGTCACCGCGCCAAACGATGTCACCCAATGGGATTAACATATTGGATTCAGAGACGCGAAGAGAACGAGGGACATCAACCTGAATACCTGTGACCTTATAAGAAGGCGCTGCAGGCATTGGCGAAATGTCGGCAACGGAGCGGCTTACAACTTCAGGAACCTCGTTGATGTCCTGCGTTGCTATTGAAACGACTGGAACGATGGGCATCGTCGTTTCATATGGTGCCGTGCGAGTGACTGCGTCCAATGGGCCGCAAGCCGTGACCGCTAAAGCGGCCAAACCTAGAATTGCTGTACGAATATGAAGCATTTGTGCCTCCACAACCAAAAACTTCACGGAACTATTCCGCGATTGTTTCTAATTTGGCGTTGAATTTGGACGCAAATAGGGCGGAAGACGGTCCACACTTAGGTAATTTCCTAGTAATAATGAGGAATTGAGAAATTCGATTGGTGCCAAATTAGGTACAATAGACGTATTGTTAGCGCTAACAGATCATGTTAAACGGCGCACAACAAGAAATGAGGGCTCAACATGACGTTGAACGCAACCATCCAAGATGTAACCCAAAGAATAGTTGAACGCTCAAAGCCGACTCGTTCCGCCTATCTTGAGAAAATCGGAAGAGCCGCCGCGAACGGTCCTCGTCGTGCGCATCTGACCTGTGGAAACCAAGCTCACGCATATGCAGCCATGGGTAGCGACCAAAACGAATTGATCAATGGCAAGGCCCCCAACATCGGTATCATCTCAGCCTATAACGATATGCTGTCCGCCCACCAACCGTTTGAGGCATTTCCAAATCTGATCAAGAAAACAGCGCGTGAAAATGGAGCGACTGCGCAGGTCGCTGGTGGCGTTCCCGCGATGTGCGACGGTGTCACTCAAGGTCAGCCGGGTATGGAACTCTCGCTGTTTTCGCGCGACGTTATCGCGTTGGCCAGCGGAG
>ERZ1047821.1956-NODE-1956-length-12830-cov-4.675460_pt1 | contig 12830 bp, 9 predicted proteins | sample MGYA00383096_ERZ1047821 | MGnify/ENA primary metagenome ERZ1047821 (study PRJEB29581, sample SAMEA5548366) | metagenome | biome: marine; feature: coastal; material: water | depth 25 m | study: Short-term variability in the microbial, nano- and picoplankton... | reverse complement strand
CCCTGAGGGAGATGTCTTTAGAATGATTTCACTTATTTCTTCAGCAGTAAGAACACGATCATTGGATCGAATACTCATCTCTTGAAGATTACCTCTAATGAAACCTGTAGTTATGTTGATGTTTTTACTACTTATGGCCATTGAAACCTCTTGAAAGGAAGTTTTATATCTTAATAAGTCATTTTCACGAATATTGATTGCGATTTCTTTAGTTGGAAATCCCATCTGAACGATTTCGGTAATATTCTTTGTGTTCAATAGATCTTGTTCCACTTTCGTTGCTAAGTCGACAAGTTGAATGTCTGAAATATTTTTGTTTTTTGCCGAAATTCCAATAAACGCTACAACGCTCCCCATACCACCGGATGTCAATCGCTTTATAATGGGCTTTTCCGCTCCTTCAGGGAATGAATTAATTGAATTGACCGCATTGTCTACATCACTGAGCAACTGGTCCATGTCAGCGTCTTGAAAAGCTTTAATCTTAACAGATGTAAAATTTTCAGAAGAAGTTGAGTTAATTTCATCAATTGCTGCAATACCTTTAACCGCTTGTTCTATTTTAATGGTCACTCCTTCTTCCATTTCATTTGGAGAGGCGCCAGGATAGAAAACAGAAACAATAATTGTATTTGGGTCTAGTTCAGGAAAAAATGATTTTTTTGTTGTAGATAATGCAAAAACGCCGAAAATAATCACAATGGCAATGAAGGCGTTTCCCCAAACTGGACGATTTACAAAAAAGGTAATTAATTTTCTCATTATTGTCTTTCTATTCCAATGTATTTTTTGATTTTATCATTTGGTTTTTTGAACTCTAATAATAAAGTGTCTTGGTCATTTAATCCATTTATGTATAGAGAGTCTTGCTTTGAGCCAATGATGTTAATGCTTTTTTTGTGTAGCTGAGCATTTTTTAATAAATACACCTCATTTTTCTTAACAGCAATAGATGGAACGACGCACATTGATTCTGAAATGAGATTGTCGATTTCAGCAGTTACGTATTGATTGGATAATAATGTAACACCTTTATCTGGTTTTATGGAATAATAAACATCAATGGATTGAGTACTCTGATTAATGGTGTTTGCTGTTCGAATGATACTACCTGTACCTATTGGTTGGTTGTCTGAATTTAAAAACTTTACAGCTCCTTTTTCTTTGAATTTATCATATAGTTCAAGAGATACTGGAAGTTTAACCTCCATATTGTCCAAATTCGCAATTCTTGCGATTCGACCACCAGGATTGATGATTGATCCAGGTTCCGCGTATACATCTACTATATAACCATTAAAGGGAGCTAAAAAAAGATATTTAGACATTCTTGCTTCGACACCTTTGATGTTAAGGTATTCTGCGAGTACACCTCTTGACGTAAAAAACATTTTTTCCTTTTCACTATTCATTGATGGGAATTCCGGTAAAAAAGATAAAGGGTTGATTTCTTCAATAAAGGCATTCCATTTTTCGAATTCTTCTGGATAATCGAGTTCAATATCTGCTAAAATATTGATGAGTAAATTTGATAGTTGGGCTTTTCTTGCACTTAAGGTGAAAAACATTTCTTCTGAATCAACTTTGTATAACAAATCATTGAAACTAAATTTACTTCCAGGCTTTAATGAACGAGAACCTTTTTCCAATTTACCCTGAATTTCAAATGCAATATCTAGTTCAGTATATGGAGTGATTTGACCGTAAGAATTGGTTTTAAGTGAACGTGTTTCATTTTTAATTATTTGAACGGGAATGTATTTTAATGTTTCTTCTCCTTTTTCTTCCTTGGACACTGTTTTTTTATTACCAATTACGATGGCATAAATTATTCCCGTTAAGATAAGGGAAACGGTAAATAAAATGATTTGACTTTTCTTCATTGGGTTTTTTTATACTTATAAAAGCACCATAAAAATAATCAAATTAGGTGTTTTGTAAGTATGTTATGATTGTTTTTTAATCAAAAAAATGATGTAATTTTATAATATGAAAATCACTGTAATATTCACTACATTTTTTTTTATTGTCTTTAGTCATACAAGTTTTGGTCAATTCGCGTTTAATTATGTAGACTCAATTCCTGTAAATATTGGTGGTTCTCAATTGAATATGCCATGGGCTGGCGGATTAAACTATGCACAGTTTTCTGATATTGATTATGACTATGACGGTGACATGGATCTCCTTGTTTTTGACAGAAGCAACAATCAGATTAAGTTATTTGAAAATAAACAACTGTCAGGGGAGTCCTATTATGTTTTCAATCCGTTTGGTGAGGATGTATTTCCTGAAAACATGCGTTATCGCTTATTTGCGATTGATTATAATGGAGATAATAAAAAAGATCTATTTACTTATGGTATTGGAGGTTTAAAGGTTTATAAAAATGTGGGAGATGCAGTCAATGGTTTGAGCTGGGAATTGGCTAAAGAGTTGGTTTATTCTGATTATTGGGGTACAGAGCTTAATCTTTATGTTTCGTCAAGTGATATTCCTGCCATTGTGGATGTGGATAATGATGGAGACATTGATGTCTTAACTTTTCACATCGGTGGACAATATATTCAGTATCATCAAAATAAAAGCATGGAGCTCTATGGACATTCGGATTCATTGGTGTTTGAACTCAGAAATGAATGCTGGGGAAAGGTTAGAGAGGACGTGTCAACAAATTCTTTGTTCTTAGATGATCAGACGCCACCATGTGAAGATGGAAATGTGCCAAATCCAGGAATTTCAAAACCGAATGGCTCTCATTTCATTGAAGAAGACAAAGCTCACGCTGGTTCAAGTTTATTGGCTCTAGATATTGATAGTTCTGGTGTAAAAGATCTGATAGTAGGGGATGTGGCTTTTACAAATTTGAATTTATTAACGAATAGTGGATCTACCGTAAATGCAAATTCTCCAATGATTGCACTTGATCCCTTTTTTCCATCAAATAGTATTTCAGCAAATATGCAGCTGTTCCCTGCAGCGTACTTTGTCGATGTTGATTTTGACCAGGTTAAAGATTTGATTGTTGCTCCGAATGCCAAAAATGTATCTGAAAATGAAACAAGTGTCGTAAAATACAAAAACACGGGAACCAATTTGAATAGCAATTTCGTATTTGAAACGGAAGCATTTTTGCAAGAGGATATGATAGATCATGGAACCGGCTCCATTCCTATATTCGCAGATATCGATGGAGATGGTTTAACAGATATGTTTGTGGCCAATTTTTTTGCCTATAAACCCATTTTATCGAAAGAGAGTAGAATCGCATATTACAAAAATACAGGAACGGCTACAGACCCCATATTTACTTTGATAGATTCGGATTTTCAAAATTTATCAGCCTTAAATGTTGGTTTGAGAATGGTTCCTTCTTTTGGAGATTTGAATGGAGATTCCAAAATGGATATGTTGTTGGGTCTTGAAGACGGATCTTTGGCTTTTTTTGAAAATACATCTACAGGATCTTCTCCTGTGTTTGCATCCCCCGTTATTAATTATCAAGATAATAACGGAAACTTGATCCATCATGGACTTTATTCAGCACCTCAATTATTCGATCTAAACAAGGATAATCTACTTGACCTAATCTTAGGCGTCAAGACTGGGGAGCTCATTTATTACGAGAATACAGGAACTACAACAAACCCTCAGTTTACATTGGTGAGTGAGTTGTTGGGTGGTGTTGATGTTTCTGATTTGACACCAGATGGTTACTCCGTTCCCAATTTCTTTGAATGGAATGACACGACTTATGCAATGGTCGGTTGTGTAGACGGAAGTTTAAAATTTATTGGAGACATTGATGGGAACATTTCGGATGGGGATTCTTTTACTTTTATTGACGATGCTTTTCTTGATCTTCAAGTAGGTGCTTATAGCTCAGCATTTGTATTGGATATTGATAACGATTCAGAGTTAGACCTATTTTTAGGTCAGGATTTGGGAGGGATTTTCCATTTAGAGAATCAAGAGGGAAGTAATTTGGGATTGGAGGAATTTAAACTTGAGCAAAGAATTCAAATTTATCCGAACCCATTTGAAGGCACAATTCATCTAAGGAAAATCGGATTTGATTCGAATGAAAAAATACTGATCAGTGATTTTTCGGGTAAGGTGGTTGCTGAGTATGATTTTCAGAATCAGGAGGAAGTGCTAAACTTATCATTTTTAGATTCAGGAATCTATATTATTCAGTGCCTTTATTCTGGTCAGAAAGCCAAGGTAATCAAGCTCTAGATTACTTTATATTAATTTTCAAAAGATCTTGACCTCCAACAGAGGCCTCGAGTACGTCACCGATATTAACTTCACCAACTCCTTGAGGTGTCCCCGTGAAAATCAAATCTCCTTTCTTCAAGGTGATGAATTTTGACAGGTAGCTGATGATTTTGTCAAAAGAAAAAATCATTTGGTTTGAATCCCCTGATTGAACAATTTTATTGTTTTTGTTCAGCGTGAATTGAACGCCATCAGGAAAGTCATTAATTTTAAGCCATTTCTTTGATAGCGGAGCACTATTGTCAAAGCCCTTAGCTATTTCCCATGGCAGGCCTGACTTTTTACATTCTGATTGCAAATCTCTCGCTGTGAAATCTATCCCTAAAGTGAATTCAGAGTAGTAAGTATGCGCGTATTTTTCTTGAATATTTTTACCAACTTTTTCTATTTTTATCACCAATTCACATTCATAATGTAATGAGTTGGTAAATTTCGGGTAGTAGAAATTTTTTGTTCTAAGGATTGAGGTATCTGGCTTTAAGAAATATATTGGAGACGATGGTAGAGGTGAATTCATTTCTTTGGCATGTCCAATATAATTCCTACCTATACATATGATTTTCATTCCTTGAATTTATTTTGGAGCTGTGAAAGTTTAGAATTGAAATCCTGCTGATTTTCCTCTTTTTTTTCTGCTTTAATTTTTTCCATTTCTTGAAGCAGGATTTTTTTTGTGTATCTGGGAAAATCCGCTTCAAGCATCCATCCATAATATCCAGGCTCCGAAACAGAAATTTCTTTAATCGTTTTGCCTTTGTGCTTGCCGAAATTATATATGGCTTCATTGTTTTCATTAATTGCCAATCTTCCAGCGAAATCAATGTTCTTATGAATGGAGTTTCTAGAGAAGTCTGCTAGAAAGTCAATGTTTGGTTTGAGGTTGTCATATTGTTCAAGTTGCTTCTCGAAAACTTCCCATGTGGCTACAGTGTCTGCCATTGCATCATGTGCATTTGTTAGCTCTTTTGAACAATAGAATTTATAGGCAGCGACAAGGGTGCGTTGTTCCATTTTGTGAAAAATATTTTGAATATCGACGCAGTCTTTTGTTGATAAGTCAAAGTCAATATCTACACGCAAGAACTCTTCAGCCAAAACAGGAACGTCAAATTTATTTGAGTTGTACCCTGCCAGATCTGAATCTCCAATAAACTTAATGATTTCATTCCCTGCCTGTTTGAAAGAAGGGGCATCTTTTACCATTTCATTGGTTACACCATGTATTGCTGAGTTGCTTTCCGAAATATTCATTTCAGGATTAATAAGCAGATTGAGCTCTTCTTTTTTTCCGGAGGGATGTATTTTTAGAATTGCAATTTGAACAATGCGATCTTTTGAAATATTAAGCCCAGTGGTTTCAAGGTCAAATACGCAAAGAGGTTTTTCTAATTGAATATTCATACAAAAACATCTATAAAACTATTGGACAATAATGAATTCAGTTCTTCTATTCTGTTGATGGTCTTCTGCTGAACATTTTGAAGTACAATTACAAGCGTTGATCAATTTTGACTCACCATAACCTTTCGATGAGATCCTGTTAGGGTTACTGATTTTAGAACTGATGTATTTAGCAGCGGATTTAGCTCTTTTCTTTGACAGTCTTAAATTGTACGAAGATGAGCCTCTACAGTCAGTATGAGATCCCAATTCGATTTTGACATCGGGATTTTCATTCATTACTTTAACGATTTTGTCGAGTTCTACTTTTGCATCTTCTCTAATATCGTATTTGTCAAAATTGTAATAAATCATAAACGGTCCAAGATCTGTCCCAATTTCTTTTTTATCTAACAAGTAGGTTAATTTAATAACAGAATCGGCTCCTAATGAGGTTTCTATTTTAAATGATCCACTTAAATATCCATCAGCGGATACATCAACTCCAAAGTTGAGTTGGTATCCAAAATCCTTTCGCTCAACCAATGAGGATGTAAATCCTCCATTGGCATCTGAAATCAAGGTTTCAAGACTATCCTTTAGGTCTAGGCCAAAAATGTAAACATTAGCTCCTGGTATCTCTTCACCTGTTTTTCTGTCTGCAACAACACCCTCAAGGGTATATTCGAAGAAAGGAATAATGACTTCTTCTTCTTCATCCAATAGAACCCTCTTGTAAATTTCTTCATAAGCAAGATCACAGTTTGTGGAGAATGTTTCGGTATAAGGGTTTTGGGTGTTTTCATTATAATAATATGCCAGCTCATACTCTTTACACTTTTCAAGCTTTGATAAAAACACACCATCTCGTATCCTAGGGATTAAGGTTTTCTTTGAGTTGTCATCGCAATTTAAACATGTGATTACGATGTAAGAATCTTCAGGTATTTCTTTGTCTTGAGCGTGAATGATTTCTCCATTTAAAAAAGCAATATTTTTAACATTGCTGTTCACATCTATTCTGTAAATGTCTTTTTCACCTTTACCGCCTTTTCTGAACGAGGTTAAATAGGCTTTCTGACCATCAGCTGTGTGTGTGTAAAACAAATCATCACCAACTGAATTAATAGGGTAACCTAAATTTACAGGGTCAGACCATATGTTATTTTCATCACGTACAGACATGAAAATGTCAAATTCTCCCATACTCGTGGAATCTGTACTTGAGAAGTATAGGACATTGTTGTCCAAGCCCATAAAAGGTGCATCTTCATCCCAAATAGAATTAATATTGCCACCAATGTTTTTTGCTTCACTCCAAACACCATTGTCTCTCTCCATATAATAAATATCTCTTTTACCATAACCTCCTTCACGGTCTGAAACAAAAAAGATACTATTGCCATCAGGAGATACGGTGTAATGCGTTTCCCATCTTTCGTCAGTATTTACTTTATCAATTTTAACGGCAACGATAGGAGAGAAATCTCCATTTAAATAGTCACTGTAATAAATATCTCCCAATCCACTTTTGTCATTGTAGGTATAAACTCTCCTTTCATCAATACTTACACTAACAGTAGCTTCATTGATGTTCGGTTTGCACATTGACATGCGCTTGGTATTATGCCAATCGTTTTCTCCATCCAATTGAGCTTGATATATGTCTTCAGGATAATGATTGAGCATCGGGTCTCTAAAGCCATTTGATTCACCATTCATCCAAGGCCTTCTTGATGTGAAGTAAAGGGCGCGGCCGTCTAAAGAGATGTTAGAAGAAAAGTCTGCATATTCTGTATTTATGGAGTCTCCTAGATTTTCAACAGATACATTTTCAGGGTTGGCTATTAATTTTTTGGCTACATCACACTGAATCTTTCTTTTCTCTGCCTCAGGCAATAATTCTGATCTTTTATCGCTTTTTTCAATAAACAAAGAATAGTTCTTAACTGCATTTTCAAAATCCTCATTCAAATGATATGCCCTGGCTAGATGGTAGAAAATATCTGCAGGTACTGCACCTTCCTTAATGGAATACATGTCATAATTCTTATCAATGTTTCCGGTAGATGATGAAAACAATTCTATCGCCTTGATGTAATTATGGCGCATTTCTAATTCTATAAAACCCTTTCTATATTTATAATTGGCACTTTCTGGATTAATTTCCAGAAGCTTATCTGCGATAAGGTCTGCAAAGTGAAAGAAATTCTCTTGCAATAATCGAGAATTCTCAATAACCAATTCTTGTTCAGAGGCCTGAGCAATAATGTTTTTTACTTCAATTTCGGTGTATTGTGCAGTTCCTAAGAAAGGAATTAATAGCAAGGTCCAAAGGACCAATTTGGTTTTTAAACTTTCCATAATTTCGACTCTAATCTGTTAAATATCGCGATTAATATTGAATTCTTCTAAATAGTCGGCCACTTTCCGAACAAATTTTCCACCCAAAGCCCCATCAACAACCCTGTGGTCGTATGAGTGAGAGAGGTACATTTTATGTCGAATACCGATAAAATCTCCATGTGGAGTTTCGATTACCGCAGGAACTTTTCTTATTGCACCTAACGCAAGTATTGCTACCTGTGGTTGGTTAATGATTGGCGTTCCCATAACATTTCCGAAAGATCCAACATTTGTAACGGTGTAGGTTCCTCCTTGAATATCTTCGGGTTTTAGCTTGTTGTCTCGAGCGTTAATTGCAAGCCCGTTAACACTTTTGGTTAACCCTGTTAAACTTAAACGGTCTGCATTTTTGATAACTGGGACAATAAGATTCCCGCTTGGAAGAGCCGTAGCCATTCCAATATTTATGTTTTTTCTTTTAATAATCTGATTCCCTGAAACCGAAACATTAACCATAGGAAAGTCCTTTATGGCTTTCACAATAGCCTCAATTAAAATAGGGGTGTAGGTGATGTTTTCCCCTTCTCGTTTTTTAAAGTCATCTTTAATACTGTTTCTCCATTCAACAATATTTGTTACATCCGCTTCAACATAAGATGTAACATGAGGTGACACTTGCTTTGACATAACCATGTGGTCGGCAATTAGTCTTCTCATACGGTCCATTTCGATGATCTCATCTTCACCGTTAGGGACAACGATAGGTCCATCTTTTGTTTGATTTACCCGGGATTTTTCTACAGAAGGAGAAATTATTTGAGTCCCAGTGTTCACATCTGTTTTTTCTTCTTTTACAAATGCGAGAATATCTTTTTTCGTTATCCTTCCATCTAAACCACTTCCAGCTAATTTTTCAAGTGTTTCTTGATTGATTCCTTCTTTTTCTGCAATACTGCGAACTAAAGGAGAAAAGTATTTGCCGTTAGAACCATTTTTTGAGATTTTAATATTTCCATTTCCGTTTGAGGTAAGGTTTATTTCAATCTTCGGTTCTGAGGTTTCTTTTTCTGTATTTGGTATTTCTTCAATGGTTGGTTGTGCTTGATCATTGTTTGTTTCAACGACTGCATCGCCATCAGTTGATATAATAGCGATCACGTCTCCTACCTGAGCAACCTGATCTTTCTCAAACAATTGCTTTAGCAGGACACCTTCAGCTTCTGAAGGAAGCTCGTTATCTACCTTATCTGTTGCTACTTCTACTAGAGGCTCGTCTAACGAAACTTTTTCTCCTGGATTTTTCAACCAGTTTGTAATGGTTGCTTCAGTAACACTTTCTCCCATTTTAGGAAGTCTTATTTCAATTTCTGCCATTCGATTCTTTCGAGAATTTTAAAGTCGTAAAGATAGAAAACATTAACAACAGATTATAATTAAAGGTCTAAAAATCTCCACTTTTTTAACATTATTGTTATGTCATTAAAAATAGAATATTCCTTTGCGTACGTAATGTTCATTTGATCAACAATCTCTTTGTTTGTGTTTTCAATACCGGATAATGGTGTCAATACTCCTTTCTTGAGGTTTGGCAACAATTGGACATCCGAATCTTCTGCATTCATAAAATGATATCCTACGAATGTTTTATATCCAAATAATACTGAAAACATGTTTTTAAAGTAAGTTGCCTTTCCCTTAAACATCCATATCAGTAAAGGACTTATGAAAAGTAATGTTGTGGATAGGAGTATGTCAAAGAGTCTTTTCGATCTTAGATTTCCAGGCCTGTTGATCGAATTTATTTTCATTGAATAAAAATCCCCCTTGGAATCAATTGAATTGCTACCGATGATAAAACTGGTATCAGGTTGTGCGATTTTAAAATCGATTTCTCCTTTTCCTATCGAAGTCATACAAGAAATAATTTGACTTGGATGCATGCTTTTGGCACAAAAAATAACTTCGTTAAACTTCCCTTTTTGAGCTTGAGTTCCATGAAGTTTTGATGCCACTATATTGTTTATATTCGATAAGTCGGACAATACAGTTGTCTCGCCTCTATTTGAGTAGGTGTGATTTAATAATTCAGCCACCCGATTCGCTTCATCAGGGTCTCCAATGATTAAGAAGTTTTTAATTTTTGAATAGTTGTATTTTAGCTTGTCGTATTTAAACAAGTTGTAAAGACTTCTTTTAATCACATGTGAACCCATTACCCACAATGCACCAATGAGTATAAATGCCCTAGAAAATTGCCAATCTTTTGGCAATAAAGCATAAAATATGAGAATTATTATGGTTCCGAAAATACTAGATTTGATTATTGAAGTTCCTTTACTTTCTTTGTCATACACCCCAAAGAACAGTGATGATATTACCCAAATCAAGGTGTAAATAGGTATTGAAATATTATATACAAATTCGGGAAAATGAATGTCTATTTTTTTCCAATGGTTCGTGAGCGCAATTAATCCTAATAATATAATGGCGATGTCTAGAATGATCGGAAAGGAAAACTTTATGAAACGGTTGAAAATGGCTAGAAATGCCCTGAAATATATGGCAATATGAATGGCAAAAGAATAGATTTTTGCATTGTTCTTTGAAAAATGCTTTTGGGCAAAAATAACCATGGCTTTATAGAAAATAAAGACATAATTCACGGAGCTTTTTTTTGTGCTTTCGCCCTTGTAATGAATGATTGAGGTTTCTGGAAAATAATAATTATTATATCCTGCTTGGGTTATTCTATATGAAAAATCTATATCCTCTCCGTACATAAAAAACGATTCATCAAGTAAACCCATTTTATCTCCAAGATCCCTCCTGAATAAGAGAAAAGCACCACTTAATACGTCAACCTTGTTTGTATCGTATTCACCAAGATACCCCAAGTGATAAATCCCAAAAAACTTAGATTTAGGGAATAAAGAAGATAGACCGAAAATTTTAAAAAATGCCACTTTGGGAGTGGGTAGGCCTCTTTTCGATTCAGGTAAGAAATTCCCCTTACCATCAACCATTCGCACCCCTAAACCACCTGCATCCTCTTTGGAGTCCATAAAGGCAATTACTTTAGAAAAAGTAAGCTCTTCAACAACTGTATCAGGATTTAAAAGCAGTATGTATTTGCCTTTCGCCTCTTTAATGGCTTGATTATTGGCCTTTGAAAATCCATTATTGGTTTTGTTTTCGATGAGTTTAACATTTGGAAACTTCTTTTTAACCATCTCAATTGAGCCATCAACACTATTGTTGTCTACGACAAAAACCTCAATTTTTGCTTTTTCAGCTGCAAGAAATACAGAATTTAAACACTGTTCAAGGAAATATTCGACATTGTAATTAACAATGACTACTGATAAATCTATATTGGTAGTGTTATTTATCATCTTTAATAGCTATACAAGAAATCTCAATCGGAACGTCAAGCGGGAGCTTAGAAACTTCAACAGTTTCTCGTGCAGGATAAATGTCATTAAAGTATCTGGAATAAATTTCATTCACAGTCGAGAAATTCTCTAAATCTTTTAGGAAAATACTGCATTTTACAATTTGATTCATTTGCATGTCGGAAGACTCTATTAAGGCTTTGATGTTTAGCATGACTCGAGTAGTTGCCTCTTCAATATTCGAGGTTTCTAGCTCTCCTGATTTAGGGTTTAGAGGAATTTGTCCACTAATAAATAGCAAGTTGCCTTGAAGAATGGCTTGGCTATATGAACCCACAGGTGCAGGGGCACCTGCTATCTGAATTGCTTTTTTACTCATATTTAGTCAAATGAATTTACTTACGTTTGTACTCTACAAAGAAACGACAAAAAGACGAAATGAAAATATTGTTAATTGATTTTTACGATTCTTTTACATTTAATTTAAAACATTACTTAGAAACAATTCATCCTAGTGTTGTGGTTATTCGTCATGATGAATTAAATACTGTCGAGTTTTTGTCCGACTTTTCTCACGTCATTCTGTCGCCAGGACCAGGAATGCCGAAGGATAAGGAAAACATGTTTGAATTTATTAATTTCTGCGATGGTAAAATCCCTTTGTTGGGGATTTGTTTGGGCATGCAGGCCATTGGTCAGTATTTAGGGGGAGAGCTAACAAACATGAAAGACGTGAGGCATGGTGTTTCTGAAAATATCGTGATAACGAGTGGTGTGCTTTTTAATGGTCTTCCAAAAAAAATCGTTGTTGGACTTTATCATAGTTGGGTTATCAATAAAATCGATCCTAAATATGTAAATGCATACCTTGTCCAAAATGGAAATATAATGGCAATTTCGGATGAAAAGAGAAAACTGTTCGGCTTTCAGTTTCATCCTGAGTCTGTATTGTCTGAATATGGAAAAGAGCTACTTGCAAACTTTTTAAATCAAGATTAACTTGATTTTAAGTAATTCAAAAAATAAATTTTAGATATTTTGCAAACTATTTCCTTTCGTTGTTGTTTATTCAAAAAAAAATAAATTATGCGACTTTTACTTCTTTATTTTATATTATTTTCTGGTTTCGCTCTAGGTCAGAGCGCTCGTATCGAAGGAAGGGTATACGATGCTCTCAACAACAATTCTTTAGAATTTGCAAAAGTTCAGGTTTTAAACATGCCAAAAGGGGCCATTACTGATGAAAAAGGGTTTTTTAGAATAGAGGGTTTAGAACCAGGTGTTTATTCTTTCAAAGCAGTGGTTTCGGGGTACAACACCTTATTCCTAAATGAAATAACCATTACAAGGTCTCGTGTTGAGCAGCTAGAATTTGCAATGGAAAAGTTGGTTTTAGAACAAGAAGAAGTTATTGTAAAAGCTTCTCCGTTT
>ERZ1047821.1955-NODE-1955-length-12834-cov-9.169966_pt1 | contig 12834 bp, 25 predicted proteins | sample MGYA00383096_ERZ1047821 | MGnify/ENA primary metagenome ERZ1047821 (study PRJEB29581, sample SAMEA5548366) | metagenome | biome: marine; feature: coastal; material: water | depth 25 m | study: Short-term variability in the microbial, nano- and picoplankton... | reverse complement strand
ATTTATTTTTCACTGCCTAGTAGCAAAATCGGCTCTACCCCAGCGTATTATACTATCTTTTTCAAGATCCTCAAATGTATCTGTCTCTACATTTATTACTATTAATTTATTTCCTTTGCTCGGGAGACCGCTCTTTCTATATAAGTGCGTATGTTCCGCATTAGATGTCATACTTTTAAATGTAATCCAACACTTATCATCCTCTTCTAAAACTGTGAGTATATTGTCTACCATCATATCTTATTTAAATTAACTCCATATTCTTCCAAGTGGGAAAGTTTCCCTAGCTCACAGGCTAGTACAAAAGCATAAAAGCCACCGACTGTATTATCTTCTGTTTTTTCTAGGATATACACTCGGTAGCCTTTGCTTTCGTACTGTTCTTTAACTTCTACTTCTGCCTCTACTATTGCAGGTGCATGATACCTTGCAGACCATACTTTCTCTCCCGAATTGAAGCTCTCTGCCACACAATTTTCGGGAATCATACACGGTCCAGCACGCTCTTCTACACTAGCAGGTCGTTGTGGTACTCCTACTCTATCGAGTATAGAGCGCACAAACCCGGATGACCGATATAACCCCGTTGCGATTTCAGAGATAGATTCTCCTTGCAAATAGTTTGTTATAGCTTCAGTTATTTCGTACCCAGCCGCTCTTTTACCTTTGTTTGTAGCCTTTCGTTTTGCTACATACTCTTGTCTTTCTTCGAACTCGGCGATGATCCTATTCAGTCTTGTAGTGTTATACGATATACTTAATACTTCACATGCTTCCTTTTTCGTTATAGGTTTTTCCTGCCCCAGTAGCTCTATTACTTTCTGTATATTCGCTGCGCTTAGATTTTCATACGCTCTTTTCTTCACTCTTGACAATTAATTCATCCTCCAATTTAAACATTAAACAGCATATAGCATGGGCTAAGTGAGATAACCCTGTCTCTTCATCTAAGTCCTCCCCGTCTATATGGGCGAGTATATGTCTCATAGCTGCACTACTATACCTATTTTGTAGATCATCTACTTTCCTCCAGTTATGAGGGTCGTACTTCTCTGCTCCAAATGTTAATACTTTTCCTACTTCATATAAACTCTTTGGGGGCAGTAAGTATAGCTGAGGTTTTTCAGAATCATACTTCCTTCCATTATTTGCTATAATCTCAAGGAGTTCTTCACCTTCTATACTTTTATAATGGTGTGTTTTACTTCTAAGTTCCTCTAGTGTGAGCACTTCTTCTTCGCCACACCAACTACACATCTCTCCTTTAATTACGGCAAGATTGTCATTTAAGCCGTCGCAAAAGTGGTGCCACCAATCATCGGGATTCTCTTTCATATTTAATCCTCGTACGCTTTTATTACACTAGGAAAATGAGTGCCTACTATGTCCCAGCACAGTTCTGCAATCTTTTGATGCTCTTTCTGTGTTCCATTACCCATTCTTAATTGACAGTAGTGTATCCAACTACGAAGAGTTCCAGCCATATACAAAGTAGTACTAGTAAGCCCTTCAGGAAGGACTGCTCTGGCTTGTTCTTTTGCAATTCCTTGCTGTAATGCCCACTCGTATACTTCTCTATTTTTCTGTAGAACTTCAACTTGCTTCATTTGCCAACTTTCAGACAACCTTCTATCCTCTGAAATATTAGGATCAATATCAATACTGTTTTGTCTATTCTTTGGGTCTTGTTTACGAGCCTCTCTACTTTCAAATCCATCAGATATTGCATATCTCTGACTGAACTCTTGATAAGAGAAACTTCTATGCCGTATAATTTGTCTACTAATATCCCTAGTTGTCTGAATAGACATAGTAAGAGATACCATCTCGAAGGGGCTCCAGTGTTCATTTTTGATTAGGTACTTTAGCAACCCCGGAGCTGTTTTACTATTGTTCTGGTTTCCAGGATTACTAACTCTAGCACAATAGGCTACGAACTCATCTGCGCCTTTTGTGCCTGTAATTGCTGACGGTTTACTTAAAGAAACTAATTCTACTTTCACTTACGATACATTCTCCATTCTAGTCATTAATCTTTCAGCTCGATTCGTTACTTGTCTATACCACTGCGAATCTCGCCCCTCTATTGCGGCCTGTCTCCAGTCTTGATGCTCCAACTCCCTATTGAAGTTCTTGAACTTCGATAGACGAGGTCTGCCCATATTGAACATCATATTAATTAAAATTTCTTTTACCTCTTGTGGGGCACTCATAAACCAAGGGTACAGTATCTTACACTCATCCGCTGCTGTTTCTAAATCTTTTTCTAAGCAGGCATCCACTCTTTCTTTAGACACAGCAGTATCGTCAGGCAGGAGGTATTCGGGGTCGCCCTTTATAATTAGATGCCCTACTCCAAAGGTTGCGTAGCCTAAGTGATCCTTGTAGATTGCGTACACTACACCTTCGTCTGCTTTAATTTGCTTTTTTAAACTATCCGTTATCATTAATATACCTTTATTAAGTCCCAGTTCATGGGTTCTTCTGACCGTATCTCTACGGGTCTATAATTCATATCTGTAAACTGTATGAGTTTTGGAGTTACTTTCTTTATTTTAACAGCTTTATAACTCTTAGCAACTCTACGATAACTTGTGCCACCGTCTGCATCTACTTCCTTTGCTGCTACAAACCAGATGGTTAAATGGTATTCTTCATAGATTAACTTTTTCCACCATCTAATGAGAAAGAACTCGTGTTCCCTAAATTCTTGCCCTTTTCTTATTCCTTTCCTTAATTCGTTTTCTACTACGGTCTGTCTTTCTTCCTTTTCTGCTATCCAGCTAGGCTTATCCGCCATTATTCTCCTCCAAAGAGTTTAGGCAACTTAAACCCGCCTTCTTTCTCTTCTTCTTTCTTTTGGGGTGGAGGTTCTGGGGTGGCTTGCAACGCTTCATTCTTCTCCAACCACTCTTCAGCTTCGTCAGCTGCATCTGTAGCCTCTCTGTAATACAGAATGATCTCTTTTTGCTGCCTTATAAACCTACGAATTTCTTGCAGGTTATAGGCCATGCTTTCATAGCCTGCAGGCGTGAGAGCGATTACTACAAACTCTGCACCTAATAGTTCTTCTACTCTTTTAACTGCTTCTTCGTAGTTATTTTTTGTAATAACAAACCACGTCACATCTTGCATCGTTATTTCTTGCGGTAAGGGTGGCTGATAAATGTCTAACTTAACCTCCGTTGTTACTACTTCCACAGGAGGTGGAGGAGTGTAATCTACGGTCGGTAGAAAACTACACCCACTACTCAGGAGTATCGTAAGACTGCTCAGCGCTAGTATCGTCGGCTTCATCTAATTCCCTGCTATCTGCTTCTACTTGGCGAAAGACCTTCGCCGTTCCACTATTAATTTTAGGTTCCATATACTCTGGCCGCGCTCTTGCAGTCTTAGCCAGGCTATGCCTTTTAAATACGTCTAAATACTTATTCTTTTCCATCTCTAAAGCACTTGCCTTTTTAGTAAGACTTGCAAATGCTTGAGCCTGAGCTTTCATCTGCTTTTCCATATTCTTAATAGTATTCATGTTAGTTTGTGCAGCCGTTTGAAGGGCTACGTTCTGTTGTGTTGCTGCTGCAATATCCATTTGTTGTTGGTTTATTCGGTTATCCTTTTCTTTTACTACTATTACGTGATAACCATACCCAGCACCTCCGACAATTAAAAGTATTGGCAGCATTTTAATCATTCCAAACATATTTTTCTCCTACCTTGGCACATCATCATCGTCAACGTCTATTAGACCTTTATCTACTAGATAGTTAACTGCACCTTTAATACCTACTTTTCTTCCAAGATGCCAGCTATGTGCCGCACACCCGATAAGGCAGAAAGCAAATACTACAAAACCAGCTAATGTTGTTTCCACGTTTATTCTCCATACGTTATTATTCTCAGAAGGGTATATTATACTACAAAATAACTGTCGTGTCAAGAAACATTTTTAGAATGTGCAGTAAAAAATAATTCTTGACACGTAGCTTATACTTTGCTATAATACTCTCATGAAAATTTATAAAAAGAAGCCTTGGAGTAGAGTTGAAAAGGGCATATTATCCAAGTACTATTACATTATGGAGAAGGAGGAGTTATATCGTCTACTACCCGATAGAACTCCAAATTCAATAAGAAAGCAAGTTTTATACTTGAGGTCAAAGAGGTGGCCTTTTAAACATGAAAGTCAAAGTTAGAAATAATAATATAGAGACTGCACTACGTGCTTTTAAAAAGAAGTCTGGTGAAACTATTTTTGAGTTTAGGGAGCGTCAATACTTTGATGGACCAGCAGCTAAACGACATAAAGCTAAAAAAGCTGCAAAAACGAGAGAAAAGCGTAGACAGGCTCAAGATGCAAAACCAACAAGGAAATACTAATGGCAGTAATAACAGGAACTAACTTCGAATTGGTCGGAGACTTTATGGAAGCAATGGATCAAGAAGTGCTTGCATATCCAGTCTTTCCAGAAGAACATATTCAAAGGCTTAGAATTGACCTGATTGAAGAAGAACTCGACGAACTACATTTAGGTGTCGATAATATAGATATAATTGAAGTAGCTGACGCACTGACGGATTTACTTTATGTAGTTTACGGAGCAGGACATGCTTTCGGAATTGACTTAGATGAGTGCTTTCAAGAAGTACATCAAAGCAATATGAGTAAATTGGGGGATAATGGGAGACCAATAAAAAGGGAAGATGGAAAGGTATTGAAACCTGACACATATTTCCCCCCAGACTTAAAAAATGTACTATCTATCTGAATAAAACGTGTGGTCGCCTATTACAGCGGTAGCTGTGTACGCGGAAGCCCAGTAAGGTTTTACTTCATTATTATGGTACCAGTAGGTATTTGATGGAACGAATCTTAAACCACTATCTGTCATAGCAATATATGCTACTGTGTAGCACACGTTCCAATTATACAAGTCTTTAGGATTATCACTTAGTCCATCACAAAACCAGCTAAACTGGCAAATCCACTGATTTTGTACTACTTTTCGTTGCTTTACTACTGCACAAATATCATTAGGCCATCTTCTGTCTTTTACGCGGTTGAGGGTAACTCCTGCAACCGCATACATTCCTGTTAAGTTCTGATCCCTTGCTTCATAGTAAATATTTTTAGCGAGACACTCTACTTCATCTGCCTCTGCTGGTACTGCTATCATGATTAATATTAGTGCTGTAATTACCTTCCTCATATAGTAACTCCCTATATCCCAGTGGGGCTTTCATTCACTTATTGTTCCATCATATCCTTTAAATCGGTAATATACTGTTAATTCGTCTCCTTTGGCAATTGGAGCTACAGTATATAAAGTCTTGCAATCTTCGCCAATGTTATAAATACCCTCTGCCTCTATTACTGCTCCATCTAATATAAAACAATTAGGGGTTTCTGAATGGTTAATAAAACCTCCGAGAGGTGTTCTTACCCATACTGCTGAACTACTTGACATTACATGTGTCTTACCAAGTACTATACCTGCTTCTAAATCCTCCGTTGCGTGTAATCCTAAACCCTCTACCTTAGAGGCTTCAATAGTTAAACTTTTGGGTAAAGGTCTGTACGTTTTACTACTAAAAACTTTCTTGTCCATACTACGCCCATTATCTTTTTTACAATTTGTTTCTTAAAATGTACATTGTATAATATAAGAAACATTTAATGTTACGACATCATGTTACGAAGCCTATATGTACTGCGTCTATAATGTTTAAGTCTGGTGTGTCACTAACTATTAACATACCCCAACCGCAGTTAAAATTTGAAGTCATCTCTTTATCGTCTACCTGGAGGTCTTCTTGCAAGTCCTGCCATAACCCCCTAGGGTAAAAGAAAGGAGGCTCATATAGCTCCCATCTACGGTCGGGTATTAAACGATTTAAAGCTCTATCAACCCCGCCTCCTGTTACGTGAGCACAGCCCTTTATCTTAGTTAAATTAGTAAGAATTTCCTTCGTATATATACGTGTGGGCTCTAGCATCCAAGGCTCATAATCTCCTCTCATATTCTCGTGAAGAAAGGTAAAACCATTACTATGCAAACCACTACTAGGTATTCCTATAATATAATCTCCAGCTTTTAGTGGAGGTCTTCCATTAGTGAACCATTTAGGGGCTTCTCCTACTGCAAAACCTGCCAGGTCAAAACTATCTGCTCTAGAGAACATTCCTTGTAGTTGGGCAGTTTCACCCCCGACTAAATCACATCCTGCGAGTTCACAGCCTTTTTTAATACCTTTAATAATTTCTTTACTTTTATCTAGTTCTAGTTCTTCTACTGCATAGTAGTCCATAAAGGCTAGTGGGGTAGCTCCACAACAAAGAAGGTCGTTTACACACATAGCAACTAAGTCAATACCTACGGTATACCACTTTTCAAAGTAGTCCGCTAGGTATAACTTAGTTCCGACCCCGTCGCAGGTTATAAATATGTCCTTATTCCCTACTGGAATACGGGCAGCATACTCACTAAACCCTAGATACTCTGCAAAATCATCAGCTTTTTCTTGACTAATCATTTTTTAGTATCTCCGGTCTTATTTTCTTTTAGGGGTATTTCTAACTTTTGGTGAGTTAGGCTTTCTTTTCGCTCTGTAACTACCATGAGATACAGTCTTTCGACCTGCGCGTCGTCGTGTTAGAGTTTCTTCCCTATTCATTTCCCAAATTGATCTTTTCATTTTACTACTCCTAGTGTATTATATTTTCTTCTGCTTTCCAGGTTACGAAAGGCTCGAAGGGGCGTACTACTGTTCTACTCTCTGAAATAGCGTCTACTATTCCATTAAAATCTTCCTTTGAAAGCCTACTTTTGTATATTTGTAATGCTATTGCTGAATAAACCGCAGCAACTTCAAGAGGGTCAGCCTCAAACTGAGTCATCAGTCCTCCTGCAAACCCTTGTGCCGCACCGTATAATTCATCCATTAGTTTTCTCCAATTTTCTCTTAGCCGCTTGACGACCCTTTGCCTTGTCTGCTTTACGCATTGCCTTAGTCCACTTACGACTAAGGGAAACATGATTTTCATTGCCTAAGGGTCTCATCAATCTCTCCTATCTATTCCTATAAAATAATCGCCACTTTAACTCCGCTTCTATAATTTCTGCTTCTTTTTGCCACTCATTGCGTGGGAGTGACTTTCTATAGGAAGCATCAGTTACTCTTATATATTCTTTAAGATATTCTGTGCCGTACTTAGTTACCCTCTCTATATCGAATTCTCTATTCATAGTGAGGACGGTGCGTTGGAAAGTCTTTTCCAGGCTTATCTTCTATCATAGCTCTCATATTTGAGTAGCCCCAGTGTCCTCCTGACAAGAGAAAATTGTCATCACCTTCTCCATTCAGGTCTACACCATCATGCTCACCGTAACCCATAGAATAGTCACTTGTCTTGGTTTTGAACTTCTTGTTCAGCTTTTCTACTGTTGCTTTTGCCCTTGTTAGGTTTGTTACTTGATTGCTCTCTAGCAGCTCACCGCAGCTATACCACCAGCCGCCCTCTTCTGGGCCGCCATATGCTTGACCAACGCTATATATGTTTAAGTACATTTTCTCTCCTGATTTTTGTATTCTCTCTGTCGTAGTTTTTCCGTGAAGGAAATCACTCCAACGGTTAGTATAAAAAAGAAAAAGATTCCAATAATTTCCATTGTTCTCCTATTAAATTAAATAGTCTATTTGATGTGAATTCGTGTAGGTTTTTATACCTCCAGAACTCGTGTATATAGTAGTTTCGTATTTAGTTTCTACTACTCTGTCTTTGTCCCCTGTCGTACCGTGAATTCGAGTTACAGTTTGTGTATAGCTCGAAGAAGTAGGTCGTATAACAGGAGCTGCTTCAGTAACTTCCATATTATATCTCTTCGTAAGGTATTGCAGGTCTATCAAAAGCTCCTGCCATTAGTTTTAAGTCTTCTTTTAGTTCTTCTACTGTTTCTCCAAAGGGCGTACAGGAATGTTCACTACAAGCCATAATACTACCGTCTTCATTGTAGTATACCTCATGTATTTGGTACCACTCTTCCTCTCTTGCTACGTGCTTTAAGACTCTATAGTTCCAACTCATACTTTATTCCTTTTAGTAAGTTATCTATTATAAGGTTGTTCCTTCGAGCTAATTCGTTAGCTAGAATTTGGTTTCGGAAGTCTACATCACATCCTAATCCCCTCCAATTTTTCTTTGAACAAGTACAAATCTCTTTGCTAGAAAGAGACATGCCGAAAGGAAAGGTACTAATAGAGAACATAACATCATCACGCCCACAGTTAACCACGTAGAAGTCTTCTTTACCTTCTACGTTTTGGGATAGCAATAGGGCAGTTAGAAAAATTATTTTTTTCATCTGTAGTTCTGCTTGTGCTTACTATAGCCTTTCTTATCCTCGCGCTTTCGGTTTTTCTCTTTTCTAGCGCGAAAGGGAGAGTCCTCGGCGAAGAGGATAAAATGGCTTCTAGTCTTGGTTCTTTGCTTTTTCATGGGAGATATTATAGCGGTTTTTGACATTTGTGTCAAGATTTATTTTCACGTCAGTTCAAAAATAAAATATTTTTACGTTAGTGAAAAGCCGCCCACTCTATAGAAGTCTATTACCTAACCGAAAATAGTACTTTACGTATGCCAAAAAGTGTGATAAAATAAACACTAAATTGATAAGAAATAAAGTCAATCACGATTCTTTACAACCCATGCTGAAGAAAATAGTTTGAAATATTTATGCAATTGAAGGGGAAGCGGGATCAAAGGAGCTTCCTATCTTCGAATCCATAATATTATTGAAAGTGATATTGAGTCAGCATAATCCCCATTTCAAAGAAATACAAAAAGTCAGTAATCAATTATGACTAACTGTTAATGACCATGATAATTTAATAAATACTAAAGACAAGAAACGATTTTACTCAAAATTCGTTCTAATTTCGCCCAACCCGCTTATAAAAATACCGCTTTCTGACCTATTCCTTTACGTTAATTTTCAACGATTGTCGTCATGGCCTGTAGTTGTAGTGGATTTCTAGTAAGGTTTATAGAAGATAAATGGGATTAGTAGAAGTATAAAAGTAAGAAAAAGACCTAGAACAAACTCTAGAAAACCTCCAGAGAATAGTATCATAGGTGACATGACGAGTACATAAATCCACCACATTATTGATAGAACTATATTTACCATGTTAGAGGTACAGCTAATGCTACTACAATACCTAGAAAAATTATCCAATACTCTGTCGGATTCATAGCAAATGATAGTATTGTAGGCATTAATAGCAATATAATCGCCCACCATAAAATTGTTAGGATATAATCTTTCATCCTTTCAAAAAAATAACCATATAATAGGTACTAATATCAAGGTTGCTAATACCCACAAAGTTAGTGTATATAAAAAGGTTTCTAAGAATTCATCCATAACAGTAGCTTACTGCAAGAGCTGTGAGAGATGCTGCCATTAGACCTAGAAATATATACATGATAAACTTAAAAATAAAGTCTTTCATAAAAGTAACTCCCTAGAATAATGATACCAGCTATTGCTATTAAAACTCCTACAAAGAGAAGCATAAGTTTTTTCATAGTGTGCCTTCCTGATTAAAGATGTTATCGTACTTACTTATTGTTTGTCGTTTTTTCATATTCATACTGTGTAGGTCGAGGAGACCCCGCTCTTCCAGCAATTCAATACAGGCTAATACATCTCCGCATTCTTCCGACAAATTGTACTTCTCGACCCCGTGGCGACCCCGCTTTAAGACTTTTGAAGCAGCCTGTACAGTTTCTCCACATTCTTCCATAAGTTTTACATACAAATTAAATTGATCTTCCACTACTTTCAATTCCTTTTTCTAGTGTTTTTAAAGTGTTTTTAGGAGCTTTATCAAGCCCGAGTAGGTTATCTACATCTAACCCCAGAGAGTCTGCTATATTTGATACTATTTCGACCTTTGTGACCGGGGTCTCCCCGCTCTTTGTTTTGTAAATCTCTCGGCGATATACTCCTTCTCTGGAGAGTTTTCCGATTATTGACTTTATACTCTTCTCCATCTCCTCTGCCAGAATTTCTACTGTAGCTCTGTTAGGAGAGGATAAATAGAGGTCAGTCATGTACTTAGTCTGTTCCTCACTGTAATTCATCCATCTGTTTCCTTAAAAAATTATTTATAGAATTCATGAAGGCTTCAATTTCAGCTACCTGCTGATTTTCAGCTTCAGATTCCGTTTTAGTCTGCTCTGACCCCGCTAAAGCAGCTTCCTCGTCGAAAGTTAACATTATTTCGTCATTTTCGTTATCGTACTCTGCTATAATTCGGGTACAGTGTTCTAACAACCCCGCAGGTATGTTTTCGTTTCCTACAACCCCGGCGTAATTTAGTATTAGGTTATCGTATCTGTACTGAAGATCATTACACTCTTGTTCCAGCATCCTTGACTTTACGTAATACTCAGTAAGTTTCTCAAACTTCTCTACTATTTCCCCTTGTAACCCCTTTATCTGGTGTTCCAGGTTCTCTGCTTTCGGTTGGGTTGGAAACTCTACTATATTCGACATATTTCTCTCCTTTAAGTCTTATACCCGTTTCTATAAATGGGCCCTTATTACGTTGAAATAACGAATTAGGCACAAAGGGGTACTTTTGTTTTCTAAGCATAAAATTCTCTTCTTAAAATTTTCATCTGAGTATTATCGCACGAAATAGCACGTATGTCAAGAATTATTTTCACTTACCCATAAAAAAACCACTATTCAATTGCTCAAATAGTGGTTTTTCGTTTTCTTTATTAGGCTTTGCATAATTGCTTACCTACCTGGTTTCCTAAGGCGTCGGAAAGGCACCCGTTTTACCGAAATCCTTATAGCCTTATCACACTATACTACGCGGCCAATCGTATCTATTGTGTCCGTGGCTTCCTTAGAAAGTTTCCTAAGGATTTAGCGGCGACGTTGACTGACTTCGTCTTAGTGACTCCAGTTCTGCCTTGGCTTCCTTAGAAAGTGTCAGATTGCCCCTCCACGCTACTCTGACGACGGAGTGATTACCTAGGGCTAACCCCCGCTCCCGCATTTTTTAGTTTTACCCTTGTGGGTTAGGTAAAAAAAGTTGCTATAAATTACCTAGGAGCTTGCGGGACTCCACCCCCCTTTCACCATCATTTTTTAGACCCCTGAAAGGTAGGGTCTCCTCTCGCGAGAGAGTTTTCGGTTCTTTACTAAATTTGAACAGATATTATATCAATACTATACCAAAAAGTCAAGAATTATTTTCGTTTTGTTACTAAATAAATTGGCGGACTGAACGGGACTTGAACCCGTGTCTTCGGCGTGACAGGCCGGTGCTCTAACCAACTGAACTATCAGTCCATAAATGGGGTGGCCGATGGGATTTGCACCCATCTCCTCCGGAATCACAATCCGGTACTCTACTGGCTAAGCTACAGCCACCATTGGTGGAGAGGGTTGGATTTGAACCAACGAACCTCTCGGATCGGTTTTACAGACCGACGGCTTTAACCGCTTGCATACCTCTCCACGAATGATGGAGCGGGATAGGAGAATCGAACTCCTGTCCTCAGCTTGGAAGGCTGTGGTAATACCACTATACTAATCCCGCCTACAGAAAAAAGGGTCTTTACGACCCCCTCTTCTCTTCAGATTACTGAACCGCTGCGAGCAGCTTTTCTAGGTCACTGAAACCAGCTTTGTTAAGGCTGACAAACTTAATGCCAAGGCTAAGTTCGATGCCTGCTACTAAGTCAGCTTTGCGAACCTGTGGGGGTCGCTTCGTAGGCTTAGGAGCTGCTACATACACACCGAGTGCAGAGAGCTTAGCTATAACGCTGCGTGGAGTCTTTTCAAACTCTACTGCGAGAGAATTTACGGTCTCGCGAACAGGGTTAGCTGTGTACTGTTCTACCATAGCGTCGATAGTTGCTTGCGGGTAGTTAACGCTTTTTGTTGCTGTCATGGTGCTCATTAATTTATCTCCCAATAAATTGTTTGGTTGTTGATTTCAATATGTGCATATTATGAATCATTTAGGCACTATTGTCAAGATATTTTTTGTATTTTGCTAGTAAACTTTTTTCTTTTTTTCTTGCTGCTATTTCCCAAGGAGCGTTCCAATAATCGTACTCGTATTCCTCTCCAGCAAATACTGCTTTTTCACCTAGGTCTAAGCCTTGGTTTAGGTACTGATGAATATGCCACAATTCGTGGAATACTGTCCTCAGATCCCTGTCTTTTTTCTTATCTTTACTACTAACTCTTATAGTGCAGGTTAGGTCGTCGTCGTAGAAAGCATCACCATATACTGTAGGGTCAGCATTTAGTACGACTTTTAACTTCATACCTTTTTCGTTTAGCCCAATCGTTTTCATACCCCATGTAACTGCTTGAAGTATCTTTTTACGTTCAGCTTTAGTCCATTTACCTGCTTTATGTTGTAATTTTACTCTCATTCTAATCCTTTATAAATGTAACAAACCAATCGCCACCACTCATACCTTCTAATATGTCTTCGTATGAGACTGCTCCTAATTCGCTACCAATGTTATATCCGCTTTCTTCCAAGTCGTTCGCCCATTCATTAACTTGAGCGACCCACCCATAACGAGTGTAGTGCGTGAACTCTTCATCAGCTATGTCAAATAATACTGCATAAGTTCTACCTACTGGTAAATCCATCTGTTGAACTGACATTTTATTTCCTGTTTGATTTTTTGTATGCGGATATTATACAAGCATTCACCTTTCTTGTCAATAACTTTTTGGAGTATTCGTGAAAATAACACAAAGTTATTCCGGGGGGCCGCGCGCGGGGTCACTG
>ERZ1047821.1952-NODE-1952-length-12841-cov-6.510793_pt1 | contig 12841 bp, 18 predicted proteins | sample MGYA00383096_ERZ1047821 | MGnify/ENA primary metagenome ERZ1047821 (study PRJEB29581, sample SAMEA5548366) | metagenome | biome: marine; feature: coastal; material: water | depth 25 m | study: Short-term variability in the microbial, nano- and picoplankton... | reverse complement strand
GGCCAGTTTCTTTATCTTGATAATAATCATACAAAGGAGTTATAGAAAATCTAGAGGTACTCAAATCATCTTCAGAAAATCCCATAGAAGTAAGTTCAGAAATTGCATTTGATAGTAAATTAGAATTAGAATCTAATGCAGACTTGGCAGAATCCCCATTAGTCTCAACACCAAACTCAATTACTAGTAAATCAGGTTTCACATTTGTCTGAGCAATACCAGTTACAGAAATAGTATGTTCAGATTTATCATTCATTAAGGATTTAATCATTGAATGATGTTTTTCCATCATGCCATCATGATCCATTTTTTGATGAGTTTCAATTTCTAGTACTTCATCAACAATATCATTCTGAGATTTTGCTAAATTTTCAGGTTGAATCAATACAACTGCAAATGCTAAAACACAAACCAAACCAATAATTGCAGCAATGTTTAGTGGATTCAATAAAATGATTTTAGAAAATATAGTATTAAAACTAGACGAAGAATTCATTATAATTTCTAATTAATGAACAATCAAAGTTAATGAATTAATTTTAAACCAATGTCAAAAAATCATAATTCCAAAGCGAATATCTAAATTATACCAATCTGAAATTTACATGTCTTGGAAATTTCCAGTAAAAATGTTGTTGAGGGAACTAGTAGAGCCCCACAAAGAGCAATGTACAAAGCCATGGGATTAACTGATGAGGACTTATCAAAGCAGTTCATTGGTGTTTGTCATACTGGAAATGAAGCAACACCATGCAATATCCATCTTCCACGATTAGCCCTTAAAGCAAAAGAAGGTGTTTCGGCAACGGGTGCAACCCCAAGAGAATTTTCAACAATTGCAGTAAGTGATGGGATAGCAATGGGACACGAAGGTATGAAGTCATCTTTAATTTCTAGAGAAGTAATTGCTGATTCAATTGAATTAATGGTTAGAGCGCATCAATACGATGCACTGGTAGGAATTGCAGGATGTGACAAAAGTTTACCTGGAACAATGATGGCAATGGCAAGATTAAACATTCCATCAGTTTTTGTGTATGGAGGAACCATAATGCCTGGAATGCTTGAAGGTCAAGAGCTTACAGTAGTAGATGTTTATGAAGCAGTAGGAGCATATGATGCAGGCAATTTATCATTAGAAGGATTAAAAAATATTGAAAATACTGCATGTCCAAACGAAGGATCATGTGGCGGAATGTTTACTGCAAATACTATGGCATCAATTTCAGAAGCCATAGGACTGGCATTACCAGGTAGTGCAAGTCCACCAGCAGCAGATGATAGACGTGATAAAATGGTATATGATTCAGGTGTTGCATGTGCAAAATTATTAGAAATGAATCTAAGACCTAAAGAAATTCTAACTTTTGAAGCATTTGAAAATTCAATTGTAATGTTAAATTCTGTAGGAGGTTCAACTAACGGAATTTTACATTTGTTAGCACTAGCAAATGAGGTAAACATCAAATTAACATATGATGATTTTGAGAGAATTAGGAAAAAGACACCACATTTAGCAGATATGAAACCTGGAGGAAACTATGTTATGAATTCACTGGATAAAATTGGAGGAATTCCATTTGTATTAAAAAAATTACTAGATAAAGGACTGTTAAATGAAAACTGTTTGACGGTCACTGGAAAAACTATCAAGGAAAATCTAAATTCTATGACTTATTCAGCACCGGATCAACAAATTGTAAGACCAATTGAAAATCCACTTCATGAGGTGGGAACAGCAGTTATTCTCAAAGGAAGTTTAGCTCCAGAAGGAGCAGTGATAAAAACTGCAGGAGTGGAAATGACCAAATTTACTGGAAAAGCAAGAGTGTTTGATAGAGAAGAACACGCATTTGATGCAGTTGCAAAAGGGGACATTGATGAAGGGCAGGTAGTAGTTATCAGATATGAAGGACCAAAAGGAGGTCCAGGAATGAGAGAAATGTTAGCCACAACTGCAGCACTTGTAGGTCAAGGATTGGGAAAGAAAGTTGCAATGGTAACTGACGGCAGATTCTCTGGAGGAACTAGAGGATTCATGGTAGGTCATGTTGCACCTGAAGCATATGTGGGCGGACCAATTGCATTAATAAAAGATGATGATGAAATTACCATAGATACAGAAACCAACATTATTGATTTACATGTATCACCTGAAGAATTAGCAACTAGAAAAAGTCAATGGAATCCACCAAAACCTAACTATACCACTGGGGCATTGGCAAAATTTGCAACACTGGTAGGCTCAGCAGCCGAAGGTGCAATCACAAAACCTAATCTATAAAATTTCAGATAATCTTTTACTAAATTCATTCAACAGAATCCATTCCTAAAACATCATGATATGCTTTAGGAATCATTTGTTGAGCCTTGAAAAATACATTATTTGCTGCAGTGTCCAAAACGTAAGTTTTTGCCCAATCATCTTCACTTCTAATTGAGCGACCAAATCCCTGTAGTAATTTAGTTAAAGTTTGAGAGGTATACCACAAAGGGAATTTATCCATTTTTGCCTTTGTTCTCTTTTCTTTGTAATTTGGATATGGAACTTTTGCGATTATTTGAAATCTGGATAAATTATCTTTTAGATCAACTCCTTCCCAAAGAGAGGAAGAAAGTAGAACACCGGTTGGATCAGATGCATGCTCAGAGATTACCTCATCTTGAGTTTTCCCATCTTTGTTTTTACTATGACAGATTCGAATTCTTTTGGTATTTTTTGGTGAGAGGTATCGAATAATTTTTTGACATCGTGGAATAGACGAGGTAAGTATTAGTCCCCTATCTGAAGAATGTTCATCTAAAATTCGATCAATTGTTTTGATCACTTCCAGCTCATCTTCTTCAGTAGAACCATAGCTTAATCGTTTAATGTTTAACAAATCCACATTTCTATTATTTATTGGGAAAGGGGATTTTGGAGTGTCAACAAATGCAACATCATCTTTCTCAAATCCCATATTTTCACAAAAACTATGTTTGTCGATTGTGGCAGACATAAAAATTTGATATTCAGTTTCAAAAAAAGTATTTGCAAATTTAGAAACATCAATGGGTTTTACAGATATGGTTCTAAAATTACCATTCAAATCCCTAATAGGATCATTTACAACAAAATTATCCTTATCAGATACAATATCAATTTTTGCTTGGGCAGCTCGGTCATATCGTCTTTCTAATTTTGAAATTAGTTCATAATCAGGATTATTTTGAAATGCAATACTTTCTTTGATATCTTTAATTTTTTTTGCGTATGAATATGCAATATCATCAGTAAGTTTTATCATAGAATCCAAATCAGTGAAACTGTATTTCTCAGAATTTAGATTACATTCATCAACTTGACCTGCAAATATATCAAATCCAACAAATTGAATTATTTGATCTTCAATTTTATGTGCCTCATCAAAGACTGAAACTTTTCTGTCCAGGTAATCCTCAAAAAGTTTTTTGTTAAATTTCATAATTTGAAAGAATGCATGATAATTCCACAAAGAATGTTTAGAAACTAGTGCATCATATTTTTGAAGATAATAATGACAAGATTGTGTATCTTGCGTATTTTCTTCAACTTGTTTAATTGTAGGCTTGAATTTACAGATATCAATTATCTCTTTTCCGTTTTTGTTTACTCTTTCTTGACATTGACCTTTATCACAAGTCAACCCCCACCTCATGGCTCTTCTAGAATTTTCAACTTTTTCAGACTCCATTAATTTTAAACATGGAAAATTTTGTTTACCTTTTACAGGTTTTAAAAATGGAATATCTTTGATATATTGATCTTGAAGATGTTTTGATGCAGTAACAGTAAAAGAACTATCAAAAAATCTAGAAACAGTAGCCCCTACTAAGGATTTTCCAACTCCAGTAGGTGCACATAAAATTATTTTTTTATATCCAGAATCTAATTTTTCTTCAATTTGTCCAATTATTTCCTTTTGTATTTCCCTAGGATGAAAATTTTCAGGAAATTTTTCTAAAAGAGACAGGGTTGATACTATTTTCTATCGATATTAAAAGCATGAAGGTTCTTGTAATATCAAATTTTTATCATTCAGTTAAATATCCAGTATTATAATCAGATGACATGGAATTATTAGAAGACAAAATGCGAGTCTGGCTAGAAAATGCAAAATTTGTAAAACCAATTCCAGGAGTATATGTCCTATATAACAGAAAAAGAGACCCCATATTCATTGGTCAAACAATGAATCTCGAAGAGACATTTACAAAATATGTAGATACAGAGTTTGATGAAAATGAATGTAAACAGAAAACTCAGTACTATCAAAGAGAATTTACAGAAAACCCAAAAGAACGAGAATTACAAATTTTGGAAGAATTCAAAAATGATACAGGCACAATTCCTAGTTGTAATTCTGAAATTAAGACAATAACTCATTAAAAATAGAAAAACCAGATATCAAAAATATGGTCATTTCAGCCTAAATTAAAAAAAATAGAGTAAAGGTTAGACTTTTTCAGATTTAGGTGAGGATATAACAATAAAGCAATTTTGTAGCATGAGCTGGGTTGAATTAATGTTGAAAAAATCATGCGATAAAACACTTACAAAAAATGAAGTATTACACAGTCTATTTCATATGATTGAAACCAATGAAAACACAATGAGTCACATTCAAAATGATAAAAATGATTTTGGACCAGAACTTGAAAAGTTGAAACAAACAGAAATTAAAGATTTAGATTTTCATTTAAAATATTATAGAGGACTAGTAAATTATATCAATTCAATTCCAGAAAGTAAAATGATTAAAAATCAAACATAAGAATTTACGAACGTAAGTTATTAAAAATTAAATCATACTCTATTTGTTTTTCTTGATTTTGACCAAAATTTGTTTGTTCATCATATTGTTTACGCCGAATATTTAGTAATTCTTCAAGTTTTTCAACTCCTTTAACAATCATTTTCCCAGAATCTTCTTTAGCAAATTGTTTTCTTTGATCATCGTTTTGACCTCTAGTTGGAAATTGTATTCTATAAAATTTATTTTGTAATTCTTCTAAATTTTCAATTTTTATTAATTCTGCTAAATCAAAATGGCCTTGTTCATGTTTTAATAAATTGTCATTAATTTCTAAAGTTCTAAACGATGACAATAAAGGATGAAATTCCACAAAAAGTTCAATATTTTCAATCAAGAATACAATCTCATTATTTTTTGTGTCAGAATTAACAGTCCAAGTAAATCTAAATTTAATTTCACTATGAGAATCTTCAAATATTGAAGGGCTATGTTCTGCTTTAAAATCAGACCACTTAAGAAAAATATTCTTAGACCAACCAATTGGTTCAGTTTCATCCATTATGATTTATTTTCTTAAAATTTGATCTTAATTAATTTCTCTTTCCATCACGACCACTGAATTTTCCCAAAGATTGAGACATATCAAATCCTAACCAAGAGTAATTTTGGGATTCAAAAGATTTGTGAAAATTTTGATGTTCAATTAATGAATCATCCCCCCAATCACCATCATAGATAAATGGGCATTTTTCAATTTTAGAGAATTTTTTAACTCCTTTACAGATAATTATCAATTAATTAGTTCTATTATGAATAACTGAAAAATTTTTGTACAAAAGAAATTCAGATTAGGCACAATTTTAAAAATTACATGATAATTTTTTTAACCTATTTTGATTAATTTTTAGACACATTTTTTTTTAAAAATAAATCAACAGTGAAATTAGAAATATTGGAAGCAAGGTGATTGCCTACATGATATTGTACGTAACTCCCAAAGAGTCGATGCAAGAAATATCATGTTTGCTTGCTTTCAAAATTCTAAACTATTAATTTTGGTTAATTTCAGGGAATTGTATGAATAGTAAATTTTATGTCACTATGGGGATTTCAATTATAGCATTAGCAGTAGGATTTGTATTTTTATTTGGGGATATTTAATTAAAAAAATTGATAACTTGAATCAATATTTACAGACATTTTTTATTTTAAGATAATTTTTCAACTTATAATATTGCCATAGGTGTTAGCTGGTGGTTGGTAATCAGATTACCCAAAAACGACAGGGGTTACCAACTTTTTTCTGTGGCCCAAAATTTTAACAAGGATGTGGATTTAACAAATAATCAAATTTTTCTTTTTCATTAAATAATCCAATATTTAATTTGAATAATTGTTCAAGACTTTGAAATGCAATACATTTTTTATCAATTGAAAAAAGTTCTTCACAATTACTACATTGAATTACTGTGTGTTCTCCCCAATCACATTCAATATTATCAATCACATTAAAAATAACATCATTATTACAAATACATTTTAAATTATTTTGAAATTTATCAACAATATTCATTAGATAATTGTTTTTAAAATTAAATATAATTTATTAGTACAGATTAAATATAAAACAACATGACTGAATGCCCAACATGTAAATTATCAATGGAGTCACATTCAACATCTGAATTAATGGAATGTTGTATGAAACAAGTAGGAGATGAATTAAATGATGAACAATCAGGAATTTGTCCTAATTGTAAACATGAAATAAAAAAACACTCAGATAAAGAATTAGCAGAATGTACAATAGAATTTCTAAAATCAGGCATAAACAATTAGTGCAACAAAGATTAAACTATGGAAAAACAAAGAAGGGTAGATGAATCAAACTACAAGAGAATTAATCAGTAAATTTTCACCAATGTGGACCAATAAACAAATTTGGGAATTTGAACAGTTAAACGAAGAATTGAGTTTTGATGTAGTTTATGTTAAACCAAAAAATTATGATCAAAGTTTATGGAAATCAAAATCATCACATCTAGATTCAGATGTTCGAGACGTGGCAATTAGGAATTTCGAGAATATGTTAGATGGAGAAGAATTATGGATTGCAAGTAAAGGGCAAATCATCCTAAATGAGCAACATATAGCATATCTCATGGCGGTAATTACAGATATTATGATAGAAGAAGAAGTTTGCCTAAATTTTAGAATCGAAAAAGATTGTCTAGTTACATCTATAGATAGAGACGCAGATGTTATTGATTGTAAAGAATTCTTTGAAGAATTTTATCATTTAGCAACAGGATTCAATTATGATACAGATACAGGAATTCCAAACGATGAAACAGAAGCTGAAATGTATCTTACAAGATTACAAGAAGAATTTGATGAAAAAATGAAAATGAATCTAGGAGATAATTATTTACCAGGAAATAATGATCCAGATACATTAAATTCCAAATAATTTAGCTAAAATAGTAGAAAATATTTATTAAAATATTGTCAGAAAAGAGAACTTTTAGAAAATTCCAAAAAAAAGATTCACCATTAACAACTGAACAAAAAATTGAGAAATTTATTTTACGAAATTCAGATAATGGTTATTTTACAAAAGTATCAACAATTTCATTCAAATTTGAAATTTCACAAAACAGGGTATGGGACATTATGGGTGAATTACTATCTAGTGGCACCATAGAATCAATTCATGATGAAGTTACAGGGGAAATGAAACTGTGCAGAGTTGAAAAAACATATTCAATCATGAGTTTAGAAAAGAATAGAAAAAGAGAAAAATATAGAACTAATAAAAAAATCACCAAACCCAAAAAACAAAATAATTCATAACAAAACTCTTAATTTCACCCAAGTTACAATTCAAATTATATGAATGATGATGAAAATTTTCCTTCACAGTGTCATCCATTAATAAAACCAAAAAAGAAAAAAGTTTCAGAGACAAAATGAAACAGTGTAAATTATGTGGTACACCACTGGGTAAAGAACCAACTACTGAAGAATTAAAGAGTCACTGGAAAAAACATCATAATTGGCACTGGGAATCAAATAAAGAAAAAACACCAGAAGATGCATTGTTAAAAAAACAAAAATAGACGCCTTGGAGTAGCAGTCCTTTATAGCATGCTAAGACCACTAAACGAAGTCGTCAAAATAAAATCAGCCTAATAGGTATAAAAGAAAATTGGAATCTGAATCAAACATTCGTTTAATTTTCAGAAAAAAATAAAACTAATTTTAAGAATAGTAAACAATCCACTTATCATGTTTTTTAGAGAATAAAAATTATGGATGATAAAAACCATGAATGAAGATTTTGCAGAATTTACAAAATGTTCATCATGTAATCAATCACTCATTCTTTGTGACTGTAATTGTCCTTATTGCGGTAAGCGAGAAGAGTGTAAATGTGAAATTTCGAGACTAACGATTTCACATAAACTCTTTTTATAAAATTTTTTTTGAGCCTAATGAAAATTTGGTTTCAGCTAATAACTAAAAAAAAATTTACTTTGATTTAGTAATAGAAATTTAGAAAATATCAGTAATGTCTGTAATAGAAGCATATGATATAAAAGCACGAAAAAAAGTGGTTATGAAAAATCCACAACCATACCGTATGAAAAACGGGACATGGGCATTGAAGGGGACTAGCGCTGAAACTGGAATAGGATTGTTTAGAATTGTTGGAAAAACAAAACCAACAGTTAGTCAGTCAAGGTTTGAAGCATTCAAAAATTTGTTTACAAATAGACAATGTGAATGTGACAAAACATGCTAGTCATATTCTTTTTTTAGAGTTGTTCAAGTAATTCATCAGAAATTAAATTAATTTTATAACAAATAGAAAACATTAATTTGATAATTTTTTGATGAATAGTATGTCTTTTGAAATTGACTGGTATAGAAATTTTTTTAGTATTTCATGGGCACATGAGAAAGACAGATTAGTAATTTCAACAGTTTTTGAAGACAAAAAGAAAGCTATCGATATTGCTCATGAAATTGAAAATTGGAGTGAGAAATTTACCAGATTGACAATAATAGAAAAAGATAATGATGAATTTGCAATTTGTTGTTATCAAGATCCCCAAATTTCAAAAAGTGACAAACGTGTAGGGCTTTTTAGGACGGGGATGAGGCAAAGTAGTGGATATGCACAAGCAAAACCAATAATTGAAGAAAAATCACCTCTTTTACAAATTGCATATGCAGAAGATGTTAGAGACATCAACACATATGAGCAAATTTCAAGATTAGTACCAATGAGAAAATGCAGAATAATTTCTGAAAAAAGTCTCAAAAAACAAGAATTCTATTATGAAAAAACTGCAAATCAACAAAATTAAAAAATGATGAAATTCTAAAAAATGAATTATTCATCATTTTTGGTCTGGTACAAAAATTAATTCAAATTAGATATAAAGAATCACTACCAAATGATTCATAGAATTCATACTGATGAATCATTCACATTTGTTAAATACAAATTTTGTTTATCTACTCTATGAATAATAACAACAACCAAACAACATGGGAAGAAGTAATTGGAATTTCTTGGTTAATTTCTGATGAATAAGTTACCAGATTCATTTCCAGGGGGTTCAAGGGGTTTAAGCAATAAAAAAACACCCATAAATTAATTTTAAATTTTTAGGATTTAATTTTTTTATTAATAATATTATATTGAGAATCTTGGGATCATTTAAGTAATATTTTTACATGAGAAATTATATGAATTTTGAAAATCTTTTAAATAAAATAATGGATTCAGATGTGAACATCAGGCATAGTATTGTTACAGATACTGAAGGGAAAATACTCACAACTAGTCATCGAAATGGAATAACAAACTATCTATCTCAAGAAGAGACAGAGTCATCACTTAGAAGAGCTGCTAGTGCATGGAAAGCTAGAAAACAATTAAGTTCAAAAATTGGAAATGGATTGTATGCAGTAGCTGCATTTGAAAAAATTACAAGAATTACTTTTCCATTAGAAGATGAGAATCTAATTTTTGTTAGTTTAGGTTCAGATACAGTTAGAATGGATTTACATGAAGGAGGCCAAAAGCAGATCATAGAACATGTACTAAACATATTGAGCAGGGATCCTACAAAATCATAACAAACCACTTCTAAAAATTGTCATTAATTGAACACACAAAAGAATGTAAATATAGAAATGATAATGACATGCCACATACAAATTGTTATTGTAAATGTCACAAAATATTCATGGCAGAATCAACTAATTTAGAATCAAGAACTTTTTGATTTTTGAGGATCAAAATTATCTATAATTTCAGTGATATTTGTAATGATTGTTGTTTTGATTTGAGTTTTTGACATTCCTGAATCATGCATAAGTTTCATTTGATCTAGTAATGCAAAATGTACTCGTCCCTGAAGATAATCAACAATACCATAGTTCTTTTTAGGAAATTCAGTCACAAATGGATCATATTCATTTGAATCATTTGGTTTTTCATCCATTGACATTATTTTCAAAAAACTAGTTATAAGATTTACAAATATTCATAAAACTCCAGTTAGAACAAAATTTCATGACAGAATTTGTTCATAAACCATATGACAAAATCTATGTCAGAGATATTATAAAATTAAGTTTAGATGATTTGATTGGAATGATGTCCTCATTGGATTCAGCCAATGCATATTGGGCAGATGGAGTATTGTTTGCAAGTTTTGCCATGACTGAGTCAGAAGAATTGGCAAAAAAAGAGATGCAGAATGAGATGTATTTAGATAAAATAATTTTTGCCATTTATGAAAAATATTCAAAAACTGTCAAATCATCAACTAATCTAGAAATAGGAGTTTTAAACATGCAAAAAAGTAAATTGTATAAAGATTTGATAAAGTGGTTAAAATTACAATCTATTTGGAATGATTAATCATTAATTTAAGAAATATAATTTTGGAATTTATTATAAAACACATAATTGAAGAATTTTTTGCTAATGAATTTCAAGAAAAATAAAACTAATTAAAAAATAACATACTAATTATGATTTTATTTAGTAATGGATACTTCTCATTTTAAAACCGAAATGAACATACACTAGTAAATTACATATCAAAATGAAATGATTTCTTTGGAACATAGAATACTTAGCGAATATCGATTAAAAATAGCTAAAATTGAAACGCTTGTAAAATCTATTACAACACATAGAGAACCAAAAGGTCTTGAAGCAAGAGGGGCATCTGATTTTCTAGATGTATTAATTTCTGAAACAGATAGATTCTATGAAAATAATAGTAGTATTTTATCAAATAATGGTAAAAAACCACATGCCAGATCACGACTTGCAGAAAATGAAAAATGGATTGAAAACATAGAAAAATTTTACGAAAAAAATCCTCGCAGAAGGCCTAGAAAGTAATCCACTTTTCTAAATATTACAGATCAACATAAATTACAGAAATTAAAATATTCAAAAATTATTGATTAAAATTTAAATTAATTTTATTCTATTATTTCAAAGGAATTTTTATAGCAATTAGAATTTGCTTTTAGTTGAGATTCTACAATAGATTTTGAGAAATTATGAACTTTCATCATATGTTCAGGAATATCATCGCATTTCGTTTTGCAGGTTCTACACATGTATTTCATATCTTACGCATGCTCGCTTGTAACCATATACAAGTGTTCTTTTAAAAAATGACCGGTTTATTGAATAATTTTTTTAGGCTAGGGTATTCAAATAGTAATTTTCAATTCGTTTTCTCATAGGCTCAATATAATCATCACATGTTTTGATGAATTCTTGCCTGGTGTTTTTTTCGCTACTTACTAAGATAACAATTTGATTAATTTTTTGGCCTGTCACTTCATGAAACATTTGGGCATAACAAGTAGTTTGCAAATAATACTCATACATATAATCATCAATCTGAGGTTTTCTTTTTGTTTTGTAATCAATAATAGATAATTCACCATTATAATACGCAATTAGGTCACTTGTACCTGCAACCTTTAATTTATCAGAATACATTCTTTGTTCAATACACATCACATCAGAAATATTTTCTAAAAATGGTTTTAGATTATTAAAATGTGCAATAGGCAATAAATCAAATTCTTCTAATGATAAATTATTACTCAAATAATCTTCAATTATTTTATGGGATTGAGTTCCAATATGTTGAGATTGTTTTGTGATATAATCATGTGCAGGTTCATTTGCTTTCCAATTTTTTAATCCATTTTTTTTATCCTCTGTTGCAGTAGCTGATAAAATTGTACTAATTGAAGGATAAATATCATCAAATTTTGTTTGATACCAATGACCATCTTCTCTATCAAGTAGAGTTGGCTCTCTAATCTTTAACATCTGAGTATAATTTACCATGATGAAAGTAAATTATCACCAGTAATTTAATGATTATAGATTATTTGATCATCTTTTGAAATTTTTCAAATTCTGATCTTGTTTTTACAAATTGATCCGTCATAATTTTTTGTAAAGAAAAAAGATTTTCTAAATTTTCATTAATTAATGAAATTGATTCTTCAAAAATTACTGTATCAATGAATTCTTCATTAGGATATACAGTGTATTCAAAAAAATCATCATCGGTTTGAATTTTTAATTTAAATCCCATAAACAAACCTAAATCTTCATCTTTGTTTAAAAATCCAATTAAACTTGCTCTAAGTGAAGTATCATTTGCTAATAATTCATAACGAGATTTATTTTGAATTTCATTATCAATAATACATGCAACAGGCGCACCATTTGTGTGTAAAATTACAGATTTATGAGTTGGAATGAATTCTTCAGAATTGGGCATTTTATCTAATGGCATAGTTTTCTTCAAATTTACTAGTCCAAATGAATGATTTAGAATTTTCTAGTGATAATTTTTTACAAATTTTTAAACATCATAAACAAAAATTTCATTAGTAATGCATGCATATGAAATGTATGAAATACATCTGCCAAAAATGCGATTATGTCATCGAGGGATTTACCGAGGTCATTTACGACATTATGTCACATGAAAAGATTT
>ERZ1047821.1950-NODE-1950-length-12848-cov-3.948253_pt1 | contig 12848 bp, 14 predicted proteins | sample MGYA00383096_ERZ1047821 | MGnify/ENA primary metagenome ERZ1047821 (study PRJEB29581, sample SAMEA5548366) | metagenome | biome: marine; feature: coastal; material: water | depth 25 m | study: Short-term variability in the microbial, nano- and picoplankton... | reverse complement strand
AAAGATGAGATTCAAGGTGTATTGTGCCTTTTACTATAGCTGCCCCATATCGCCGCCATGCGCTGCATCAACGGCGCTAAATCTGTTTTTTGCGTTTTGCTTAAAGGGGGCATCTGCCGGATGTGGTGTTTTATAGCGCCAAAATTGGGCGCGATATTAAACGGCGCTGTCACTGGCTCAGATCTTGGTGGATTGTCAACTTCTGTATCAGCCCAAAAGTTTGAGCTTGGTTCATAATCATCGAAAAGCGAAGCCTGTCTCGCATCGCCGCTGGGGAAGGGGGGCGTTTTGCGCCCCACAGATTTCTTTTGCGGTGGGGATAGCGGCGAAGGCTCGATTTCTGGCGAGGGCTCAGTTTTTGGCAAGGGCAATGGGATCACTTTTGTGCTGGTATCGATCAAACGTTCGGCAGAGACGCTCACATCTTCAATCGCGGCAATATTGAGCGCGTCATCACTTGGACGGGCAGGCACCTGATAGTTTCGATCTTTCATAAAACTAGGGGTCTCAGACAATGCGGCAACATATTTCACCCCGCGTTTGTTCAGAATTTTTTTTGCTGCTTTGATGCTTTCGCCATCTTCATGTAGCAGCTTTTTTATGCCGCCGATCAGCAGCATATCTTTGGGGCGATAATACCGGCGCCCGCCTGCGCGTTTCACGGGTTTGATTTGGCTAAACTGGCTTTCCCAAAACCGCAATACATGCGTTGGTACTTCAAGCCAATCCGCAACTTCGCTAATCGTCCTGAACGCTTCGGCGGTTTTTTCCATTGCCCAGCGCCGCCTTAACTTTTATTTCCCAATGCGACTTTTTCTTTCATCAGATGCGACGGACGGAAGGTGAGCACGCGCCTTGGTGTTATCGGAACTTCTTCCCCGGTTTTCGGGTTGCGCCCAACCCGCGCGGTTTTATCGCGCACGCTGAACGTTCCAAAAGATGAAATTTTGACCTGTTCGCCTTTTGTCAAAGCGTCGGACATATGGTTGAGCAAGCTTTCAACAAGCTCAGCGCTTTCATTTCTGGACAGGCCCACTTCTTTAAAAACAGCTTCGCTCAGATCCATTCTGGTCAATGTTTTATCGCTCATTGTCGCTCCCAGTTTTACGTGAGTGTAAAGGCGAGTGAATTTGCGAGTCAATATCACAGCTTCAACAGATCACCGATTTACGTGGTTTTTTAACGTTTTGGGGCTCGGATGCTCAACTCTACCACCTTAAGACGACCGCACCCCAAGCCAGTCCACCTCCGATGGCTTCGGTGACGATCACGTCATTCTTTTTGATTTGACCGCGTTCTTTGGCAACCGAGAGCGCCAAGGGAATCGATGCTGCAGAAGTATTGCCATGGTCTTGAACGGTTGTCACAACGCGCTCGGGGTCGATCCCCATTTTCTTAGCAGTCCCTTGGATAATGCGAATGTTGGCCTGATGTGGAACAACCCAGTCGATCTCATCGGCAACAAGATGGGCTTTTTTCATGGCCGCTTCGGCGGTTTGGGCCAGCTTTTCCACAGCGTGTCGGAACACTTCTTTGCCATGCATTCTCAAATGTCCCGTCGTTTGATGCGAAACACCGCCATCAACGTACAGAATATCGCGGTAAGCGCCATCAGAGTTCAAATCAACAGCAAGCACTCCGCGATCGCCTTTATCGCCCTTGCCGTCTTCGGCCTCAAGAACCAACGCGCCTGCGCCATCGCCAAATAAGACGCATGTGCCGCGATCCGTCCAATCCATCAATTTGCTGAAACTTTCGGCGCCAATCACCAAGATGCGTTTGGCCTGCCCGGCGATGATTTGCGCATTGGCATTTGCCAATGCATAGATAAACCCAGCGCATACCGCCTGCACATCAAAGCCAAAGCCGGTTTTCATTCCGAGACCTGCTTGCACCATGGTCGCCACTGAAGGAAAGGTGAGGTCTGCGGTTGAAGTTGCCACGATTACCGCGTCGATATGATTGCTTTGCAAATCGCTGTCTTTAAGGGCGGCTTTGGCGGCTTCAATCGCCATATCAGATGTGGTTTGTCCATCTGCCACGAAATGCCGCTGTTTGATCCCAGAGCGCGCTTGTATCCAGGCGTCGCTGGTGTCCAATTGGGCTTCAAATTCTGAGTTCGGCACCACTCTTTCGGGCAGGTAATGGCCAACGCCCCGCACAACGGCTCTTACTGTCATTCTTATTCCGTTTCTTGCTCTGTGGTTGGGACATCGTGGGGTATTGCGTCAACAGATGCAAGCCGCGCGGCCAGATTTTGAGAAAACTGCGATTGCGCGAGATCTACAGCCAGTTTCACAGCGGCAGATATCCCCAGCGCATCGGCGGATCCATGCGATTTTACAACCGTGCCGTTCAGACCAAGAAACACGCCGCCATTTACCCGTCTTGGATCAATGCGTTTTCGAAGCCGTTGCAGGGAGGTGATGGCCAATATTTGGGCCAACCGAGATAGGGGCGAAAACTTAAACGCCTCGCGCAGCAATAGACCGATCAGGCTGGCCGTGCCTTCGCCGGTTTTTAAGGCGACATTGCCGGTGAACCCGTCGGTTATAATCACATCCGCTTTGATGCCAGGAATATCACCGCCTTCGACAAAACCCACGAAGCTAAAATCGTGATCCTCGGCATTTTGGCTGATCAGCGCATGCGCTTCGCGCAGCTCTGGGCGGCCTTTATTATCTTCGGTACCAACGTTTAAAAGGCCAACGCGCGGGCGCGCAAGAGCCAAACCGGTGCGGGCGTAAGAGGCGCCCATAAGCGCGTATTGCAAAAGATCCCGAGCATCGGCCCGGATATCGGCGCCAACATCCAGCATAACGTTAAATCCTTGCGGGTTGTTGGACGGCCATAGGATCGCGATCGCGGGGCGGTTCACGCCTGGCAACTTGCGCAAACGGATCACGCTGAGCGCCATTAACGCACCGGTATTGCCACAGGAAACGCAGACCTCTGCTTCGCCGTTGCGCACCGAATCGATGGCAGACCACATCGAGGTATTTTTCCCCGATCTTAATACCTGGCTAGGTTTATCATCCATTGAAACAACATCGCTGGTGTCGCGTATGTCAACGCGCCCCCACAGAGCCCGGCGCTTGGCTACTTGCAGATCCAGCACCGATTTCTTGCCATGAATGATGAAATGCAGATGCGCATTCTGTTTTGCGGCACGGGCAACGCCTGACACAACCGCGGCAGGGCCACGATCGCCCCCCATCGCATCAATGCTGAGTACAATTTTGTCGGCCGCCCCCTTCGTATTTTCAATCGAAGTGGTCATTTGCGCCCGCCTTCGGCCGTTTAGGCCGCGTCTTCGTCCAGATCGATCTCATCTACCAGAGCAATGACTTCACGCTCTGCGTAATGCCCGCATGATGCGCAGACGTGATGCGGCCGCTTGAGTTCGCCGCAATTTGGGCACTCATTTGGATTGGCCGCAGAAAGGGCGTCATGGGCGCGACGATTGTTCCGGCGCGATTTGGATACTTTATTCTGTTGGACGGCCATGCCTGAACCTCGTTTGCTCGGAACCCAGTCCCGCGTTAGTGTAAAATTATCCGCCGCGCATACATCTAATTGTGGGTGCGTTACAACCTTCTTTTTGCAACTATCGACAAAAAACCCGGCTATTTCGCAGTTTATCCGGCTTGGATATCCATAATTATTGCTCTTTGTCCATTTTCGCACGCAGGGCAGCCAGCCCCGCGAAAGGTTTAGGAGGGTCTTCTGGAAAGGCTGTTGTGCCGGCAGGGGCAGCTTTCACGCTGCCTAATTCAGCGCCTGCAGCGCGTGGGTATTCCGGAACCTCTAAAGCCAAAGCTTCTTGCAATATCTCCATCAGCTCAAAGCTTTCTGGCAGCGGCTCAAGCGAATCGTCAGGATTCGAGATCAGTTCGGCCTCCTCGCTCTCTTCCAAGGGTATAAGTTGATCTTGTGGAACAAAACGGCGCAAAACTTTTGTATCGATACGGGTCACCACAGGGGCAAGCGTCACGACACATTCCTGCTGTATGGTTGCCCCTAGAGCGCCCTGAAGCACCCATTCAAGCGCTCCGGTTGCGCTGAGCGTGCCCGTTAGCCGTAGTTTTTTGAGGCCTTTAACCGATAAGGGCGCAGCCATGAGCGCGCAATCCGTTTCATTCGGGCGTAGATCGAAAGCCTGCGGTTTTTGACCATTCAGCTCGCTTCGGCGGATTATTGCATCTGGTGTAGTGAATTCGGGCATGTTTATCACAACATCCTTTAGAGAAACATTTACTTGCGCTAGGGTTTGGGCATAAAGATCAAATCACAGCGAAACAAGAGGCGAGATATCATTCGATGCGTAGGGCAGGGTTTCAGATCATATCCGCACTGGTTTTGGTGACGTTGAGCGCCTGCGCCGGACAAATCCGCAATCACGGTTACATGCCGGCACCCGATCAAGTGGCCGATGTTTTGGTCGGCGTCGATACGCGCGCCAGCGTGGAAGAGCAATTGGGGCTGCCCACCACAGAAGGTTTGATCGAACAAGACGCATATTTTTACGTGCGCAGTCGATTGCAAAATAAAGGCTTACGGGGCGCTGAAGAGATTGAACGGAATATTTTGGTGGTCAGCTTTGACAAAAATGATGTGGTGAAAAACATCCAACGATTCAGCTTGTCGGATGGTCAAATTGTGGCGTTGCAACCGCGCGTCACGCTTCCTCCAAGGGAAGAGAAGGGGATGTTCAGCCGTATCCTTTTATCGATAGGATCCCCGGATGCCGCTTCGGTCATCAACGAATAAACCCGACTCCAAGGAAAAGGCCCGCATTGTGGCAGAGACCGAGCGGTTTTTGCTGTGCTGCGCGCGCGCGAATGATCCACGATTTGTCAGGGATGTGGCTGGGCTATCATGTTGAAAAAAGCTAAATATGCCGCCAGACTTGCTGAAAACCTTCAAGATGTTCACTCTGCACAAGCGTTGCGGTGTTTGGCGTTCAATTTGCGATCTGAAACTGGTCTCGATCAAGACCGGTTCGATGATATGTGCGCGCACATGTTGATCGAAGAGGTTGCAACAGGTGCGCTTGTATGTTGTTTCAGGCTGCTTCATCTAAATGGCGGGAGCGATATCGAAAAAAGCTATTCTGCGCAGTTTTATGAGCTATCAGCTTTGCAAAGCTTTGACGGAAAACTGGTTGAAATGGGGCGTTTTTGCATCCACCCGCAAAATCAAGACCCCGATATTCTGCGGGTGGCTTGGGGTGCGTTAACCCAGTTTGTTGATACGCAAAAGTTAGATTTTTTGTTTGGATGCACGTCGTTTCGCGGCACTGACACGAAAGCCTATCTGGATGCGTTTGCGATGCTGCGCGACAAGCATCTGGCGCCAAAGCGGTGGTTGCCGCGGGTGAAGGCGCCCAATGTGTTTGAATTTGCGGCGCGCTTGCGGCGAAAGCCTGATGTTCGGTTGGCGATGCGTCATATGCCGCCTTTGCTGCGCAGCTATTTGTTAATGGGCGGTTGGGTCAGCGATCATGCTGTTGTAGATAAACATATGAACACGCTCCATGTATTTACCGGGGTTGAGGTGGGCCGAATCCCGCCAGCGCGCAAACGGCTTTTGCGGGCGCTCTCTTGACCTTTTAGAGTAAGCCGCATAGCTGGCGGGCTATGGCACGTACTCCGCTTTTGCAGTTAAAAAATATTTCCCTGACCTTTGGAGGCAATCCGATTTTTGACGGGATGGACCTGATCGTTCAACCGGGCGACCGTGTGGCGCTTGTGGGGCGCAATGGATCTGGAAAATCGACCTTGATGAAAGTGATGAGCGGTCTGGTCGATGCGGATCGAGGCAACCGTGTTTTGGCGCCGGCAAGCTCGGTGGGCTATATGGAACAAGATCCGCAAATGACTGGGTTTGACACTTTGGGCGATTTTGCGATGAGCGGTTTAGAGCCGGGTGATTATTATCGCGTGGAGCGCGCCGCAGAGGGGCTTAAGTTTCAACCGGACCGCCCGGTGGCGACGGCGTCAGGTGGCGAGCGTCGACGCGCAGCTCTGGCCAAGCTGATGGCAGAAGCGCCCGAATTGATGCTGCTCGATGAACCGACCAACCATTTGGATATTGAGGCGATCTCATGGCTTGAAGAAGAGCTGCGCAGCACCCGCGCGGCGTTTGTTCTGATCAGCCATGACCGGCGGTTTCTCGAACGTCTGACGCGGGCAATCCTGTGGATTGACCGTGGCGCGGTGCGCCGCAATGAAGTTGGCTTTTCTGGGTTTGAGGCCTGGCGCGATAAATTGTGGGAAGAAGAAGACATCCAGCGCCATAAATTGGATCGGAAGATTAAATCGGAAGCGCGCTGGGCTGTTGAGGGCATCAGCGCGCGGCGTAAGCGCAACCAGGGCAGGGTGCGCGCCCTACAAGATTTGCGCAGCGAGCGATCGTCAATGATCAAACGGCAGGATCGCGCGGCGATGGCACTGGAGGCGGGGCGCAAATCGGGCCGCAAAGTGATCGAAGCAGAAGCAATCGGCAAGCGTTTCGGGGATCAAGAGCTGTTCAAAGATTTTTCCATCAAAATTCAACGGGGTGATCGTGTTGCTTTTGTTGGCCCTAATGGGGTGGGAAAAACAACGCTTCTGAAAATTTTATTGGGTGAATTACCCGCCGATAAAGGCAGCGTCGTCTTGGGAACCAATCTGCTGGTCTCTGTGTTTGATCAAACCCGCGCGCAGTTAGACCCTGAGATGAGCCTTTGGGACAGTCTGACCGGCGATCCAGAGATGCGCGTCTCAGGAAAAGCCGACCAAATTCTGGTACGCGGTCAACCCAAACATGTGGTGGGGTATCTCAAAGAGTTTTTATTTGATGAAGCGCGCGCGCGCGCGCCCGTGAAATCGCTTTCTGGCGGCGAAAAAGCCCGCTTGCTCTTGGCCAAAATCATGGCGCGGCAAAGCAATCTTTTGGTGTTGGATGAACCAACCAATGATTTGGACGTGGAAACGTTGGATTTGCTGCAGGAGCTCTTGGCGGATTATGATGGGACCGTCTTGCTGGTCAGTCACGATCGCGATTTTTTGGATCGCACGGTCAATATGACGGTTGCGCTGGAAGGGGATGGCCAGGCAACGCTTTATGCAGGGGGCTGGTCGGATTATCAATCACAGCGCAAGCCGCAAACCGAGCCTCTTGAGCCCGCTGAAAAGAGAAAGATTAAAGCCGCGTCTCAAGATATTGATAAAGATCATGAAAATCTTTTATCGTTTACCGAAAAACACCGCTTAAAAAGTCTTCCAGACTTGATCGCCCGGCTTGAGGCCGAGATTGTAAAGCTTGAAACGTATCTATCAGAGCCGGATCTGTACTCCGCTGCACCGTTAAAGTTTGAAAAGGCAACGCGAGCATTGCTCGAGCGTCAAAACGCCCTTTCTGAGGCTGAAGAAGACTGGTTAATGCTCGAAGAGCGCTCACAGGGTTGACTTGCAGCGTCTGCGTTCATCTTAGAAGGCGCGCGGCGCCTAATAAGCGCGTTTGAGCTTGACCTTTATTGCTTTGCCGCTGCAGAACAAACCATCCATGCGCGGATATCACGGATGATGCGAAGAAATTGCAAGGAGCCTGCAATGGTGAATATGCCCGCCCCCAAAGGCCAGTTAACGGCCAATCGCCCTTTGGCCGATTTAACTTGGATGCGCGTCGGTGGCCCCGCTGATTACTTTTTTCTTCCAGAAAGCAAAGAAGATTTATCATATTTTATCAAGAATTTATGCGCTCATATTGATGTTTTTCCGATGGGGGTTGGAAGCAATGTGATTGTGCGTGATGGTGGGGTGCGCGCTGTTGTCATACGGTTGGGGCGCGCGTTTAATCACATTGAAATTTCGGGCAATCAAATCAGGGTTGGCGCGGCCGTTCTGGATGCGCATCTAGCCAAACAGGCGGCACAAGCTGGGCTGGATCTGACGTTCTTGCGCACCATACCCGGTGCGGTTGGCGGCGCTGTGAAAATGAATGCGGGCTGTTATGGCACCTATGTGGCCGATGTTTTGGAAACCGTTGAGGTGGTGTTGCGCTCTGGTGCGTCCAAAACCTTACCCGCTAAAGATCTCAATTTGCGGTATCGCGCCAGCGATCTTCCCGCGGGTTGCGTTATTACGGCCGCCACGTTTCGCGCCAAGGCAGGTGATCCGAAGGATTTGGCCGCGCGCATGCAAGATCAGCTGCTGAGGCGGGATCAATCGCAGCCGACAAAGCTGCGCAGCGCGGGCAGCACGTTTCGCAATCCGGCCGGGTTCTCCAGCACGGGGCAGCCTGATGATGATCACAGCTTAAAGGCATGGAAGGTGATTGATGAGGCGGGCTTGCGCGGCGCGCGCATCGGCGGCGCGCAAATCAGCCCGCAGCACGCAAATTTTATGATCAATACCGGAGATGCCAGCGCCAAAGATTTAGAAGATTTGGGCGAAATGGTGCGAAAAAAGGTTTTCCAATCCAGCGGAATACAGCTAGAGTGGGAGATTATGCGGGTTGGTGATCATCAACCGGAATGACGCCTGAAAACAGGCGCGAACAAATCGGCTCACAAGGCCGGGTAAAGGCGAAGCGGGTATGTCGAGCAGGGCAACCCAAAAAGTGGCAATGTTAATGGGGGGGCTTTCCGCCGAGCGCGAAGTCTCTCTTGTCAGCGGGCGCGAATGCGCTGCCGCTTTGCGGGGCGAAGGATTTGAGGTGATTGAGCTGGACGCTGGCGCAGATCTTGCCCAGCGGCTCGAGAATCTGCGCCCCGATGTTGCGTTCAATGCGCTGCATGGTCGCTGGGGTGAGGATGGCGCGGTTCAAGGCCTTCTTGAATGGTTGAAAATCCCATATACGCATTCAGGTGTTTTGGCCTCTGCTTTGGGCATGGATAAGCAGCGCTCAAAAAAAGCGTTTGTTGAGGCGGGGTTGCCCGTGGTCGACAGTAAAATCGTAGCAAAATCAGATGCCGCCAGCCAGTTTTTGCTGCCCACTCCTTACGTGATCAAGCCCAATAATGAAGGCTCGTCTGTTGGGATATATTTCGTTCAAGAGGGGGCTAACGTTTTGCCGGATCTTGGCGATGACTTGCCCGATTTAGTTATGATAGAGCGGTTCGTGCCGGGGCGTGAATTAACCACCACCGTGCTAGATGATCAAGCCTTGGCTGTCACGGATATTATCACCGAAAAATGGTATGATTATGCCGCCAAATATCATCCGGGGGGGTCCCGCCATGTGGTGCCAGCGGATGTGCCGGCTGAGATCACTGCCGCCTGTTTGGATTATGCGCTGCGCGCGCATCAAGCGTTGGGGTGCCGCGGTTTGAGCCGAACCGATTTTCGTTGGGATGAAACGGAAGGGCTAGAGGGGTTGATCTTGCTTGAAACAAATACGCAACCGGGCATGACCCCCACCTCGCTAAGCCCCGAACAAGCTGCCAGCGTTGGTATTGGCTTTGGGGCGCTGTGTCGGCGTATCGTGGAGGATGCTGGATGCGATCGCTGATTGGCAGGCCGAAGCGGCAAGAGGATCCAGCACCCTCGCGGCTTGCCTATCGTCTGCGGAGGTTTATGCTGCGTCCGGGGTTAGGGTTTGCAGTGATTTATGGGCGTGCCTTCGGTCTGGTGCTGGCCGCGCTTGGAGTTTATTTTGGCGATCAGCAGCGCCGGGATGCGGTGCGTTTGATTTACAATCAGGCGGCTACGCTGTTTGTCGAGCGACCCGAATTCATGATTGATTTAATGTCGATCAGCGGCGCCAGCGATGATGTGGCGCAAGATATTCGCGAGGTTTTGAATATTGATTTTCCGATCAGTTCTTTTGATTTGGACTCTGCGCAGATGCGCGAAACGATCTTGGGGCTTGATCCTGTAAAAGAAGCACGGGTGAATGTACACTGGGGCGAGATGGTCCAGATCGAGATAGAAGAGCGGCGTCCGGCTATTATTTGGCGCCGCCGCGAGGCGCTTGAATTGCTGGATGAAACTGGCGCCTATGTTCGCACTGCGTCTTCGCGGCTGGATTACCCGCAGCTGAATTTGATCGCGGGCGCCGGGGCGGATCAACATGTGGCCCAAGCCTTGGCACTTTACGCTGCGGCGCGCCCGTTAGCCGAGCGGTTGCGGGGTATGGTTTACGTGGGGCAGAGACGCTGGGATGTTGCCTTGGATCGCGATCAACGCTTGATGTTGCCCGAACGCGATCCTGTGCAAGCCTTAGAGCGCATCATTGGCTTGGATCAGGCGCAAGATCTTTTGGCCCGCGATATTGAAGTGGTGGATATGCGCCTTGAAAGCCGAATGACCTTGCGCCTTGGAGAGGAGGCGCTTTTGGGATCTCAGGACGTGATACAGATGAAAACTGGAGACTAAAGATGGCTGGGCTGTATGAATCTCAACGTGCTATGCGGGCGATGCGCAAAGCAGCATTGCAGCGTGGAGTGATCGCTGTTTTGGATATGGGCACTGCGAAAATTGGATGTTTTATCCTGCGCTTTGAAGGCAGCGGGGCCTCTGAGGGCTTTGATGGGGTCGGCTCGTTGGCGGGGCAATCCGAGTTTCGCGTGGTGGGCGCGGCAACCACCCAGTCTCGCGGTGTGGAATTTGGCGAGATTATATCGATGCCGCAAGCCGAGCGCGCCATTCGTACGGTTTTACAATCCGCGCAGAAAATGGCGCGGTTGCATGTGGATCACGTGATTGCCTGCTTTTCAGGCGGCGCCCCGCGGTCTTATGGCGTGACGGGCGAGGTCAACGTGGAAAGTCAAATCGTTCAAGATCAAGATGTGGCGCGCGTTTTAGCAGCGTGTGATATCCCTGAATTTGGAGAGGGGCGCGAGGTTTTGCACGCGCAGCCGGTTAATTTCGTTTTGGATCAACGCAGCGGCCTGTCAGATCCGCGCGATCAAATTGGCAACGTGTTGGGGGCGGACATGCATATGCTGACCGTTTCTGAAAAAGCCATTCATGATCTGGCCTATTGCGTGAAGCGCTGCGACCTTGAATTGGCGGGCGTCGCTTCTTCTGCTTATGTGTCTGGGGTTTCGTCTTTGGTCGAAGATGAGCAAGAGCTTGGCGGGGCCTGTATTGATATCGGCGGCGGGACGTCAAGCGTATCGATTTTTATGAAAAAGCACATGATTTACGCCGATACGGTCAGGCTAGGCGGTGACCATATTACGCGGGATATCTCGATGGGCTTGCAAGTTCCTATGGCGCTGGCAGAGCGGATTAAAACCATGCATGGAGGGCTGATTGCCACCGGTATGGATGACCGGGATATGATCGAAATGGGCGGCGATACCGGCGATTGGGAACGGGATCGACGTATGGTCAGCCGCGCCGAGTTGATCGGTATTATACGGCCAAGAATGGAAGAAATTTTTGAAGATATAAGAGCCTGCTTGGATGCTGCCGGGTTCGATCATCTGCCCGCGCAGCAAATCGTGCTGACGGGTGGTGGCAGCCAGATCCCGGGCATAGATGATTTAGCCAGCCGGTTGTTGGGCCAACAAGTGCGCTTGGGCAGACCGTTGCGCATCCACGGATTGCCGCCAGCATACGCGGGCGCCAATTGCGCCGGTTTGGTCGGTTTAAGTCTTTTTGCCGCCCATCCGCAAGATGAATGGTGGGATTTTGAGATGACAACCGCGCGCTATCCGACTCGCTCTTTGAAGCGAGCAATGCGCTGGTTTAAAGATAATTGGTAGAGCTTGGGGGAAGGCTGGCGCCTAGATCGGGTGTTATGGGCACAAAATCGCCCATATTTAGCGGGTAGATCGTAATTTTGCGTGACCTTTTGAATTTATTTAGCTACCATTCATTTAATAATTAAAAATGTTCCCAAAATGGGACAAATCACAGGCGGATCAACCATGACATTGAAACTTTCAGTGCCCCAATATGATGAACTAAAACCCAGAATTACCGTTTTTGGCGTTGGTGGCGCCGGCGGTAATGCGGTGAATAACATGATCAGCAAAGAGCTGGATGGCGTTGAATTTGTCGTTGCGAACACCGATGCACAGGCGCTGCAGCAAAGCCAATCAAGCACCCGTATCCAGTTGGGTGTGAAAGTGACCGAGGGTTTGGGCGCGGGCGCACGGGCGTCGGTTGGATCTGCCGCTGCTGAAGAAAGCATCGAACAAATCGTCGATAATTTGGCGGGATCGCATATGTGTTTTATCACGGCCGGAATGGGGGGCGGAACGGGCACGGGCGCGGCACCGATCATCGCGCAAGCCGCGCGCGAACTTGGGGTGCTTACGGTTGGGGTTGTTACCAAGCCGTTTCAGTTCGAAGGTGCCAAGCGGATGCGTCAGGCTGATGAGGGCGTCGAGGCTCTGCAAAAGATGGTTGATACGCTGATCATCATCCCGAACCAGAATTTATTCCGTCTGGCGAATGAAAAAACCACCTTTACAGATGCGTTCAGCATGGCGGATGACGTCTTGTATCAGGGCGTCAAAGGCGTCACCGATCTGATGGTGCGCCCCGGCTTGATCAATTTGGACTTTGCCGATGTCCGCGCCGTAATGGATGAAATGGGCAAGGCGATGATGGGCACAGGCGAAGCTGAGGGCGAAGACCGCGCTATTCAGGCGGCTGAAAAAGCAATTGCCAATCCACTGCTCGATGAAATCAGTCTGAACGGCGCACGCGGCGTCCTGATCAACATCACCGGTGGCCAAGATTTAACCTTGTTTGAGTTGGATGAGGCGGCCAATCGGGTGCGCGAGGAAGTGGATGCGGATGCCAATATCATCGTCGGTTCAACGTTGGACACGGAGATGGCGGGTAAAATGCGGGTTTCAGTCGTTGCCACTGGCATTGACGTGAGCGAAAGCAGCAATGAAATTC
>ERZ1047821.1946-NODE-1946-length-12872-cov-6.265663_pt1 | contig 12872 bp, 9 predicted proteins | sample MGYA00383096_ERZ1047821 | MGnify/ENA primary metagenome ERZ1047821 (study PRJEB29581, sample SAMEA5548366) | metagenome | biome: marine; feature: coastal; material: water | depth 25 m | study: Short-term variability in the microbial, nano- and picoplankton... | reverse complement strand
TTATAGCTGTTGATCCTGATAAAGTTTCTCCTTTGTCTGCTCGACCTGCACATAGCACAGCGCTACTAGGCTCGCTAACTGTTGTATTTCTATCATCATAATCTGCTTTGTTTAAACAAATTAAAGGTTGACCGTCTACATAAATATCATAAAGAGCTTCAATTTCTCCCTCACAGATTGCATAAACTACATAAATTGTATCTGGATCATTTGAAGGAGTATCAGCAAAGACAGGAATACCTGGAACTTTACGAACTCCATAAACAACAGGTAAATATTTTGCGGACATTTCAATAGCTAGTTTTACATCTCTGTCTCGAAATTTGTCCACCATTTGGGTTTGTACTTTAGTTTTTACTCCAAATAGCCCGTGACTAGAAGTTTTTACTTCCAACTCTTGGTACTTTTCTTGATAAGTTGCTAGTACATTTACACTTGTATCCCCATGCATGAAGCCCATATCATCTGCATAGTCTTTTTTTAGAGTTGCATCTCTTTGTGGTGTTCCTTCTGTGGTTAGTGCCCTGTGTGTTTCATCAGAAGTCATTCGACCTTGTATTCTAGTAAAATCTGCCCAATGACTATTCAGTGTCCATGTTACTCTACTAGATTTTGAAGGATCTTCATTTATATTTGTTTTTGTAATTAAACCTTTAAAAATAAGAATACTTGCATTTCCTTTGATTTCTCCAGTTTCTGGATCGATAAATACTTTATGTACTTCTACATTTTTATTCAGAAAACTAGGGTTTGCTAAATCAGTGCCTCTAGCAGTAAGAGGACCTTTTAATTCTTCGGATTCTAGTGATAAACTGTATAATTCTCCTGTAGAGTTAGAAGTAAAAGCATCGTCTAAAGTTTCGATTGTTATGTTTTGATTTGAATTTGTAAACCCTGTAATTAGAAATATTTTATTATGATTTGAACCTGCTCCATCATTTGCCTCGAGTTTTATTTTGTCTCCCTCTTTGAATCCTTCTTCTACAAAATCAATAAGAGTAGAACAAGTAATTGTAGAACTAGCAAAAGTTAAATTACCAGACACAGAAGTCCCTAATGTTTCTGCTGCTATTGTTAGAGTCATGCTTGAAGCTTTTGCCTGCATGCTTTCTCTGTACCCTGTTACTTTTAATAATTTATTTGCTCTATATATTTGAGAACCGTTTGCACTTCCAGAATCATTTGTTGATCCATCATTAAAACTTATATCTCTTGCTCCGTCAGTAAGATATGCGAACTTATTTGCATTTGTAGAAAAAGTATTGTTTGCATTGGGTAATTGTGGGCGTTCAAATTTTACGAGATGTGCGTACTCAAACGCTTCATTGTTTATAAGCGTTGTACGAATTGTAGAATTAACGGAACGTTCAGTAGACATTAGGGTTGAGCCTCCTCTAAGCTAAGTGAAAAACTATATAGGTTATTTGTCCCTAAAGAGTACTCCCTAACATCAGAGGATTGAATAACTCTTACAAGTGGAGTAACAAAATTAAGTGTGCTATTATCTGCTACACTATATACTAAATTTGGTTGACAATATATTCTGTATTGATTTGCAGACGGCGCTGATTCTCCTGAGTAATAATCTGAATTTGTTTGTACTCTTGTAACTGTGTAAAGTTTTGTATGATTGCTGTTTGCACTATCAGTAATTGTAAAAGTGTCTCCTCGTTTTGGGGTACCTGTTAGTGAAGAATGATCTGCTAGAAAGTTGTCTTTTCCTGCTGCGTATGCTCCGTCAACAGTAAAAGTACCAGAATAAGTTGAATCTTGAGCATCTGCATATTGAGGTAAAGAAACAAAGAAAGGTTTTAATCTACCTTTTTTCTCTGATAAGAAAGAATAAATAGGTTCAAATTGAGCACGAGTAAGTGGATTATAAGTAATTGCTATTTTTAATTTTTCTCCGACTATACTACGACTAATAACTCTTCCGCTGTTTGTTCGAGACATCATAGTAGGTTGCTCTTTTGTAAAAGTTACAGAGGCAAAGCCTGGTCCATAGTTGGCTGCTGAATTTACGTTTTGTCCTGCTTCATCTATTCCGAAAGCAGGATCTGGTAATCTGTTTGCAAAACTACTGAATGCTCCCATTATCCGCCTCCTCCATACCCAACATTTACATCAGGTAAAAAATCTTGTCCATAGGAGTTAGCGGCATCTCTTATTGCTCCAACTACTGCTCCTTGATTATTTGTTAATACTTCTTGTACACTTGCTCCGTCTAGTGCGCTTACATTGAAAGTTAAGTTCATACTCTTCTCTCCACCAAGTGCGTAGTTTGGAATTACTTCATTTGGAGTTACAATTTCGGGTCCTCTTTCTCCAACTAACATTCCTCCGTCAGCGTATCCTTTTCTTCCCATTGCAGCGCCTGGTGTAAAATTATTTGCATTACTTCCAACTCCTTGTCCACCTCTTAAATATGCAGTTTCTCCAGCTGAAGCTCCTTGTGAGACATCTACTTTATTACTTCTCTTTCCGCCAATTGTAAGTGCAGTATTTTGTACTGCTGGTGCATCCCCAGAACCTCCTTTAAATTGTTGTTTTTTTATAGCCGCTACTTGTGCCATACCTAATGCGCCCATCATTGCAGCTAAAGCAATATTCCAAGGCCCTACTGGAGACATTGAAAGTTGTCCTGCTATTGCTGCTGCTGTACTAATTAAAGCACTGGCAATTTTCATTTTCTTTTGTTGTTCGAATGCTTTTCGTTGTAGAGATTCTTTCTTCTTCTCCATAGCTGAGATTTTTGCTAAAGATTCTTTTGATTTTCCGTCTCTTCGTTTTTCTGCTTCTATTTGATTGTCTATTTCAGCTACTTGTGCTTTTGAATTAGCTTGTAGTATACTACTCATAGAGCTTACTATACTTAAGGCTGCAGCTGTTTTTGAAGCAGCAGTTCCACCTTCTTCTCCTAATGCTTGGAAAGCAGATGCAATATTCATTACACCACTCGTTGCGGCAGCTACTAATTCACCTTCTGGTCCGAGTTCTTTTAATGCTTCTAATTGAGGAGATACCATTGATATTGCATCTCCAAGAGTTATTTTTTCTGCCTTCTGTTTAGCTTCGCTTGCAGAGCCTTTTCCTGTTGCTGCTATGGCATCTTCTCTAGCAACATCTGCTATAGCTCCTGCGGTTTCGTCACCAAGCCCCATTTCAATTGCGGATTTGTAAGCTGCGGATGCTGCGTTTTCAACTACTTTATTATATGCATTTGCTCCTCGTTCTGCAATGAGAGTCTGTACATTTGCTATTGCTTGAGCAGTATTTGCACCTGATAGACTTTTTACCATTGCATTTGTAATTTCTGCTTCAAAGCTAGAAGATATAGTTGTTATGGAGGCTTGTAATGCTGCTCTTGCTTTTCCTGTATTTGCTACAACATCTCTTCCTGCTGCTTCTAATAAAGCTGCGCCTGCTGGATCTTTATCTCTTATTTCTGCCGCCGTTGCTTGTAGTCTTGCTTGTACAATTGAAGCTTCAACGTCAAGCATTGCCATTCTAAGATTAATCTCATCAATTGCCATGTCTCGTTTGTCTTTTGCTGCTTGCACTTCCATTTTAAAAGACTGTTCAGGATCTAAGTCTGTTGAACCTGTTCGTTTATATTGTAATATTGCTAATTCGTTTTTTGCATTTGATAGTATTGCAGCTGCTCTTTCTTTTTCTATTTTTAATTCTTCTTGTGCTATCTTAAAAGATGCTTGTTTAAGTTGTAATTGGATTTCGAATTTATCAAGAATGTTTTCTTCGGCTTGATCTTTTTGAATTGTTAACTGTAAAATAAAAGCTTCTATTTGTGCACGATCTGCACTTCCTTCATCTAAGGCATCTGCTCTTTTTCTAAATACAGCGATTTGGTCTACTAAATCCTCCTTATTTCTTCTATTAATGTTATTTTGCTCAAGTAAAGTAAAGTTTAACGCTGAACTAAATTTAGTAGCTCCTTTTAGTAATTTTATTCTATTTTGTGCTGCTTTATTTAGAGTTGCAGTTATTCTTGCATTTTTTTGCAAAGTATCAAACTCTTGATCTAACGCAAGTATTGCTTGTGCTTTAAGAGTTACATTTGTTTTATTAGAGGCTATTTCATTATCAAGTTCTACTAAAAGATTTTTCTTTATTCCAAGTAATAGTTTATTTGCGGATAGTCCTTCTTTATTTTCTTCTGCTACAGCTTTTTCTGCGTCTGCTACTACTTTTACTAAATCTTCTCTTTCTTTTAAGTTTGCTACTAAATCATCGTCTGCGCTAAGTAAATTTTGAGGAATTAAACTTTCTAAATTTGTTCCTGCTCCTGATACTGCTTGTGCAAATTGTCCTGCTAAATCGTTAGAGACATTAGTTAAATCCATATTTTGGATAAAAGCTTCTCCTCCTTGTCCCATACTTGTGCCTAGCTCTTTTATTGCTGAATTAAAACTATTAGTAGTAGAAGAAAGTTGTTTCGCTACTTCATCAAATTTTGTTTTTGGAAAAGCTTTTTGGAAAAAGTTTCCTATTACATTTTCTGTATTTTTAAATTCATTTTGTAAATCTACTAAAGCAGGTCCGACATCTTTCATAGCATCTCTTGTGTCAATAAGTCCTGTTCTTATTGCCGCTAATATTTTATCAACATCTCCTGTTTTAATGACTTCTGTTAAATCTAATTTTGAATTAAGTACGTCTTGTATTATTTGAGGACCTTGTCTAAGTTGTGCAAGGGTTTGAAATATTGGACTCTCAAGTAGTTCTTTTTTGCTTCCTACTAGATTTTTGCCAATGTCGATATCAACTTGAGCATTAAATACAAGATCTTGTCCTAAAGTGTCATTGATAAGATTTAAAGAGTCTTTTAGTCTTTCTGATCCTTGTTCTTGACTAAAAACCAATCCAAATATTAAGTCTCCTGTATTTTTATCAATTTCAGCTTGAAGTTTTAGTGTTTCTTCTAGTTTTGTTACTGTTTCATCAATCAAACCTGAGGCAACTGTGTACCCGGCAACTAGTCTTTGAAAAGGATCTTTTACTTGTGCATTAACTCTATTAAATTCTTCGGTTTTTCCTTTTACACCCTCTAAAACCTTTTCTAAATCCTCTAAAGAAGATTTGAATTTTTCCAATCCTTCATTTTTTGTTAAAAATTTGAAACCTTGTACTAATAGAGAGACTGCAAAAATAAGTTGTCCAATTAAAGGGATTGCGTTTAAAAAGGCTGCTCCAAGAACTCGTATTCCTCCAGCTGCAGCTGTTCCTGCTAGCTTTAATCTAAACATAGCTTTTGATGTGGTAGAAACTGCATTTCCTGCTAGAGCTTGTTGAGTTGTAAATTCTCTAAACATATTATTAGCAGTTCTTGCTGAATCTGTAATCGCTCTAAAGTCTTTTGGAATAGCTTTTACCGATTGCATTGGAGTCCTGCTTGCTCCTTCATCGAGTATGGCTCCTATATCTCCTTGAACCATTCCTCTTAAGTCTGCACTTTCTGCTTGCGCACCTAATTTTCCGCCTCCTGCTTGTAGACCTTGAAGAGTTTTTAAGCTTGCAATTTCTGTATTTATAAGATTTATTTTTGTTCTTTTTTGAGCAATTTCTGTATCATTAAGCTTTTTACCAAAGTTCATACCAGTATTTACTTGTGTCTGTAAAGATTTTTGACTTCTTTTTAGTTGTTGTATTAGATTATCTCTTACTCGTAGCTGTCCATTTGATTTTCGAATTGCATTTAACTCTTTTTGAGTTTCTACATTTCCGATTTTAGATAACCCTATTCCTGCAGACTCTTTAGGCATTTGTTGTGCTGCAGCTGCTTTTTTATCTCTTGCTAGCTGTGCGAAAGCTTGAGATTGTGCTTCTGCTGCTTTCCCTCCTTGGAGAAGGCTTGGAACCATTTGTTTTGCAAAAGTACTTGCAAGAAGTAAAGAACCTGCTATTAGGAATCCTATATTACTTGCTAATCCCTCTACAAAAGGAGTGATGCCTACATTTATTATTTTTCCTATTTGACGAGTTAAATCTGCAAATGCAGCTGCTAATCTGTCGTAAGGGTTAGTATCGACTTTTTCTGCAATGGCACCAAATTTTATTTCTCCTTGTTCGAGAATTGCGTTCATAAACGCTTGTCTTCTTTCTAACTGTGTTAAAGAAGTAGCAGATTTACCTAAAACAGTAGCATAATTATCTACTGCTTCATCCAAACGAACCATAATACCTAGTTCATCCAAGATTTCAGGCTCTAACTTAATAGCACCTCGTGTTAACCTATCAAAAGCATCTCCTAAGTCTCTACCAAGAGCAATAGAAGCTCCTTTTGCTATTTTTGCAAGTCCTGCTAGTTCTTCTTCTCCGAATCCGCCTGATATACCTAAAGCGGCAGATCTAAAAGATTCTTCGACTGAAATAGCTTCCCCTGTTACTTCTCGTAATCTATCTGCCATAATAGATAATGTTCTTCCAGATTGATTACCTAATTCAGTAATACCGTCTGATAGTACATCAAATCTAGCAGAAGATCGTAAAAAGTTAAAAGCTGCACTTGCAGCAAAGACGTTAGCGGCTAATGTAGCGTAGGCGCCAACAAGCCCGCTGGAACCTCCGCCGATTGTTTGTGATAATTTGGAAAAGTTTTTTGTACTGTTGGCTGTTTGAATAACGCCTTGTTTTTGACGGCCATAGTTCTGCGCTTGAGACTTGTCAAGATTTTTAGTAGATCGATCTGCTCTATCGACAGATTTTGCTAAATTTTCTGTTTGTTGTTGAACTACTTTAGTACCTTTACTAGTAGTTATAACCTCAAAAATTACTCTATTATCAGCCACTATTTCCTTTTCATTCTATCATATTCCGCTTTTATTTTCTTTTGCGATCTTTCGATAGCTTTACTGTCTAACCACAGTATTGTGTTAATTACAAATTCATGTTGATGCTTTTGTATGTCGTAATGTTTTAGAAAAAATTTAAGTTGTGTAAAATCTTTTCCGATATACCCTACATCTGGGTAAACTCTGTCGCCCATTGAGTGATATACATTCATTATATCCCCAACTATAGACGGAAAGTCTTCCCAGTCAGGCGGACATTTTTCCCAGTCGGGCTCTTCACCCATTTGTTCCATCATTTCCAAGTATTGATCCTTGGACATGCCTATTTCTTTATTTTGTAGGTATAGTTCCAGGCTTTTCAGAACCTTTTGCTGGGATTGTTGTACGAAAGTGTTCTAAATCAAAGACTACCTCATTGAGCCAGTTGTCAAACTCAGACGAGTTCTCAACTAATGATTGAGCATTGTCCATTGAATAGTCTAATTCACTGTCGGTATCTTGTCCTTTTAGATCTACTAAAAGTAAGTCCTCTAGATATTTTAATTTGAGTCCTTTCCATCCTTTTACTGTTGCTTCAGTAAATTCTTTGATAAATTTTTCATCATCTAAAGATTCTTCGAATCCTCTTGTTTTTCTATTAAATTTATTTGTAGTGCATTTTTTTCTTAATGCAACTAATTCTTTTCTAGATAAGTTTGCAAGTTCTACTTCGAACCCATCTAATCCTGGGAATTCCGCCCAAGTAGTTTTACTATCTACTAGTAGTGATTTTAAATCCATGTTGTTATATTCTCCTTAGTATGTTATAACGGTTGATAAATTTGCAGGATTGCCTATCAAACGATAGTCAAAAGTCTGCGTAAATACTTCGCTTGGAGTCATTCTTTTAGTAAACATGCAATTTGCTAAGTTTGCGTCTAAGAATGTGCTACCATTAACGAGAGTTTTAATACGAACAGCTGTGTCTGTATTAAAGCTTTGTACAGTGCTAGAGTTATCACTAGTAATATATTGAATTATATTGCCAGAAACAACTCTTCTTCCAAGTGTAAACCCAGAAGGGTACATTGCGTTTGAAGCATTTGTAACTGAAAGACTATTATGTAATGTTTCATAAGGTGTCCATTCAATATCGTTTTGAACACTTAATGTTGCGGAAATAATGTTAGATACACTAGTTCCTCCAACTGATACATCAATAATGTTTGTGGTGGGAGTTCTTGTCGAACTAGCACTCGCCAGTGAACCTGGGAGTGAATAAGAAGCATTTCCTACTCTTTCTAACTTACTTGCCTGCCCTGAGACAGATAAAGTTAGTGCTGAACCTTTTCCTAAAAGAAAGTCGCCGTCTGTAATGACGCATTCATCTAATTTAAAAGTACTCTCTCCAGTTACAATATAAAGGTCAAAAGTATTAATTCTTGTTTGTCCTTCTGTTGCATCATAATCAGTTAAAAGTGCTTTCACGATTGTTTCATCTTTTTCTGTTGTTAAAGAAACTGAGAAACTAAAGTTTGCAGGATTTGCTTTTGTTATGCTTGTTCCCTGAAACATTTTTGTTTGATCGTGCAAAGTCTTTACTTCGTATGCATCTTCCGCAAATGTTTGTGAGAACGATACGTCAGGAGTCGTTTTTAATAAGTAACGACTCCCTCCGTATACGAGGTGTACATTACTTTCTCTAAGAAAGTTGTACGAGGTCATTGTTATACGCCTAAACTTGCGTCAGTTGCGTATTGTGAATCTGAATGGGTTGTTGAACCCTTATATTTCACAGTCATTTCATCCCCTGTTAATAGGTCTGTTCCATGAGCTGAGAACTCTACTGAAGTAGAGATCAAATCCGCAGTTTCGATTGTTGGCACTGTTAAATGCGCTTTTGGTATATCAAACTCTACTACTGGTGTAGCGCTTGAAGCTCCCCCCATAAATAAACTCATATCGAATGAGTTACTTACGAGATCAGTCGCTCCTGCTAAGTCAGTAAGTAATTGGTTTGAACCATCTGTTTTTGTATCCAAATAACATGTTAAGTTACCAGTAATTTGTCTAGAACCTGTGAAAGAACCGATTGGTTTATCCACAAGACCTAAAGTTTCTGGAGTTACATAAGTAACATTATTAGCGATAGTAATTGAACCACCAGTAATATTGATATCATATGTTGTTGCATCTAATCCATTAGAAGCTGCTCCACCACCTTGTGCTGCACAAGATAGGCTTAGTGTTGACAATTTGTTTCTTAAATAGTCAGCATCGTCTGGTCCTACACAGTCAGCATAGCTATATCCTTCTACATAAGTAGCTGTTGAACCACCTGCTGCATCTAATACTCCACTTGTATTGAAAGTACCATACTTAGAAGGATCTTCTAGTACTGTTGATACTTGGTCAATAGTTGTAGCATTTCCAGACCATGTTAACTGAGCAATTCCGTCAATAGAAAAGTCAATTTCACACTGGTTTACTTGAGCTTCGTTTAGTCTATAAGTTGTATTTTCAAGAACAAAGAATATTGAAAGTTTCAATAATTCATGATGCTCTGATCTTACGAAAGATACATCTGCATCTGTTCCATCAATAGTAAGAGCTGATGCTGAAGTACCAGTTAAGGCTCCTTCTGCGATATCTTTACCAGCCAGAGAGGCCCATAAGATATTTTCAACCATATCATGGTCTCCACTTGTTCTCCAACTGTTAGAACCATGTTTGAAAGGTCTTACATAAGTTCCAAAAGACCATTCTGCGGGAGGTAGAGAATCATTAAAACGTTTTGATCCACGATTCGGTGTAGCACCTGCTTCGTTAATCTGAACATCTGTAGATTCACTTCCTTGTGAAAAACTATATCCGTCTAGTACACCAATTCTAAAAGTATTAGCATCTGCGCCATTACCTTTAAAGAGTCCTAGACCCGCTCTTGAGTTATCTGTTGTTGTTGTGCTTGTAACACCTGCTGCTTTTATTACAAAGCCAGTTCCACTTCCAGTTGTTGCCGATTGTGTACAATCATCATTGTCTGACAATGCATGTCCACGGAAGTTATTTGGAACGTATACTTCTGTAACCGCTCCAGAGTTAACTGCCTTAACAATAACTTTTACTTGATCATTACATGTGATAATATCACCGACAGCGTGTCCGCTACCTCCTGTAATTGTATCAAAAGCTACTGCGCAACCACCTGCTGTGTGCACTCCATTCACAGAGCTGACAAATACCTTGGTATTTCTCGATAAATTTAAAGCCATTTTGCTTTCTCCGTTTTATAATGGAAAGGGGTGCGGCTACATTTTTATGTGCCTTACCTGTTTCCTAATATCGTACTCGAACCGTCATTTCTCCAATTCCTAAAGGAGCGATAACTCCTTCATCAGTACTTATACTTCCTATTGTTAAAGAAGTTGCACTTTGATTTGGATCGACACTGTTGTCGTACACTAAATTATCATTATCATCGATGATTCTTTCGATATCTTCCATTAATAATGCTAATGTTTCTTGAGCATCATTATTATCATTAATATATGCTCTTATTGTTAAATCTAACAATCTCCATTTGAAGTCACCAGGTTGATATTCTCTGAATTCATCTCCTGCTACTACGCAAATTGCTGGATATTGTTCTATTTCGTCTAAAAATTTTAATCTTCCAGTTACATTACTGGATACGTTTGAATTATATGGGCTATTCCCATCAATCAACTTTATTTTCGCTACGAGAGCATCGACTACTTTTTTCCTTTTCGTTCTGCTTGCCATTATACTCTCCTAAGTGTAAATTTTGTTTCTAACTTTTGTGCCGCTAATTCTCTAATACTATTTTCTATTAGAGGTCTTGGATCATAACTAGAAGTATATTGTCTGCCTGTTTCAAAAACTCTATAAAGTGGACTATAAGTATAATCCATATGAATACCATCTCCTTTTGGCAGTGCACTAACAACATTTACGGATGATGCAAATCTTCCTGTTTGGTTTTCTAATCCAGGTCTTCCCATATTGTTTTGAACTTGTTTAGTTAATCTGCTATTAACAAAAGCTCTAGTCATAAAAGCTTCTTGTATTCCGCTTTCGTTAGTTAGTCCTGCTTCAACTTGATTTTTTACTTTTTTAGGTGTTCCTCTAAGACCTGCTTTTAGTACATTATGGGTTTTGAATCCCCCTTGTTCTTTTTTACTTTTAGTTCGAGAAGAGTTTTTTCTGTTTGCTACTGCTCCTTGATATCTTGTTGCATTTTTTGCAATCTTACTCGCATACCTTTTTTTCATTGGAGGACTTAAAACAATACCTTTTGCTATTGAATCTATAAAAGAGTCTGAACCCTCTCTTTCTGCCCAGCCTTTTCCGCCCTTTTTTCTATTAATTGCAAGTTCGTCTGAGACTATTTCTCTTATTTCATCTCGAATTTTACCAAGTTGTTTTCCTACTTCTTGAGAACCTCTTTCTTTACCTTGTGGCATTGGTCCATCTGGTCCTACACCTCCAGGTTTTTGAGATGCAATTTGATTCTCATACGCTGTTTCAAGGTTTGTTATAATTCTAAACGATCCTTTTGGACTGTTTACCATTCTTCCACCTGAAAAAACCACATAATCATCTACTGCTTTTAGTTCTATTCCAAACTCTTTTAATCTATTAGTAACAGTATTTTTTACTTTTTTAATAGTAGGACTAATTATTTCAACATCATCTAAAGAATCTATAGTTCCTTTTAAAGCGGCTCCTTTGAACCCTCCAATAGCATCTTCATGCCCTATATCAAATATGGATTTATAACTTTCTTTGCCCCCTACTTTTGTTCTTCCAAATTTTCCTAATTCATCAAATAAAGCTTTTCCTGCTCCTTTTGAAAATACTTTTTTTGCAATACTTTCATGATAATTATCAATAACAGAATAAATTTTTTGTTCCGCACCTTCTTTTAATATGAGTTCTAGTACTACATCTTTTCCCTTCTTTTCAACAGTTTGACTGAAGTTAGGAAACTCTTTATTTCCAAGTTTTCCCCATTCTGCAATAAATTCTTCCGCTACTTTTTTAATTTTTTTATCAAATTTAGTAGTATTAAAAACTAGTCCTGATGTTCTTTCTCCAGAAGGAAATGTTCCAGCTTTCTGTTGTTTTTGTACATCAGATTCTGATATTTCTATTTTCTTCAACTGATTTATTGCATCACTGTAGTTTAAGTTAAATATATGAGAATAGCCTTTAAAAAATGTTCTATAGTTTTTTCCTTCAAAAAATAGTTTAAAAATTATATCTAATTCACTATTTAAGTTATTTAGCGCCATTACTTATGCACTTTATAGAAATCTAGTATCCTTTTTATATGGTCTGGAAATCCTATGTTTTCTCTCAGACTTGTAGATACAGAATTCTGTATCGAAGCTCCTGCTATTGCGAGTCTATCTTTTCTTTCGTCTTTCAAATAATATTTTACTAGATCAAAACATGCCAGTTTTAAATCCTCGGGTGTTGAAGAATAACCTGACCTATATGTAACTTTTACTGCTGCTCTTCCTTTTGGAAAAGCTTTGTCTGCAGTTGCAGTTGTTCTATAAATAGTATCTAGTTCAGTGTCTACTACGTATTCGTACTTACCACTAGAATCTGAGTTACCAGTTATTAGAGTTGTATAAGAGTCATCTTGTCCTGTTCTTTCTGCTACTACAGAAACACTGACAAGTGGGCTTTCATCTACTAAAATAGCATTTGTATAATCATCTTGAATATCAAAATACTCTGTTTTATCTGCTGAATAATAATCAACAAATGACGTGCCGCAGTAAGTTTTTACTGCTTGACTTATGGCTGGCACTATAACATTAATCTTCGCATCTTCGGTCACACCAGTGATACCTGCGAAATCCTTATACTGTTGTAATGTTACTAAATTTGCCATAATTAAAAGTGTGGGGCGATTAAGGCCGCCCCACGAATCCTGTCTAAGCTTAAATTAAGAAGCTTTGTACATGTGTCCCCATTTAGAAGTAGCACCATCGATAAGATCGGTGAAGCCAATTCTTTGTGAAGCAACAAGCACTCTGCGTTGAGCAGCAA
>ERZ1047821.1926-NODE-1926-length-12970-cov-9.048471_pt1 | contig 12970 bp, 9 predicted proteins | sample MGYA00383096_ERZ1047821 | MGnify/ENA primary metagenome ERZ1047821 (study PRJEB29581, sample SAMEA5548366) | metagenome | biome: marine; feature: coastal; material: water | depth 25 m | study: Short-term variability in the microbial, nano- and picoplankton... | reverse complement strand
TTTCTATTTCGAGAAATGATTTTAAAGAATTTAAAAATGAACAAAAAATAATCTCCAAAAATTATGATGAAAAAACTATTTTACCTATAATTAAAAATTCGTATGCATTAATCCATCTTGTTGGAATAGGAAATCAATCTGTTGAAACTGATTTTCATACAGTAAATACTGAATTAACACACCATATTCTCAATTTAAGTAAGAAAGCAAAGATAAAAAAAATTGTTTATACAAGCGGATTAGGTGTATCGTCTAATACTACATTAGGATATTTTATTTCTAAATACAATGCAGAAAAATTAATCGTTAATTCTGGTTTAAACTATACAATTTTTAGACCTTCTTACATCGTAGGAAAAACTGATCTTTTTACAAAATATCTAAAAAAACAAATTAAAAATAAAATGATTGAAATTCCTGGATCTGGGACTTATTCAATTCAACCAATTTACATTAACGATGTAGTACAAGTAATTTTCAAATCAATAATTGAACCAAAATTTAAAAATAAAATTATTGATCTTGTTGGTCCTGATTATATTTCATTTATAAAATATGTAAAATTATTTTCTAAAAGTAATTCAAAAATTAAAAAAATTAATTTAGAAAATAGTTATCATAATGCAATAAACAATCCAAAATCTTCCTTTGGAGTTGATGATTTGAATATCTTAATTGGCAATTTTAAAGGAAATCATGAAAAATTAAGAAAAATTTCTGGAATTAATTTTCAATCGATTATAGAATTACTAAAGTCCGGCAGACTGCTTTAATGCTGCAGCTTTGTCTGTTTTCTCCCAAGAAAATTCTGGTTCATTTCTTCCAAAATGTCCATATGCTGCAGTTTTTTTGTAAATAGGTCTCTTCAAATCTAATTGGGATATGATTCCTGATGGTTTCATATCAAAATTTTCCCTAACTAAATCCTCAATTTGTTTTTCTGAAATTTTGTTTGTACCAAATGTATTGACATAAAGTGAAACTGGTTCTGCTACTCCAATTGCATATGCTAATTGTACTTCACATCTATCTGCAAGTTCTGCTGCAACAAGATTTTTTGCAATATATCTGCACATATAACATGCAGATCTATCTACCTTGGATGGATCCTTTCCTGAAAAAGCACCACCTCCATGCCTTCCAAATCCACCATACGTATCAACAATAATTTTTCTTCCAGTTAGACCCGCATCACCATGTGGACCACCAATTACAAACTTTCCAGTTGGATTAATGTGAGTTTTTATTTGATCATTCCACAAGTTTCCTAAAACTGGTTTAATCACTTTATCAATAATCTCCCTTGAAATTTCTTCTTGCGAAATTTCAGGTGCATGTTGTGTTGAAATAACTACTGTTTCAATTTTTGTCGGTTTATTGTCTTCATATCTAACTGACACTTGTGATTTTCCATCTGGTCTGACCCATGACAATGTTTTATCTCTTCGTACCTGAGACAATTTTTGAATAAGTTTGTGTGCAAGTAAAATTGGTAATGGCATTAACTCCTCTGATTCATTTGATGCATATCCAAACATCAAACCTTGATCTCCTGCCCCTTGTTCTTTCTCTTCAGTAGCTGTTACTCCTTGACTAATATCTGGACTTTGTGAATGTAATCTTAAATCTACTTTACATGTATTAGCATCAAACATCAAATCTTCATTATCATACCCAATTTCTTGAATTGTTTTTCTAACTAATTCTTCTTGGGCGTTTTTGTCAAAATCTGCTTTAGTTGTTACTTCTCCTGAAACAACTACGAAATCTGTAGTAACCATTGTTTCAACTGCAACTCTTGAGTTGGGATCTTGTTTTAGATATTCATCTAAAAATGCATCAGAAATATTATCACATATTTTGTCTGGATGACCTTCTGTAACTGATTCAGATGTAAATAGAAAATTATTAGTCATAAAAGCACCCACTAAATACTAGAGTTCATTTTCTAGTTTGATAAATAACACATTATTGCCTCTCACGATAACTCTACCGTAATTTGCAATTGTTTTACCATCATGTAATTCCTCAGCATCAGTCATAATCAAATTCATGTATGAATCAACATTATCCATTTTTCCTTTGTATTCGACTTCATTTTTTAATCTTACAGTAACTTTCTTCTTTGTGCTTTTTTGAAGAGTTGTTAAAGGTCTTTTTGTACTATTTGATTGTGACACTAATTATTCACTTATTTTGCAACTTTGTTCACCAGAATAAAAGCCTTGCCTCCTTTGAAAAAATTACAATTCCTTAAATTTTTTCTTCTTTTTAAAATAATTATGCAAAAAACCCTCACTGGTTTACAAAAATTAAATAAATTCTTGGTTGGAGGAATTCCACAAGGAATAATTGTAGATATTTTTGGTGGGAATGGAACCGGAAAAACTCAGTTATTGTTACAACTATCAATAAATTCAATCAAAAATGGTGGACGTGTGTTATACTTTGATACTACAGGTGGGTTTAGACCTGAAAGAATTCTAGAAATCCAAAAACGATCAGAAACTGATCTTGATTTTCTTCAGCAAATTACTGTATCTAGATTGACAAATACATCAGAACAAATTAAATCAATTCAAAAACTTGAAAATAATAATTTCTCTTTAATTGTTATTGATAATATTACTGATTTATTTTCATATGAATACACAAAAGGTGAATCAATTTTTGAAAAAAATTTGTTATTTATGAAATACATGCATGAATTATCAAAATTTGCAATAACAAAAAAAATCCCTATAATTTTTACAAATATGATTAGAACAATAGAAGGAAAAGAAATTGAAAACATGAAAAGTGCAATTGATCCTTTTACACATATCAAAATTCATCTTTTTAAAAATTCTTCAAAATTTAAAGGGAAAATTTATTGGGCATTAGATAAAAAATCATTTTCTTATAATATTGATGTTTTAGGATTGTCTGATACTGATGAAGACATTTAATGAATTACCTATGAAGTTTAAAGTTGGTAAGAATTTTCAATTTAATTCCAGTAATTACTATAGTTTTGTTTGCACTTTAATCAGTAGGTGTTATTGTTTATGAAAGAATATGATCAAACTCAACCAATTAATCCAATTCCTAATTTAATATTTGAGAACTTTGGTTTTACTAATCTAACTGAAATTCAGAAAAAAGCTTCTCCTATAATTTTACAAAAAAAAGATTGTCTTGTAATTGCTCCAACTGGTTCTGGAAAAACTGAATGTTCTGTAATCCCAATTTTTTCTTTGTTGAAAAAATCTAAAGCAGTTGGCAAAATTAAAGTACTTTACATTACTCCTTTGCGTGCGTTAAATCGTGATGTATTTAGAAGAATCACAAAATATGCTCACAAAAATGAATTATCTATTGAAATTAGACATGGTGATACTACCCAAAAAGATAGAAAAAGAATTCGAGATAATCCCCCAGATATTCTGATTACTACTCCTGAAACATTAGTCATTCTTTTAACTCAAATCAAAATGTTGGATGCATTATCTGATTTAGAATGGATTGTGGTTGATGAAGTACATGAATTACTAGCTAGTGAGAGAGGTACTCAACTTTCTTTGAGTATTGAAAGATTGGAATTAAATTCAAAATATCCTCTAACAAAAATTGGTTTATCTGCAACAGTAGGAAATTTTGAAGAAGCGGGGAAATTTGTTGTTGGTACTAAAAGAAAATGTGAAATCATTCGAGATACATCTGTAAGAAAATATGAAATAGAGATAAAATACATTGATGGAACAATTTCTGATGTAGCAGAAAAAATAATTGAATATGTCATGGATCTAGAATTAGATTCTCCTGTTCTTTTATTTACTAATACTAGAGGCGAATCAGAATTTTTAGCCTCAATTTTGAAAGAAAAATCATCTATGAATATTGAATTACATCATGGATCTCTATCAAAAGAGGTTAGAGAAGAAACAGAACAAAATCTACGAGACGGAAAACGTGGAATTGTTGTATGTACATCATCATTAGAATTAGGCTTAGATATTGGTTCAATTGAATTAGTAATTCATTACGGTTCTCCTAGGCAAGTATCAAAATTAGTTCAAAGAATTGGAAGGAGCAGACATAATAGAAATGAATCTGCAAAAGGACTAATCATTACAAATAATTCTGATGATGAATTTGAAGCAAGAGCAATTATTGAACGAATTAAAGAAGGTTCAATTGAAGAACAAAAAATCCATACCGGTTCTCTTGATGTTTTGGCTCATCATTTAGTTGGATTATCAATGCAGGTTGGTGAAATTTCAGTTGAAAATGCATTTGAACTTGTTAAAAAAGCATATCCATTTAGAAATTTATCTTTAGAACACTTTGTTGATGTTTTAGATTTACTTGATTCAAATTATTTGATATTTTTTGATCGAACTAAAATGACATTTTGGAAAAAAGGACGTGCTTTCAAATATCATTTTGAAAATCTTTCAACCATTCCAGATATTCTAAAATTCAAAGTTTTTGATAGTGTCGGAAAAAAAATCATTGGTTCATTAGATCAAAGATTTGTTGGAGATTTTGGAGATTCTGGTAATATCTTCGTGTTAAAAGGCTCACAATGGAGAATTCTAAATGTTGATGAAAAATCATTTTCTGTAAATGTTGAACCATTTAGAGGTGGAGGGGTCACTGTTCCATATTGGGAAGGTGAAAGTATTCCTATTGACTATAAGACTGCAAAAAAGGTGGGAAATTTTCGTAGCAAAGTAAAATCAGGCTCACTTGAATTAACTAATAAAACTATTGAAAAATTAACTTTTAATGAAATTCCCGATGAATTCAATTTAGTTATTGAATCAAATAGATCACAAGGTTCAATTGTAATTCATTCGTGTTTTGGTACTAAAATTAATTCTACATTGTCAACATTACTTTCCTCAATGCTATCTTCCATATTGGGTTCAATAGTTGACACTCGTTCAGATGGATATAGAATTGTTTTATCATCAAGATCACGAATTTCAGAAAAGCTCTTTTTTGAAGTTCTAAAGGATGATTATGATTTACATTCTATGGTAACTGCATCTTTAACAGGTACTCATAATGTTAATTGGAGAACCTGGTGTGTTGCAAAAAAATTTGGAATTGTTGGACGTGGTGCAATTTATGAAAGAAAATCTGCCCGATTTTTATATGAACGATATTCTAAAACTGCCCTCGTTCATGAGGCCCTTCGTGAATTATTCCATGATAAATATGATTTAAAAAATACTGAAAAATTTCTAAAACAAATTCAGGATGATCAAATACATGTAAAATGGATTGAAGTTGATCAATTTTCAAAATTAGCAGAACCAATTTTAGATCATACTGCAAAATATTATTCATCTCCTGTAAATCTTGATAAGGGAATTCTTGATCTTGTAAAAGCTAGACTAGCAAAAACAAAACATCGATTAATTTGTGCTAGATGTGGAAAATGGGAACGTGTAGTTCAAACAAATGAGGTAAAAGATGTTTTAATTTGTCATTATTGTAAGGGTCGGCAAATCACAGCAACATATTATTCTGATTATGATCTTCCAAAAATTATTCGTAAAAAGCATGATGGAAAGAAATTATCTTCTGATGAAAAACATAAGTTTGATCGTGCCTGGAAAGTCTCTTCATTAGTAGAAAATTTTGGTAAAATTGCTATTACTGTAATGTCTGGATATGGTGTGGGTGCAGATACTGCAGCAAGAATATTACGAAACATGGTAGATGAAGAATATTTATTCAAACAAATCTATGAAGCAGAGCGACAATATGTTGTAACTAGGGGCTTTTGGGATTCTTAATTCTTTTTTGTAATTTTGGAAAATGCTGTTAGAAATAATTCTATTCTACCTTCTAATCCTGCTTTTGCATTTAACCCTGTAATCGAAATAATTTCTCCCAATTCACATTTTTCAATTAATCTTGCTTGATTTCTCCAACCTTTAACCCAAATTTGACCTGTATCATCCTCTACAAACATTTCTGAAAGTGCAATTGATTCTCCTGTTTTTGTTTGAACATCACGTCGTTCAGGCATTTTTAATACAATGGATTCAATACAATAATTTTCATTTACTTTAACATCATTGATCTTTGTTCTAAATTGTGATAATGATGGAATTGATTCGTCATTATCTAATTTTCTTACAAAAGAATTGTCATCAAGTGTAATTGAGTTTCCATAAATTTTTGATGGCATACATTCGATAACATCACCTTCTGAACAAATACTTGTTGAGTTTGAAAAATCACTGATATTGAAAATGTTTTTCTTATTATCTACTGCTACAATCATATTTTTTCCAGTTTCTGTTGTTGCAATTGAAAGAATTCTTGAAATTACTGGCTCTATTTCTCCACCATCTATTTCAATAATTGTTGCATCATTTCCATGAATTTCTAATCCTTGATTTCCAGATTTTACTCTAACACCCAACAATCTTACTTTAGCAGATTGTGAAATCCTATTGGGAATTGATGACTCATCTTTGCCCCACAGAACTACTCTAATTCCGCTACCATCTTTGCCTTTTAGCCTCATTCTTAATGCTTTTCCAGGCTGCCCTCGAGAATTTGTAAATTCCATACCGCTGATTGCTCCATCAATAATTCCTGATATTACGAGATCTTTTTGTCCTTCTTGTGATTCACTTACATCTTTTGTAATGGTATCAATAGTTGGAATTTCACTTTTTGTATCCGTAGTTTCAATATTTGAACCAGAACCAATGTTAATTGTTGGTGAACCATCGAGATCTGATTTTACATATGCCTTTATGATTTTGATTAAATCTCCAGGTTTAATATTTTCAATTCCAGGTAGATTTGCTTTCTCATCCCATAATTTTACACTGGCTGTTGAATTTGTATCATATACTGTCATTGTTCTAAGATAAAATGGAGACCCATCTTTTCTTGAAAATTGTTTAGCAGGAGAAAGATTCAAAACTCTTGTTTCAAGTGAAATTTCTTTTGCACCTGCGTATAGATCTTTAATGTTTAATTCTACTTTTTGTGGACCTGATAATACAGCTCCATAATCTGATGCAATTAAAAACAGTGCACCTTGATCAGTTAAATAACCTGCACCTATTTTCTCTTTTTTTAGTTTTATTTGTTCTTCAATAGTTTCTCTAGTTAATTCTGGTTTTTGTTCAATTAATTTTCCAATTAAATTTTCAAATTCAGACAACATATTTTGTTAAACTTGTTCTATTAATAAAAATTTCATTCATTAAAAAACTATTTTTAATCTTCAAAAAGATCGCATAACTAATTTAATTTCTTTTTTCATTTTTAATAAATGAATTTTTTGAAATTTTTTACATGTTTAATCTAAATTAATTCAAATTTTCTAACCATATTCTTGATTTACTTCATTAACTAAATTAATAGGAAGATTGCAGATTCATTGTGTCATGTATTGATGTTATGCATCTATCAAAATCATACGGTTCAATTAAAGCTGTAGATGATATCCAATTTTCAGTCAAATCTGGTCAAGTTTTTGGATTTTTAGGCCCAAATGGGGCTGGAAAATCAACTACCATTAAACTTCTTACCACTTTGATTTCTCCTTCTAGTGGTTCTCTGTCAATTTTAGGAATAGATGCAATAAGAAATCCTTTGAATGTTCGTCATAAAACAGGTGTTGTTTTACAACAACCAAGTTATGAACCAACTTTAACTGTTGAAAAATCTCTTGACAAATATGGAATGATGTGGAATGTTCCAAAAACTGAACGTAAGAAAAGAATGGAACAACTTTTAGTAGATTTTGATCTAGTTGGAATTCGTAAAAAAAGAAATGAAGATCTTTCAATTGGGCAAAGAAGAAGAGTCCAAGTTGCTCGTGAATTCATGCACGATATGGAACTCTTATTTTTAGATGAACCAACTGCTGGATTGGATCCTAATGCTAGAAGAAAATTGTTAGATTATTTAAGAAAAAAAGTAAAAACTGGATTAACAATATTTTATACTACACATATTCTTACAGAAGCTGAATACCTTTGTGATCAAATTGCAATTATTGATAAAGGGAAAATAATTGCTATTGATTCTCCTAATGCGTTAAAATCTAGATTTGGAAAAGAAAAAACTATCAACATTCATTTGTTTGAAAAACAATCACAAGTTTCTTCTTTATTATCAGGAATATTAGATTGTAAAATTAATTTTGAAAATGGCACAAATATAATTATTCATTCAGAGCAATCAGAATTGGTATTACTAAAAGTATTGAAAATACTTAATGATAATAATATTGAGATTGAAGATTTATCTGCTGTCCCAACAAATCTTGAAGACATCTTTTTAAAAATGGTGAAAGAAAATACATCCAATAATTAGATTAGTAAATAGAAATCTGACGATTTCTCTTAATCCGGGATTTTTAATTTGGCAAGTAATTTTCCCTTTAATCTATATTTTTGTTGCAGGTTATGCATATGCTCCATTGATTAATGATGTCCCTTTTGGTGGGAAGGATCTTGACTATCCTGCATTTTTGGCATCTGGAATGATTGGATTTAATATCATGAATAGTACACTAATTTCTGGTATCCTAATTTGGAATGACCGAAAACATGGCATGTTTGAACAAATTATGTCTGGTCCATTCACAAAAACCCATTATATTCTTAGTAATATTTTCACTATAGGAATAGTTGGATTAGTGAGTGCATCACTAATCGCAGCAGTTGGATACCCTGTATTTTTTGAATCTGTAGAATTTTCGTTATTTACAATTCCTATTCTTGTTTTTGGTGCTATTACTGGTTCAGTATTGTTTGGTTCATTAGCATCAATAATTTCTACTAGAATTCGTTCTACTGAAGGATTTAATGTAATAATTAATACTGTTTTTCTATTCTTTGCTTTTGTTAGTACTGCATTCTACCCTTCAGATGGCGCTCCTGAACCATTACGCTCTGCATTTTATCTTAATCCATTAACTTATTTGGTTGATGTAATTAGAGCTGGAATTTTTGGTGATATTACTAACTTTGTGATTTTAGAAATGGTAATTCTTGTTGGAATTGCATCTACACTTTTTATTATTGCTTCAAAACTTTTAACAAAACTTGATTTCTAAAAATAATTATTATTTTTTGAATAAAGTAGCCCGGGCCAGACTCGAACTGGCGTCACGGGCTTCAAAGGCCCATATGCTTGACCGCTACACTACCGGGCTGTTAAATCAAACACTTCTCTTCCCTTAATGAACTTTTTATTCAAATCAGGAAAAAACTCAAAAATTGTTTTGTAATAAGAATGCCCACTCATTTTCTCAAGAAATTTTTGCTATTGTAGTTTGTTCAATAAGTTTTTGTTTGTCGAATAATCAGTGAAAGTACGATGGGGGGCGTAAAAATTGTTGTTTATGGATTAAGTACTGAAGGATATGCCATTGCATCTCAAATGGCAATCAAAGGCGCAGATGTTTACATTATTGATGAATCTACTCCTTCAGCAATTTCACTTAATGCTGAAATAGCTAAAACTTATCCTAATGTTTCTTCTCTAAAAGAAGATGAACCATTATTGGCTATGGAGCCAATTGATGTAGCCATTTCCAAAGCTCAATATCTATTTTTTACGCCAAGAATAAGGAAAACAGGTCAAGATATTAAAACAGAAATCCACTCCAAATTCAAAGATGCTGTTACATCGTTAAAGAAAAACAGCTCAGTAGTTTTTACTCTTCCAACTGGATTTGGTGGTAACAATGAAAATATTTCATTATTAGAACATGTAACTGGTTTCGAAGTCGGAAAACAAATTTCATATTTTTATTATCCATTAGAAGATCTTAATCAACAACCCAAAATTATTGGATCTTTTAATGGAAAGGAAGATCCTGTTTTATCTGATTTATTAACAACTGATAAAAAAGAGAAGAAATTTGTAGCCATTTCTTCGTCAGAACATTTTCATGCAATTGATATTTTGTCAAGATTTTCAAGTTTGTGTAGTATTTTAGAAGTATGCAAATATGCCCAAGATAAAATTACTAAAAATGATTTATCATCTGATGATTTTCAAGAAATATTTCTAGATGACATGGTTAGTGGATTGTTTGATTTAAAATCTCTTGGTTCTTCATTTGAAGGTACAAATTCTTTGATGTATTTGATAAATGGAAGTGTAAAAGGAATCGATGGCTATGTTAAACGATTAATTGATGAAATTCGTGCAACATTAAAGAAAAATGATCTTAAAGCAAGTAGAACAAAAATTGCATTGTCTTGGACACTTGATCAACATGTAATGCGTGGTGATAAAATTGAGATGCTACAAAATTTGACTTCTAGATTACGTGACTATATTGGTGATGTTGAAGCTTATGAAGATCCAAACTTTGATCTATTTCACAGTGACAAAACCACTATTGTTGTAGCCTGCTCAAAACTTGATTATGATAATATTAACAAAACTAAACAAAACTCTGATTTGATAGTAATTAAAGCCAATCCACTATTTGAAATAATTCAATAATAGTATAAATTAGCTAAATTATTATTTTGTTTGAAATGTCAAGTGAATCCAATTCTGATGAAATTCCAGTGAATGTAAAATCTGAAAATCAAAGCGAAAACAACACTGATGAATCAAGTGTGGATAATGAAAAAATTATAGAAATTTTGGAACATGATGAATCTTCACAAACAAATGTTGAAGAATTGACAAAATTCTTAGATTTAGAAAAACAAAAAGTAATTGAAACAGACGAAAAATTAAAACGTGCTTTAGCAGATTTTCAGAATCTTACTAGAAAAACCAATTCTGATATTGAAAATGGTGTTAATGCAAAAATTGATGAATTTGTATTAGATTTTCTAAAAATATATGATGATTTTGTTAGAGCCAAAGATGTATTTTCTGAAAATAAAATTAATACTGATGGTCTAGATTCAATTTTAAAAAATATGGATTCTTTATTGAAAAAATACCATGTGACTCCAATTGATGCTTTAGGCGAAATTTTTGATCCAAATTCTCATGAGGCGATATCCATTATTACTGATCCTGATTTAGATGATAATACGATTACAAAGGAGATCAGGAAGGGATATATTTCTCAAAACAGGATTGTTCGACATACATTGGTAGAAATTTCAAAAAAAGGATGATAAGATATGGCTAAAATTATTGGTATTGATTTAGGAACAAGTAATTCTGCAGCAGCAGTAGTAATGGGTGGAAAACCTACCATTATTCCAGCAGCTGAGGGTGCAACTGTTGGAGGTAAAGCATTTCCATCTGTTGTAGCATTTTCAAAGGAGGGTGAACTTTTAGTTGGTGAACCTGCACGAAGACAAGCTGTAACAAATCCTGAAAATACAATTATTGCTGCAAAACGAAAAATGGGCTCAGATCACTTATTCAAAATTCAAGATAAAGACTACAAACCTCAACAAATTTCTGCATATATCTTACAAAAAATAAAAAAAGATGCAGAGGCATTTGTTGGTGAACCTGTTGAAAAAGCAGTAATTACAGTTCCTGCATATTTTGATGATAATCAACGTCAAGCAACAAAAGATGCTGGAATTATTGCTGGTCTTGATGTTGTAAGAATTATCAATGAACCTACGGCAGCATCATTAGCATTTGGATTAGATAAAACAAAAGAGGATATGAAAATCCTTGTCTTTGATTTTGGTGGAGGTACATTAGATGTAACTATCATGGAAATGGGAGGCGGTGTCTTTGAAGTAATGAGTACTTCTGGTGATACTCAATTAGGTGGAACAGATATGGATAAAGTTCTAATTGATTTTATTGCTGATGAATTTAGGAAAAAGGAAGGAGTTGATCTTTCACAAGATACAACTGCAATGACAAGAATTAGAGAAGCTGCAGAAAAAGCCAAAATTGAATTATCAACAGTAATGGAAACAGATGTTAATTTACCTTTCATCTCACATGATCCTTCCTCTGGAGCAAAAAATCTTGAATTAAGAATTACTAGAGCTAAATTAGATGAATTGATTGGACCAATTGTTGAACGATGTAAGCCTTCTGTTCTAAAAGCACTTGAAGACGCAAAACTCACCAATTCTGATATTAGTAAAATTGTAATGGTTGGAGGCCCCACAAGAATTCCTCTTGTTAGAAAATTTGTTAGTGAATTAGTTAGTAAAGAGGCTGAATCTGGAGTCGATCCTATGGAGGCTGTAGCAATGGGTGCAGCAATACAGGCTGGAATCATTGCTGGAGATGTTGCAAGTGATATTGTTTTACTTGATGTAACTCCATTAACATTAGGAATTGAAACTTTAGGTGGAGTTAGAGAACCTCTAATTGAACGAAATACTACAATTCCAACATCAAAAAGTAAGGTTTTCACAACTGCAGCTGATAATCAAACGGCAGTTACAATTCATGTTGTTCAAGGTGAACGACCAATGGCTACTGATAATGTTTCACTAGGAAGTTTCAATCTCACTGATCTGCCCCCTGCACCAAGAGGAGTTCCTCAAATTGAAGTTAAATTTGATATTGATGCAAATGGAATTATCAATGTTACTGCAAAAGATCTTGGAACACAAAAAGAAGCAAAAATAACAATTGAATCATCATCAAAATTATCTGAAGAAGAAATTGAAAAATTAAAAGAAGACGCAGAAAAATTCTCTGACGAAGACAAAAAGAAGAAAGAAAAAATTGATCTTAAGAATGAAGCTGAAAGTTACATTTACACTACAGAAAAATTAGTTAATCATGATCTTAAAGATAAAATCTCTCAAGAACAAGGAATCAAAATAACTGATGCTGTGAAAGAAGTTAGAGAAGTATTGGATAAAGAATCTGAGGAATTAAAACCTAAACTTGATGCACTACAATCTTTAGTTAATGAAGTTACCACTGAACTTTACAAAAATGCTTCACCTCCACCTGGACCTGAAGGACAACAAGATGCTGGACCTGAAGGACAACAAGATGCTGGACCTGAAGGACAACAAGATGCTGGACC
>ERZ1047821.1925-NODE-1925-length-12975-cov-4.459211_pt1 | contig 12975 bp, 12 predicted proteins | sample MGYA00383096_ERZ1047821 | MGnify/ENA primary metagenome ERZ1047821 (study PRJEB29581, sample SAMEA5548366) | metagenome | biome: marine; feature: coastal; material: water | depth 25 m | study: Short-term variability in the microbial, nano- and picoplankton... | reverse complement strand
ACAATTGCAAATAAAAAAGATTTTGGATTTCTATTAATTGTTGAGAAAAAAATACTCCCTCCAGGCTTCAAAAGTGCCGCACATCGATTAATAATAGATGAAGGATTAGGAACATGTTCAAGCATTTCTAAACAAGTTATAATATCAAATTTTTCTTTATATAAACTAAAATAATCCTCTATATTCAATTGTTTATAGTTAATTTTTAAATTAGATTCTTTCATATGTAATTTGGCTATTTTAATAACATTCTCACCTTGATCAATACCAGTTACTTGAGCCCCAGACTTTGCTAAAGATTCAGATAATATTCCACCGCCACATCCAATATCAAGTACTTTTGAACCAGATAATTTAACTTTATTTAATATAAAATTTAATCTTAATGGGTTAATTTGATGTAAAGGCTTAAACTCACTAGTTTCATCCCACCATTTATGGGCAAGCAAATTAAATTTCTCTACTTCACTATGATCTATATTTTCTTTATTTTCTTTTGCCATATTTTTGCAAGCTGTACGATTTTTTCTTCATCTAAATTCACTAATTTTTTATCTTTAAGTTTTACCTCTCCATTAATCCAAACAAAATTAACATCGGATTTACTAGAACTATATACAAGCGTAGATAAAGGGTTGTATATAGGCTGATTTTCAATTGAGTTTAAATCGATTGCTACTAAGTCTGCTTTTTTATTTTCTTCAATTGACCCTATAGAAGCTTCAAGCCCTAATGCTTTTGCACCATTAATTGTTGCCATTTTTATTGCTTGAAAAGCTGGTAATAATTCAGGCGACTTTGTTTTACCTTTTATTAACAAAGCAGCTAAACGCATCTCTTCCATTATGTCCAATCTATTATTACTTGCCGAACTATCAGTACCTAAACTTATATTTAATTTTTTTTCTAACATTTTAGCTGTGTTAGCAATTCCACTACCTAATTTCATATTTGAAGAAGGATTATTAACAATATTAACTTTATTTTTAGTTAATATTGATATGTCCTGATCATTTAAATGAACACAATGTACAGCAACTAATGAAGGGCCAATAATACCTAAATTATTTAACCTTTGCACCGGAGTTATTCCATATTTTTCAATGCTATCTTCTATTTCCCATTCAGTTTCGTGTAAATGTATATGCACATTCATATTTAATTCTTCTGAATAAGTATTAATAAGAGTAAAAGCTTCATCTGATACTGAATAAGGAGCATGAGGTGCAATAGAAGTTGTTATTAAGTCTTCATTTCTCCATTTATCTCTAAATTCAAAACCTTTTAATAAATAATCTTCTGGGTCTGCAGCGTAATTTGTTGGAAAATCTAAAACCACTAAACCAATATTACTTCTTACCCCTAATTCTTTAACTACTTCAGCAGTTGAATCAGGGAAAAAGTACATATCATTAAATGTTGTTACTCCTGATTTTATCATTTCTGATAAAGCTAAGATTGAACCATCTTTAACAAATTGTGGGTTAATAAATTTCTTTTCTGCAGGCCATATATAATTATTTAACCAATCTTGTAAAGGTAAATCATCAGCGAAGCCTTTAAATAAACTCATTGCAACATGTGTATGGGTATTAATTAAGCCAGGAATAATAATATGATCAGTTAATTGATATATTTCATCAGCCTCATACTTTTCAAATACTTTTTCTTGTGAAACTAAATCAATAATCTTATCATTTTCTATTACAATTGAATGATCTGAAAGTAATTCGCTTTTTGTATTAGATGTAAAAATCCAAGAAGCAGAAATAATAATTGAGGCATTTTTTTTGTTGTGGGCTGGCAAACTCTAAATGCTCCTTTTATCTTAGATTTTTTTATACTTAATCAAATGGATGTTGAAGTAATATTGTTTCATCACGCTCAGGTCCTGTAGATACAATATGAATTGGTACTCCACATAAATCTTGGAGTTTTAATAAATAATTCTGAGCATTAATAGGAAGTTTTTTCCATTCCTTAACTCCAAAAGTGCTTTCTTGCCATCCTGGCATATCAATTAAAATTGGCTTACAATCATCAACCTGTTCTGAGCCTAATGGAAGTAAATTTTGATCAATTCCATTTAAAGTATATCCAACACATATTTTTATAGACTCAATACCATCTAAAACATCTAATTTAGTAATACATAAACCACTTAATCCATTAATCATAGCTGATCTTTTAAGTGCAGCAGCATCAAACCATCCACATCTTCTCTTCCTTTGGGTAACGGTGCCGAATTCTTTACCTTTTATCGACATATGACTTCCTGGTGAATTAATATCATCAATATCTAACTCACTAGGAAAAGGACCTCCTCCTACTCTTGTTGTATAAGCTTTTGTAATCCCAAGAATATAATGTAATATTTGTGGCCCTACTCCAGATCCAGCTGAAGCTTGTCCTGAAACACAATTTGAAGAAGTAACAAAAGGATACGTACCATGATCAACATCTAATAAAGCGCCTTGGGCACCTTCAAATAGAATTTTTTTACCTAGAGAATTTAATTTATAAAGTTCATCTGAAACATCACAAACTAAAGGTTTTATAAATTCAGCTTGAGAATATATTTCATCTAGTTGATTCTTAAAGTCTACGGGTGTTGTTTTAAGATAATTTTTAAGAACAAAATTATGGAGATCTAATATATCTTCTAATTTGTCACTTAATTTATCAGGCTCAAGCAAATCATAAACCTTTAAAGATCTTCTTGCGACCTTATCTTCATATGCTGGACCTATGCCTTTTCCAGTTGTTCCAATCTTTTTACTTTTATCTCTAATAGATTCTCGAGCTTGATCAAGCAAAATATGGTGATTTAGAATTAATGGGCAGCCATAACTAACAGATAGACGATTTTTAACATTAATACCATCTTTTTCTAAATTAAAAACTTCATTTTTTAAATGATTAATATCAAGAACAACCCCATTTCCAATAAAACATTTTATTTTTGATCTAATAATTCCAGATGGTACAAGGTTTAATTTATATTCTTTTTGTGATGTTCCTTGCCCAATAACTAAAGTATGGCCAGCATTATGACCTCCTTGAAATCTTACAACAGCATCAGCATGATTAGTTAACCAATCAACTATCTTGCCTTTACCCTCATCACCCCATTGAGTTCCAATAACTACTACATTTTTTGTCATTTTTAGAATTATTTAAACTTTCATCTGATTAATAATAAACCTTAAATCCATTGAAAACCCTGTTGCCGCACGATTATTATTAATATTGTCATAACGGCCACCTTGCGCGATAGCAGTAGAATATTTTGAAGAATAAGCAGAAAAAATAAGGCCTGAATGATATTGATATCCACGAATATCAGAAAAATCAAAGTTTATTTTTATATCTGTTTTTATTAGCACTTCATATAAAGATTTTAATTTATTAATAGTAGACTTAATATTTTTATTTCCAGGTAATAATTTAAGTATTTCATTAAGAATATTTTTATCACCATAAAGATCGACTAATTCAATTATTTTTTCACTAGCATCGCTTTTGTTATATTTATTTAGAATTTTTCTAAGTTCAACTTTGTCCTTAATCATTAAAGCCTCAGCAATTTCAATTTTATCTTGAGCTGATAAATTTAAATCTAAAATCAATTGATTATAAATATCTAAATGATTAATATCTAAAGTTATATCATTGATATCAAGTAATTTAAGAGAATTTATTAGAATTTTTTGTACTTCTATATCTGCTGAAATATCTAATTCGCCAAAATATTCAATACCAACTTGATAAAGCTCTCTTGATTGAGTTAATGCTGTATTAGTTCTAAGAACAGGCCCTGCGTAGCATAATTTATTTATTTTATTTTCTTTAATTAATTGAGAATCTATTCGTGAAGTTTGTGTTGTTAAATCAGAACTTACACCCATCATTCTTCCTGACAGCTGATCAACAACCTTAAATGTATCTAAATCCAAATCTCTACCAAAAGCATTTAAAGATTCCGCATATTCAAGTAAAGAAGGTATAACAAGTTCGTATCCATTCTTGGTATATAAATCAAGTAATTTTCTTCTATATATTTCAAGCTGTTTTGCTTGTATAGGCAATAAATCTTCTACATTTTCTGGGAGCAGCCATTGAGACATAAGATTACTTTCCAATAAATAATATAATTATGCCTATAAGAACAGATAAAAGTCCATAAAATCTGATTTGGCCAGTTTTAAATTTAATAATTTTACTAAAAGTATTTCTCCATAATTCAGGTAACGCTAAAGGAAAAATCCCTTCAAATATAAAAACTAGACCAAGCGCTATAAGTATAATATCTTGCAATTATTTTTTACGTGAGTCACGAAGATATTTAAAAAAATCTGAATTAGGATCTAATACTAAGATATCTTCTTTACCACTAAAGCTTTTTCTATAAGCTTCCAGGCTTCTATAAAAATCATAAAATTCTTTGTTTTTAGAAAAAGCATCTGCATATATTCTTGCTGCTTTAGCGTCACCTTCACCTTTAACTTTTTGTGCCTCACTATAAGCTTCTGTAATAATTATATCCCTTTCTCTTTCTGCTTCAGCACGAATTTTTTCTGAATCTGCAAAACCTTGAGACCTTAATTCATTTGCTACGGCCTTCCTTTCTGCATTCATTCTTTGATAAACAGATTCGCTAACTTCTTTTGGTAAATCAACCCTTCTTAGCCGAACGTCAATAATCTCAATTCCAATTGTTCTTGAGTCTCTATCGGCTCTTTCTTTTAAAATGTCCATAATTTCAGATCGCTCGCCTGAAACAACTTCTAAAATAGTCCGCTTACCAAACTCAGCTCTTAATCCATCATTTACAGTTTGTGATAATCTTCTTTCAGCCTGTCTTTCGTCACCATTAACCGAAACATAATATTGAGCAGGGTCAATAATTCTCCATTTAATATAAGAATCAACTAAAACATTCTTTTTTTCACTCGTAATAAAACGATCTGGCTGTGGTGGATCATATGTCATTATTCTTTTTTCAAAGAATCTAACATTATCAATTAAAGGAGCTTTTATATAAAGACCTGGCTCATCTTTAACAGAAACAATTTCCCCTAATCTAAACACAAGTGCATGTTCTCTTTGATCAACAGTAAAAGTAGATAAAGTTAATATAACTAGTAATAAAATTATTGTAATGCCAAATTTTGAAATATATCTTCTCATAATTTACCTTACATCTCTTTCACGAGCACGAAATGCCCCACGTGAACGTTCCGTAATTGAATTAATAACATCAGAAGCTAAAGCGCTAGCATCTTCTTTCTGATTAGATGCTTTTGTTTGGTCTTGTTCATCTTCATCTAAAGTACTTTGTTTAATAAGTTTATCTAATGGAAGATATAGTAAGCTATTAGTGCCCTTTTGATCTACTATAACTTTTGAAACAGATGACATAATTTGCTCTTGAGTTTCTAAAAATAAACGCTTTCTAGTCACCGTTGGAGCCCTTGTATATTCAGTTAAGATTTGATTAAAACGACTAGCATTACCGTTTGCTTCATTCTCTATTGCAACTTTATATCCATTTGCCTCCGCTATGAGCCTTGATGCAGTTCCTCGAGCTTTAGGGATAATATCATTTGCATAGGCTTGTCCTTCATTTTTTTGTCTTTCAAGATCTTGTTTAGCCTTAACTGCATCATCAAAAGCAGCTTGAACCTGTTCAGGTGGTTGTGCATTTTGCATAGTTACACTTGTTATATTAATTCCAGATCTATATCGATCTAAAATATCTTGCATAAGTGTTTTAGTTTTAATTGCAATCTCTTCACGTCCTTCATACAAAACAAAATCCATTGCACTCTTGCCAACAATTTCTCTAATTGCTGTTTCTGCAGCTCCTCTAACAGAATTTTCAACCGAACGATTATTAAATAAATAATCTTGCACCGACTTAAGATTGTATTGCACAGCGAATTGTAAATCTATAATATTTTCATCTCCAGTAAGCATTAAAGATTCTCTAAGCTCCTGGGAAGTGCCTCCTGTATTACCAGATGAGCGATATCCTACTTCATTAGTTCTAACTTGCTCTTGATTAACAATTTCTACAGTCTCTATTGGATAAGGTAAATGCCATCTAGGCCCAGGTTGTTTAGTTTCAGTATATTTACCAAATCTAAGAACAACTCCTCTTGAACCTTGATCTACTATGTAAAAACCAGTAGCCATCCATACTAATAAAACAATTAAAATAATTGAGCCTATAGAAATGCCACCAGGATTTTCATTTACCGGTTGTTTATTGCTATTTAAATCACCATTATCTCCATTATTAGTTGAATTTATTTTAAACATATTATCAATCCTCTTACGAAGATCAGAAAATAATTCATCAAGATCAGGCGGCCCATCATTATTTGCAGCCAGAATGTTTTTTAGTGATAGCTTTTTAAAAATATTACGCATAATTTCCATTTCTTAGGTTAATTTGTTGTTGATTATGTTCGACAATTGCTTGCTTTAAAAATTCAATTCCATCACCTGTTTTTGCTGATAATTGGATGTGGATTATTTTACCATAGTCATTACGTTCAAAGCTTGTTTTTAAATTAATTTTATCAATTTGATTAAGAATTAAAATTTGAGGAAGTTTGTGAGCATTTATTTCTTCAAGAATTTTTTCTACTTGTTCAATTTGTTCGCTTTTATTTTCATTGTTAATATCTATTACATGTAATAATAAATCTGAATCAGTTACTTCCTCAAGTGTTGATTTAAATGCTTCGATTAAAGTTGTTGGTAAATTTTTTATGAAACCAACCGTATCTGAAATTACTACACTATGTCCTGGCTGAATAAATAATTTTCTAGATGTAGTATCTAATGTTGCAAATAACTTATCTTCTGCATAAATTGATTCATGTGTTAAATGATTAAATAAAGTTGATTTACCAGCATTTGTATAACCAATTATTGAAATACTTAGAGCTTTAGATCTTTTTCTTGCACGCCTCTGCATACTTCTTTGTTTTCCTAATTTACTTAATTTTGCTTTAAGTTGTTTAATTCGAATACGTAGCATTCGTCTATCAAGTTCGATTTGTTTTTCTCCAGGGCCCCCTCTTACACCAATGCCTCCTTTTTGCCTTTCTAAATGACTCCATCCCTTAACAAGTCGAGTAGATAAATGATCTAAGTGAGCTAATTCAACTTGTAATTTACCTTCATAAGTTTTTGCACGAAGTGAAAATATAAAAAGTATCAAAGCAGTTCTATCATAAACTCGCATACCAGTTATTTTTTCAATATTTCTTTCTTGTGACGGTGAAATTTCATGATTAAAAATAAGCGTTTTTGCTTCTAATAAATCTTTCATTTTTAATATTTCCTGCATCTTACCTGACCCAATAAAATATTTAGTATGAGGAGTAGATCTTTTAGACGTTATTAATTCAGCAACTTTAAATCCAGCACTAATTGTTAATTGAGTTATTTCATGGATATCATCATCAATATCAAATCTACCAAAATCTAAACTAATTACAATGGCTTTCTCGCTAAGTTTAGGCCTCTCAAACATCAATTAGAATTTGTAGTATCTATATCTATAGTTTGTGAAGGCACAATCGTTGAAATTGAATGTTTATATATTAATTGAGGAGTGCTTCCACTTAAAACTATTACAAATTGATCAAATGATTTAATTTGACCTTGAAGTTTGATGCCGTTTAATAAATAAATTGAAACAGAAATATCATTTTTAATAAGTTGATTTAAAAATGAATCTTGAAGATTTATATTTTTTGACATAATTTATTTTTTTAAATAAAAACACTTATTCTTTTTTTGACAACATCAACACCCAATATAAAAATTATACTCCCAATATTCGGGGTATTATCAGTTCCTGCAATAATAATTCTTAAAGGCATAGCAATTTCAGGAAATTTTATTTTTTGTTTTTTAACAAATTCTTTTAGATATTCATTAATGTCATTATCAGTCCAATTTAGATTATTTATCTCACCAAGAAAAACTTTAATAATATTTTTTGATTTATTATTTAAATATTTATTTTTTAATTCTTCTGAGGGATTGATATTTTTAAAGAAAAATAAAATATCATTTGCAAATGAATTTAAGTTTTTTTCTCTATCTTTATAAAGATTTATTGCTTTATTTAAAATATCTTTATCAACTGCTTCAACATCCATACTTATCAATCTAGGCATAATTAAATTAGCTAACTTATCATTAGATTTATTTTTAATATATTGACTATTAATCCAATCTAATTTTTCTTGATCAAACTGAGCTGCTGAAGAGGTAATATGGTCAAAATTAAACCATTCTGATAATTGTTTCATAGAAAAAATTTCATCATCTCCATGACTCCATCCCAGTCTAGCTAAATAATTTATTACGGCTTCAGGGAGATACCCATCATCTTTGTATTGAATAACACTAGCTGCACCATGTCTTTTTGATAATTTTTGTCCATCAGAGGCTAAAATCATTGATAAATGGGCATATTTAGGAATAGCTGCATTAAATGCTTTTAATAAATTTATTTGTCGAGGTGTGTTGTTTATATGATCATCCCCTCTTATCACATGAGAAACTTTCATATCCCAATCATCTGCAACAACACAAAAATTATAAGTTGGAGTGCCATCAGATCTTGCAATGATAAGATCATCTAATTCTTCATTTTTAATTACAACTTCCCCCTTAACCAAATCATTCCACTTAACCTCGCCTTTTTTTGGATTCTTAAAACGAATAACTGGGTTTATATTTTCTGGAACATCTGGAAGTTTTTTATTATCTTCAGGTCGCCAGCGACCGTCATATCTAGGCTTTTCACCCTGTTTTATTTGTTTTTCTCTTAATTCTTCTAATTCTTCTTTACTGGTATAACAATAATAAGCATCGCCTTGATTAATTAAAATTTTAATCAATTCTTTATATCTATCAAAACGTTTAGTTTGAAAAATAATGTCGCCATCGCAATCTAAATTAAGCCATTTCATTCCATTTTTTATTACCTCAACTGCTTCTAAAGTTGATCTTTCAGTATCCGTATCTTCAATACGCAAAATAAATTTCCCTTTATTTTTTCTAGCGTAGGCCCAAGAAAATAGTGCAGTTCTAATACCTCCAATATGGAGATAACCAGTAGGGCTTGGTGCAAATCTTGTAACAATACTCATATCTAATGTAAGTGTGAATGAATTATATAAATAATAACTACTCCGATAGCTATCATTAAAATTTGTCTAATTGATTCTTTTGTATCTGTTTTTTTATGGAGACCAGGAATTAAATCTGACACAGAAACATAAATCATACTCGCAGCCGCCAAAGCAAGAATATTTGCAAGTAAATTATTATTTTGCATAATACTTAAAATATAAAATGATAAAAGTGCGCCGATTAGCGTTGCAAAACTAGATGCAATATTAAATATATATGCTTTAAATTTAGTAAATCCAGAATCAAGTAGAAGCGAAAAATTACTCATTTCTTGTGGTAAACAATGAGCAATTATTGAAAATGCAGTTACAAGACCAAGATTAATATTAACTAAGAAAGCACTTGCAATTAAAACACCATCAACAAAATTGTGAAATAAATCGCCAACTACAATAACACTTCCTCTTTTATTTTTATTAATTTCATTCTGTATTAGATGTGACTCACAATCTGGTTCATGACAATGACGCCATATTAAGAGCTTCTCCAAAATAAATAAAACGAGAATACCTATTAAAACAAAAAAGCTTGTCTCGTGGAAATTATCTGATAGCTCCATAGAATGAGGAATAAGCTCAAGAAAAGCTGTAGTTAAGAGTGTGCCAACTGCAAGACTTACCATATTGGCTATTAATGTATTACTAGCATTTTTAAAAATTATCGTAGCAAAAAAAAGACTTATTAAACCACCAGCAAAACATGTCCCAATTATCCAATAAAGCGTCATAAACTGATCCTAAAAAAACTTAATATTATATTATAAAAGATTAACCAAAAATTATTATTCTATCCATATTAAGGTTGCCATTCTTCCAGTTAAGTTATCTCTTCGATAAGAATAAAAGTTATTTTTTTGCTTGTAAGTGCAATATTCATCCGTTATATCCATTCCAGTTATTTCATAAATACCTAATTTATTTAATTTGTTAATAGCTACCTGACTTAAGCTTAATAAATATTTATTATTTTTAATTGATAAAAATGCTGATGAGCTTTTTTTATCATTAGAGATAAAGTAATCATAGACATCTTGATTAACTTCAAAAGATACTTGACTTATACATGGGCCAAGCCATGCAATTAATTGCGATGATGATTTAATTTCTTTTATTGTATTTTCAATAATATTCCCACCTAAACTTTTCCATCCAGCATGAATTGAAGCTACAAAATCTCCTTTTTTATTTGTTAATAAAATTGGCAAACAATCAGCAGTTCTAACTGCACAAATAATTTGTTTCTCATATGTAAAGCTAGCATCACAATCTAAATTATTTTTAGTCGGAAGTTTTTGGACTATATTCGAATGAACTTGATTTAACCAAATAGGTTGAGATGGTAAAAAATTTAATATTTTTTTAAGATTATCTTCAACATGTTTTTGATTGTCTCCAACTTTATTGCTTAAATTCAAAGAAGAATAACGATCTAAACTAGTACCTCCATTTCTAGTAGTTTGGATCGCTTTTATATTTATTGGGGCTGACCACTGAGGAATTATAAAATTTTTATTCATCATCAAATTCTAAATTATCATCGTCATTAATATGATTGTCATTTATATAAAAACTTTTGTTAATTTCAAAACTACCCTCTGAGAAATTTTTTTCAGATTCTCCCCTTATTAATTCTAATAAATTTTTCATATCATTAGGTAGGTCTACTTCCCATTTTAAAGATTCTTTAGTTTTTGGATGAATTAAACTGAGAGCTTTAGCATGAAGTGCTTGACGTTTAAACTTGAGAGTTTTATTTTTAAAATTCTCTGTCATTGATTTCGTAGGAATAATTTTTTTTAAGCCATATATTTGATCGCCAACAATTGGAGATTTATTATCTTGCATATGCACTCTAATTTGATGAGTTCTTCCAGTTTTAAGAATACATTTTAAATAAGTATGAATGCTAAATCTTTCTAAAACTTCATAATGCGTTTCGGCTTCCTTTCCATTAATATTATTAATAGCCATTTTTACTCTAATTTTAGAATGCCTTCCAATTGGCTTATTAATAACTCCACTTTTAATCATTATTTGCCCCCAAACTATAGCTCTATACTCTCTATAAACACTTTTATTCTGGAGTTGCTTTATTAAATTTATTTGAGTTATTTCATTTTTAGCAACAACCATCAATCCAGAAGTATCTTTATCTAATCTGTGAACAATTCCTGCTCTTGGTAACTTAGAATTTTTAGGATAATGATAGAGAATTGCATTCAAAATAGTACCTGACCAATTTCCAGCTGCTGGATGAACAACGATATTAGCTGGCTTATTAATAACAAATAAATCATGGTCATCATAAATAATATCTAACGGTATATTTTCAGGCTTAAATTTATTCAATTGTTCTTCTGGTTGAATTTCAATATCAATTACCTCTCCACCAATTATCTTTCTCTTCGATGAAAAATTCTCTGAATCAATCTTAACAAATCCTTTTTTAATCCAGGATTGAATTTTAGCTCGAGAATATTCAGGTATTAAATCATGAATAACCGAATCTGCCCGTTTACCTACATAAGAATTTGGTACTATAAATTTTTTTTTGTTTAATGCCATACTGTATAATTTACGCGTTATTAAATATATATCTTAAGCTTAATGAAACTAATATTTTCTTTAATATTATCAGTAATACTAAATGGATGTTTTATTTTTGGTGATCCAACTGAGATTGATTACACTGAAGGTAAATCTGATGCATGGATTATTAATGAAGCAGAATTCTTCGCCTCAAGTAGAGATTGGCAAAAAGCAATAGATTTTCTAGAAAAAGGTGAAAAAAGATTTCCTAATTCTAAATTAGCTCCTCAATTTAAACTTAACCTAGCATACGCTTATAAACAATTTTATAAAGAAGCTGAAGCATTAGCTATGATTAATAAATTCATTCGTGCACATCCAAATCACCCAGTTATGGATTATGCATATTACTTTAGAGGAATAATTTTATTTAAAGATAAAGGAATTGTTAATAAATTATCTATGCAAGATATTAGTGACAGAGATATTCATCAATTAACTCAGAGTTTTAATGCTTTTAAAGTATTAACTATCAAATTTCCTAAAAGTAAATATCATGATGATGCAGTTGATCGTATGACCTACCTAATGAATAAAATTTCAGAATATGAATTACATGTAGCTAGATTTTATATGAAAAGACGAGCATATGTTGCAGCCTTAAATAGAGCTAAGTATGTAATTGAAAATTATAATCAATCAATCCATCAGGAAGAAGCATTAGTTATTATGGTTAGCTGTTATGACCATTTAGAAATTGAGGATCTAAAAATAGATACTCAAAGAGTTTTAGAAAAAAATTACCCTAATACTCGCTTTAGTGTAAAAAATATGGTGAGTAAAGAAAAAGATTGGTGGAGGTTTTGGGATAGTCTTTTTAATTAATTTTTTACTTTTTCTTTTTCATTTTCATTTTTTCACGAAATTTTGTTGTATCTTTTCTTCTAGTTACAAGTCCTGTTTTTTTAATTACCTTAGATTTTTCTTTAAAAGGATTAATAGAGTTTTTAAATTGAATTCTTAATGGGGTTCCAGTTAAGTCAAAAGCTTTACGATAAAATGATTCTAAAAATCTAATATAATCTTGCTTTAATCCATCTAAATGATTTCCATGAATAATAATAGTTGGTGGATTTATTCCGCCCTGATGAGCATATTTTAATTTTGGTCGAATTCCCTTAATTATATTTGGATTATGACTAATTAAAGCATTAGATAATAC
>ERZ1047821.1910-NODE-1910-length-13054-cov-5.538657_pt1 | contig 13054 bp, 11 predicted proteins | sample MGYA00383096_ERZ1047821 | MGnify/ENA primary metagenome ERZ1047821 (study PRJEB29581, sample SAMEA5548366) | metagenome | biome: marine; feature: coastal; material: water | depth 25 m | study: Short-term variability in the microbial, nano- and picoplankton... | reverse complement strand
GAACACCCTGTGTTGCGCGATGCAGATTCAAAATGGTATGTGCGCGAAGAGCGCGGCGGCTGGATCCTAGGGCCCTATGAGCGCAACGCGCCAGCGCGGTTTGAGCACGGCGTGCCCGACAGTTTCCGCGCCGATCTTTTCCCGCTTGATCTTGAGCGCATCGAAGAAGAATACATGTCGATGATCCATCGCGTGCCCTCGACTGAATCCGTCGGGTTGAAAGATGATTTCAACGGCCCGATCTGTTATACACCCGATGGCAATCCGCTGGTGGGTCCGGCCCCAGGGCTGCGCAATATGTGGCTGGCCGAAGGCTTTAGCTTCGGCATCACCGCCGCCGGCGGCACCGGCTATTATCTGGCGCAGATGATGGTAGAGGGCGAGGCCGAGATTGATATGGCTTCGCTTGATCCCAAACGCTACGGCAGTTGGATGACCACCGAATATGCGGCGCGCAAAAACGAAGAATGCTACGAGCACGTGTTCATCCTGCACCACCCCGACGAAGAGCGTGACGCCTGCCGCCCGCTGCGCACCGCGCCCGCCTATGACCGGCAAAAGGCGCGCGGCGCCCAGTTTGGCTGTGTCAACGGGTTCGAGCGGCCGAATTATTTTGGCCCGCTGGATGCGCCGGATAGTTTTGATCATGATGCGCGCAGCTTTCGGCGCGGCGGCTGGTGGCAACATGCGGTGGATGAAGCCCGCGCCATCCGCGAAGGTGTCGGTCTGATCGACGCCACCGCCTTTACCAAACATCGCGTCAAAGGCCCCGGCGCCACTGCATTTCTGGACTGGTTCACCTGTAACAAACTGCCCCGCGTGGGCCGCATCAACCTAACCTATGCGCTCACCGCGGCGGGCACCACGCGCACCGAATATACCATCGTGCGTCTGGCCGAGGATGACTATTACCTTGTCTCTGCCGGCGCATGGACCGAATATGATGGCGACTATCTGCGCAAGGCCGTGGAAGATAAATCCGCCGAGCTGGGATATATCGAAGTGCAGGATGTGACCACGCAATGGGGCGTCTTTGCCATTGCGGGGCCGAAATCGCGCGATGTTCTCGGCGCGGTGATCAACGATGCTGATCCCGCCACGGCGCTGTCGAACAAACGCTTTCCATGGCTGTCGGCGCGCCAGATCGAGCTGGGCATGTGCCCGGTCAATGCCATCCGCGTGGCCTATACGGGCGAGCTGGGCTGGGAATTGCACCACCCCATTGAAATGCAGAACTACCTTTTTGATCTGCTCGAAGCGGCCGGCGCGCCGCATGGGATGAAGCTGGTCGGCGGCCGGGCGCAAAACTGGCTGCGGCAGGAAAAATCATACCGCGCCTTTGGCACCGAACTGGGCCGCGATGCCACCCCGCTTGAAGCGGACCTGCCGCGCTTTGTTGATCTAAACAAAGAGTTTCACGGCCGCGATGCAATGCAGGCCATTGGCATCCGCTCGAAATGCGTCACGCTGCTGATCGACGGACCGGATGATGCCGATCCTTGGGGGCGCGAAGCGCTTTACGCAGCAGATGGCACACGGGTTGGCCGCCTGACATCGGGCGGCTATTCTGTGGCATTTGAAAAATCCATCGGCATGGGCTATGTGCGCCCCGAACATGCGGCGGTGGGCAGCAAGCTAAAGGTTAAAATCCTGGATCAGCTGTGGGACGCCGAAATTGTCGAAGACAGCCCCTACGACCCCAAAAACGCAGTAATTCGTGTGGATGGGTGAGGGCGTGATCAAGATTTTTAATTTTAACCTCCAAAAATATGGGTATCGTTTCTGGGATCGCCTATGGAAGAGATAGGCATGCTTAAATTAATGTTTAAAGCAATAACCTCGGTTCTTTTTCAAATTAATTGAACCAGCGCCCTGAGCTTTTTCGGCCTTGTGCATTTGGCCATTATTTTCTGCTCTTCACGGATTGACGCAGGTAGAAGCCTAACGCAAAAATCACTATTTCGGGTTCTGGGGCCTAAAAGAACCATGCACTGGCGTGGCAAAAATAGCCTTAGGGGGGCTGTAAGATTCGCCAGCGCATGGCCTTAGGAGTGGTCCTGAGCCGCTTTTAGCGCATGGGCGCCGGGTGCGGGTAATACCGGATTACTACAGCGCGATTTTTTGTCAAAAATGCACGCTCCCAAGGCCAAGGGTAGGGGGCAGGGCGCGGCCGAATGGGGGGCAAAACCCGCCCGATTAAACCCAAAGGGGCGGCGAAATTCGCACCTGCGCGATACTGCCGCGATACAGACGTGAAACCGATGCTGTTTTTGGGCCTTAATCCGGCCTAAAAAACCGACAGAATTTCGCCCAGCGGTTTTTTCTTTTTGGCCGCTTGGGGGATTGTCGCGCTGGCGCTGGGATAGCCGACCGGAATAATCATCACCGGCTTTTCATTGTCTGGCCTGCGGCAAAGATCATTGAGAAACTTCATCGGATTGGGCGTATGGGTTAGGCACACCAGCCCCGCATGATGCAGCGCCGTGATCAGCATACCAGTAGAAATGCCAACGCTTTCAGGCACATAGTAGTGTTTGTGCCGCGCGCCATCGCTGTCGATGCCGTAGCGCTGGGCAAACACCACGATCAGCCAGGGCGCAATGGTCAAATGCGGTTTATCCGCCCCCGTCCCAATCGGCTCAAGCGCGCTAATCCAGGCATCACCGCCGCCGCCGGCATAAAAGGCGCGTTCTTCTTCTTCGGCCGCTGCACGAATTTTGGCTTTCATATCAGCATCTTGAATGGCCACAAAATGCCAGGGCTGCTGATTGGCCCCCGACGGCGCAGTACCCGCCGCAGCAATGGCATTTTCGATCACCTCTTTGGGCACCGGGGTGTCTGCATAATCGCGCACCGAATGGCGCATTTGCATATAGGTTAAAAACTGCTGCGACGCTGCGATGGCTTCGTCTTGTTCAAGCTGCACCTTATGCGGCAGGGGGATCGGTTCATATGACATTGTTTTCTTTCATAAACTTCAAATGGCCTTTGGCTGTATCTGGATTTTGACACATATATTTCTATGGTAAAGCGGCCGGATGATTAGCATTCAGTTCCAGTGCCTGCGACCTTGCGGATGCAGATAAAATCGCATAGGCAGTCATCGAAAACAAGACCGAGGAGCGCAAAATGGCAGGGTTGATTTGGGGCGGTGCGCTGGTGTCGCTTGTGGGGCTTTCTGGGCTGTTGTACTGCATTTTCAAAGTTGCAAAGGCAAAGCGGTCGGCAATCGATGATGACGCATTGAAAGCAGTTCTGCAATCCATCGTACCGATCAATTTGGGCGCTTTGCTCTTGTCTGTTTTAGGGCTGATCCTCGTGGTCATAGGGGTGTTTTTCGGATAGAAAACCTTGCCCTTTGATTGATGTCGCCGCCTGTCAATCAGACAAATATCTTTGGTTTTACTGGGGCTTAGCCGTCACAAGACGTTGCTGCCCTGACCCAGTTCAAAGCACTTTCAATATTCGGGGCCAAAGGCACCGCTACATCCGATGTAAAGTCTTTGAACGCCGGCTCGTTAAGTTGATTGAGCCCGACAATGACTGGAATACCTTCAGACAGCGCCTCGGCTATGACTTCACGAAAACCACGCCCTTGGGCTTCGTGTTTGCCAAATTTGTTGATGATCAAGACATCTGCCCCTTTGGCCAGGCTGTCTTTGGTATGGCCTACGGCCATTTCCAAGGCTGATGGGTCTAAACGGCATCCCCTTGCCTCTTTGCCCAAGGACTGGGAAATTCGAACTGTTGGTCCATTGGGAAGTATACGCACATCCATGTCGCATCCGGCGCAATCTTCGCGGTCTGAATTGATCTGGACGGTGCCGCAGACATTAAAGCCCGATGCGGCCAATTCGGTTGCAACGGCCGCAAGCAAAAGGTCAATGCCGCCGCGGCTTGGTTCCATTGTATAGGCAATCTTCATTGTGAAATACCCTGCACTTGAGTCGTGTTAGCTCGTCGAGCCTCATTGGTCTTTACACAAAAATTACATTCAGAACGAGAAAAATCACCGCGGATAAAAGCGCGGCTGCGGGCACTGTGATCACCCAGGCGGCGATAATGGTCATAAAATGCGACCGGCGCACCAGTTTGCGGCGCTTGCGTTCTTCTGGCGCAATTGAATGTCCTTTGGATGATTTTGCCGTTTTCTGTGCCCGGCGCTTGACTTCATATTCGCGGTAAAACCCAACCCCAAACACAGCCCCGACAGCAATATGTGTGGAACTGACGGGCAGCCCAAGCCATGAGGCAACAATCACAGTAATGGCTGCTGATAGTGCAACGCAGTAGGCGCGCATTGCGTTCAGCTTTGTAATTTGGCTGCCAACCATGCGGATCAGTTTTGGCCCAAACAAAAACAAACCAAAAGAAATACCAAAGGCGCCGATGATCATCACCCAAAGCGGGATGGCGACTTTGGTTGCAGCACCGTCAAATTCCAATGCGTGCACAATGGCCGCCAAAGGACCCACCGCGTTGGCTACATCATTTGCGCCATGGGCAAAAGACAACATCGCAGCTGACAAGATCAGCGGAATGTTGAACAGGATTTTTAGGGACTTATTGCGGTTTTCCAAACCTTGCGATTGGCGATTTATCAATGGGCGCGAGACAAAATAAAGTAAAAACCCGGTGGCGGCGCCGATCATCAAAGCAAGGCTTAGATCGATTTTGTAAATGCGTTTAAGGCCTTTAAGCGCCAGATAGGAGGCAAAGGCTGCTGCCATGATCCCAATGAGCACAGGAACCCAGCGCCGCGCAGCGGCAATTTTATCTTCCTGATAAATGATCTTGGCTTTGATAAAGGCTAAAAATATCGCGGCGATCACACCGCCCAGAACCGGTGATATCACCCAACTTGCGGCAATTTTGCTCATGGTGGCCCAGTTCACGGCGCCAAAACCCGCAGCCGCGATCCCCGCGCCCATAACGCCGCCAACCACAGAATGGGTCGTGGATACAGGCGCCCCAACATAGGTTGCCAAATTGACCCACATCGCCGAAGAAATGAGTGCAGCCATCATCGCCCATATGAATATCTCAGTTTGGGCAACACCAGCAGGATCAATAATACCTTTTGAGATTGTGCTGACCACATCACCGCCCGCCAGCAGCGCGCCGGCGCTTTCGGCAACAGCCGCAATCGCAATCGCACCGCCCATGGTCAAGGCATTGGCGCCCACAGCTGGACCCATATTGTTGGCCACATCGTTGGCGCCAATATTCAACGCCATATAGCCGCCAAACACAGCGGCGGCGGCTATGATCAAAAACGGCGGTTGTTGCCAAAAGAAAACAGCTGCGCCAAGGCCTGCCAAGATTAAAAAGATCAACGCTATGCCAATGCCCACCATCGGTTTGGCGATAAATTGCGTGGCCAATTCAACTTGGCCTAAACGACCGAGATCACGGTCTAGGGTTTTCCACTTATTGTTTGCAGGATCCGACATAGGCACCTCAAGAACTTTACCCAAATCATTTTCGCAAGCTGCTACAAGTGTAGGTCTCAGAGTGCAACCCTAAAGATTGTGACAGCCTAAATTATGCTGATGATCTGCTTTAATTGGGGTTCCTTGACCAATTCAATGGCCTCGGCTTGGGGTACCCAGCGACGGCTTCGTTCACTGCTTTCTGGAAACTCGTCTTCCAACTGATCCACCTGCACAGAATAAACATCAACGACACAGGGAAGTTCGGTGCCGTTTTTCTGCATCTTTTTATAGGTATAGCTGCCCAGCATTTGGCCGTTTATGCTACCTTTGCGAACGCCTGCTTCTTCCCAGGCCTCTTCAAGGGCTGTTTCGGGAAAGCTTTTGCCTTCCATCGGCCATCCTTTGGGAACAATCCAGCGACCTTTGGTCAGGCTTGTGACCAATAAGACTTCTTTGCCTTTTTTGCCTTGGCGGGTGCAAAGCGCTGCAACCTGACGGCCATGGGGGCGCGAAATCATCGGTGAAATAGTATCGCCAATGGCACGCGCAATACGCGAAATTTTTGTAATCACTTGTCACCTGCCTTTTATTTTTTTTAAGAATACAAAATTTGCCGAATTTTGCAAATTGCTTTGCGCGGCATTGGCGCGATGGGCCAAGAAATTAGGCTTTTTGCGTCTGTTCGAAAAGGTCTTTTTTGCGACCTGTGCAGTGGCGTTTAAAAATTAAAGATCGAAAATTCAGGTCTTGGGTAAAAGGTTTTAAGTTTTCTACGCGTTGGCAAAACGGGTGTTGCAGCCGGTATGCTGAGATATGCCTGAGGTTTGTTTTAACGCCCTACAAGCAGCAGGCTGGTTTTGCCTTTGGAAAACAACCCTGGGCTAGATGCGAAAAAATAGAAATAACACTTTCAAAAAGTTGGTTAAATTTTTGGCTCTATGCTAAGTTATGGCACAGAAGATGACGTGCGTAAGCTATGGGAAAACGAATGCAGGGAACTGAATTAAGCCTAAAGTGGCTGGAAGTTTTTCAACGCACTGCGGCCTTGGGGTCTGTGCGTGCGGTTGCCAAGGAAACCGGACTTTCCATTAGTACCGTGTCGCACCATTTGCGCAGTTTAGAAACCAAGCTGGGCGTCAATTTGCTTGATCATAAACGTCGACCGATGGTCTTAACTCCGGCAGGGCGCGAATTTTTAAAATATATCCAGCAGGCTTTGATGTTGATCCGCAAAGGTCAGGCCGAGGTGATGACTGGCAATGTCTATGAGGCGCGCATGCTCAGGCTTGGGCTGATCGAGGATTTTGACAATGAGATTGGTCCTGATCTGGCGGTGCGTTTGGCCAAGACTATGCCGCAATGCAACTTTACCCATCGCACCCGCTCCAGTCATGAAATCCTCGATTTGCTGCGTCGACGTGCGATTGACATTGGAATCGCCAATGTGCCCATCGACGGGGCGCCCGATTTGCAGGAAACGCCTTTTCTGCGCGATCCATTTGTATTGGCCCTGCCGGTGAATTGCCACCATGCGCCAGCCGAATTGCTTGAGGTGGTCGCTCAGCTGCCCTTTTTGCGCTATGACGCAGGTCAGATTATCAGCCATCAGATCGAAACCCAGCTCAGGCGTTTAAAAATCAATCTGCCACGGCGGTTTGAAATCGAAAGCAATCAGACCTTAATGGCAATGATTGCCGAAGGCGGGGGGTGGGCCATCACCACCCCGATGTGCTATATGCGCGCCAGTCGGTTCCATGCAAAGGTTAAGCTTTTTCCTTTCCCCGAAAAGGCGTTTGCACGGTCGATTTCAATATTTGCAACGCCAGAATGTGCCGTTAAATCACAGCAGCTCGTACAGGATATCGTGACGCGTTTGATTGAAAAACGCGCCTTGCAGCCTGCTTTCGCAATCATGCCTTGGCTTGAGGGTCATTTCGGATTTGTCTCGCAGGCAAAACCCTAACTCAAAATTTTGAAGCTCGCTCGGATTTGGTGGTCCTGCTGCGAGGACAGATACTTAGGGTGATGACTGTCCAAAATGTCTTTAGCACGCGATTTTGCAATTTCCCATGCATCGGGCGCGCCGCTGGCCTGCCAGGTGCGCGGCTCATCGCGATTGGCGAGCGAGGGGTAAAAATAATCGCGCTCCATGGCAGCGAGTGTATGCGCGCCGCCTAAAAAGTGGCCTTCCCCAAGCACCGCTTCACAAATCGCATCAAACCCAAGGTTTTCTGGGCTGACTTCGATGCCCCGCAAAGCGCGGTAGATGTTGGAATGCATTTCGTCATCCAGCACAAAGCCTTCAAAGCTAGCCCCAAGCAGCGAGGCAGTCATCCCAGAACTTTCATAAATCAAGTTGCCCCCGGCCAACGCTGTTGCCATTGCAGTGATGCCTTTTTCTGCGCCATATTGCGCGTCGATGGCTTTGCTGTCGGTCATCGAAGAGGCCACCCCCGAGGGCAGGCCAAGCCAGTTGGACACTTGCGCCGAGGCGGCATTTAGCACAGCCGATTCTCCGCTGCCGCCGGAAAAGGCGCCGGTGCGAAGATCAATCACCAGTGGCCAGTTGGAAAATATCATCGGATGGCCCGGCTTGATGGCATGCACCATCACCAAACTGGCCAGGGTTTCGGCCAGTGATTGCGCCAGAAATCCGGCCAATGTGGCCGGAGCTGTGGCCCCCGCCTGCGCTGCAGTTATGCACGAAATTGGAATGTTATGGGCGATGCAGCCAAACACCACATCCACCGCGTCCTCGGCAAATCGCATAGGTGAGATAACCGGGCTAATATGCGCCTTTAAAAACGGCCGCTTGGAAAAGGCGCCTTCACCGCCCGCTGCAATATCCAAAATCTGAACAATTGGCGCAATATGTTCGGCTAGTGTAAAGGCGGTGGCCACGGGTTTGGTGGTGTTTTTTATCAGCGCATAGGCCGTGTTTACATCCAGATCGAAATTATCCACAACATCGGTTGCAATGCAGCAGCGCGTAAACCAGCTGACATTGGCCAAATGATCCTGCAAACGGGTAAAATCATGCAGGTCTTGGAGCGTAGAGGGGCGATATAGCCCGCTGTCCATATCCAAGGTTTGCACCGCAGCGCCGCCGGTTCCAAAGTATACCTTTTGGCCGCCAACTTCGATTGAGCGGTCTTCATCACGTCCATGCAGAACAAATTTTTTCGCCGCGCGATCAATAGCCTCTTCAACCAGCGCAGGGGGAAATACAATCCGTCCGCGCCCAGTGTCTTCAGCACCTGCAGCCAAGAGTTTTTCAGACAAATTCTTTGGAACCTCGCTCATTCCAAGCTCGGCCAGAAGCCGCAAGGATGTCTGGTAAATGTCCTCAATATTGCGCTCTGACAAGGGACGGTAGGCGCCGCCAATTTGCCCCGGTGGACAGGGGTCTATGACCGGTTTTGCGGCGCGCTGGGCAAGCCGTTCGCGCCGTCCGCCGCGTTTTGGTTTTGGTTTCTGTGTAGGTGTCATCGATATCCTATGAATGATGCCCTTTGTGCGCTGACTAAACGGGGTCAGGGCCTGCGTTCACAAGCGAAGACCCCATGTAGTGAAAAATTAATAACCCTGTTTCTAATTTTTAGAAATAAAAAGGGTTCGGTTGACCTTTGACTGTGATTTTTGTCCAGCGTGGTAAAGATAATATATCAGGAGAGTGTTTGATGAAATCGCGAACCAAAGTTGTGGTCATTGGCGGCGGCATTGCCGGGTGCTCTACGCTCTATCATCTGACGCAAGAGGGCTGGAGCGATGTTGTCTTGCTTGAGCGCAATGAACTGACCAGCGGAACAACTTGGCATTCTGCCGCGCAGGTTACAAATTTTGGTATGAACCAGACCATGGTTGGGCTGAAGACCCATTCTATAAACCTCTATAAATCACTGGCTGAAGACCCCGATTATCCAATTAATTACCATCATGGGGACGGCGGTATCCGGCTGGCCAATACCGAAGCGCAAATGCAGGGGTATCGTCATTTTGCGTCGATGGCGCGGGGCATGGGTGTACATTTTGAAGTGATTGACCCGGATGAATGCGCCCGCCGCCATCCGCTTATTTCAACCGATAATTTAGTTGGTGGGCTTTGGGACCCGCTGGATGGGGATATTGATCCTGCGCAGCTTTGTCAGGTGCTGGCGCGCCGGGCACGTAAAGCTGGCGCCGAGGTTTATCGCAACACACCCGTGATCGGGCTGGTGCAGCATGTTGATGATACGTGGACGGTACAAACTGAAAAAGGCAATATAGATTGTGATATTGTCGTCAATGCCTGCGGGTATCGGGTCAACGAAGTGGGCGCGATGATGGGGGTACACCATCCGGTGATGTCGATGGAGCATCAATATTTCCTGACCGAAGAAATTCCAGCTATTGCGGAAGCGGGCCACCGGATGCCGCTGCTGCGCTGCCCGATCAGCGATTATTATTGCCGTCAGGAAAAAAACGGCTTGCTCGTCGGGTTTTATGAGCAGGAGTGCAAAACCTGGGGGATGGACGGAATTGATCCCCATTTTGTCAATGCGCTTTGCCCTGATGATCTTGATCGGGTCAGCGACGTGCTTGAGGGGGCTTTTGCGCGGATGCCTGCCTTGATGGAGGTTGGCATTCATACCGTGGTCAATGGGCCGATCACCTATACCATTGATGGCGCACCTTTGGTGGGGCCCATTCCGGGCAAACGCAATGCCTATTGCATTATTGGTCTGCGTGCGGGGCTTGGCGAAGGCGGGGGGCATGGCTGGCTTTTGGCCCAGCAGATCGTTCACGGTGAGGCCAGTTATGACACATGGGTTTTAGACCCGCGCCGCTTTACGGGTCATGCAAATGTGGAATTGACCGCTTTTAAAGCCATTGAGGATTACCAAAACGAATTTCGGTTTCATTTTCCGTATGAGCACCGCCCTGCTGGCCGGCCGGCCAAAACCACACCACTCACCCCCGTGCTTGCTGCGGAAGGCGCTGAATTTACCGTGGTCAATGGATGGGAAAGGGTGGATTACATTAAACCAACCGCTGATTTTCACCCCACGCTTGGATTTGATTTTGACGAAACTTTTGATCTGGTCGCAGATGAGGTCAAAAATCTAAGCCAGAATGTTGGTCTATGCGAAGTCAACGGCTTCAACCGATTTGAAATTACCGGCGCAGATCGCCACGCTTTTTTAGACCGGGTGTTTTGCGGCGCTGTAACCAAACGCGTTGGCCGCGTGGGACTGGGCTATCTGCTGAACCACCATGGCATGATCAAAAGTGAGGCAACGGTTGCCAATCTGCCCGCATCAGACCGCGGACCAGCGCGGGTCTGGTACGGCTCTGCTGTGGCCAGTGAATTTCATGACATGGATTGGCTGCAATCCCATCTTGATCCAAGCCAAGATGTCCAAATCCGCAGCCTGACCAATGAGCAAACCATATTGGTTCTCGCCGGACCACGCGCTCGTGATGTGCTGTCGGCCTGCGCGCGGGGCGATTGGTCAAAAGACGCCTTTCCATGGCTTTCAGTGCGCGAGTGTTTTATTGGCATTGCGCCGGCCACGGTGATGGGGGTCAGCTTTTCAGGCGAGCTGGCCTATGAAGTTCATTTGCCCAACGCATCGCTTTATGCGGCCTATTTGGCATTAACAAAAGCCGGAAAGGCCCATGGGATGAAGCTGTTTGGGGCCCGCGCGGTGGACTCGATGCGGATGGAGAAAGGGTTTTTGCACTGGAAATCAGATTTGCTCACCGAATTTGATCCTTTTGAAACCGGACTTGAGCGTTTTGTGAAACTGGACAAACCCGACTTTATTGGCAAAGCGGCTTTGCAACAGCGCCATGCGGACGGCCCGTGCCGAAAGCTAGCGACATTGGAAATTTCATCGCGCGCAGCGCCCGCCCATGGCGGCGCATCATTGATGCAGGGGGATAGGGTGATCGGCACGGTAACTTCTGGTGAATGGGGGCACCGGGTGGGAAAGAACCTTGCCTATGCTTTTGTTACCCCAGAGCACGCAGAAATCGGCCATAAGGCCGAGCTTGATTTATGCGGTGCACGCGTGAGCACCACGGTCATTGCCTTTAGCCCCTATGATCGCGGCCATCTTCGCATGCGCAGCTAGCAAAAAGGCAATGCGCCCATGCCAGACCGGCTGACTTGCGATGTTTGGGGTTGTCGTTTAGCGTAGCTCTGCGATCAGGAGTGGGCAGATGCAAGCGGTCAACTATGAGATTTTAAAGGGCAAAGACCCAGAGACCTTGGAAGAAAAGGTCAATGAGAAACTAAAACGTGGTTGGGTTTTGGTTGGTGGACCGTTTTCTGCGAAATATGATCTGCACCACTGGTTTTATCAGGCTGTGGCTTTGCCCATAATTTGATACAAGCCTTCAAAGACAGCGATCGAGAGGCGCGCTGGTTTACCTGCAGCGACACAGACTCCTGATTTTAATTTCCAAGCTGCTGACGCAGCGCTTTAAATGTCTCCTCCATACGGTCAGACTGAGCACAATCAATACTCATGGTCATCCGCTCTTGCGCGATTTGTTTGGGGCCATCAAAGGTCACATCGGGATATTTTGGGTTAAGCTGAATTTGCAGACTGCTGCCATCAAAGGTACGCATACGTGCTTTGCTGTTGACGAACGGAACCCTTATCCCGGTCCCAAGGTCCATGACAACAAATGCGCTATCGGGAACCTGACAGGAATTGACAAGCTCAACGATGGCGATCAGCGGCTCTTGGGGCGGATCAATCAGCGCCTTAATTTTGTCATGGGCTGAATATGATACAACCGCACCCAAAATGGCCGATACAAGCGCGGTAAATATAAAGCCACCCAATTTCATCTAAGGTCCAGACCTATTGTGTCTCATCAACTCAATCATAGTTTGATTTTGCTCAAAAAAGAAGGGCGGGGGTCAAAATTGACCAAATAGGTAATGTAACCACGGCCCTTCATTACCGGCATTGTTTGACCGGTCGGTAATCTAACTTGTTACAACACGCTTGTCAAAGGCAGGAATGCCCTTGGCGATATGATGATAGGGCTGCTTGTCACAGGTAAAAATAGCAAGTTGCGGTGCGAAAAAGCTTTGATCGTCAAACGTGCCGATCTTTACAATCATTAAATTTGGGTTTGTCGGGCTTTTGTTGCCAATGGCTGTTCCGCAGTTTGAACAGAAATGCCTTATCACGGGCGTTGCCAAATCACTGCGCGCAAAAGTTGCAATATTGCCCGCAGTGTATTGGAAATCATCCATGCAAAACACCGCGAAAACAGCTGGGTTGCCGCCAGTGATATATTGACACTCACGGCAATGGCATTGAGCGGTGACTTCCAAAGCGCCGTTAATTTCGTAGCGGATTTCTCCGCAATAGCATCCACCAGTGGCTTGCATTTTGTCCTCCTGTTCGCGTGAAGAGTTTCAGCACCATCTTTTAAGCCTATCGGTCAAAGAAAACCAAAAGCTGCTTGCTGATTAAATTAATGCGCAGTTTGCGAGCAACATCAGCCTCGGCCCGCTTGCCGCATTTTAAACCCATACCTGAATTGAAAAGCTGGTGCCACAGGGGAGGATTGAACTCCCGACCTCACCCTTACCAAGGGTGCGCTCTACCACTGAG
>ERZ1047821.1902-NODE-1902-length-13107-cov-5.002375_pt1 | contig 13107 bp, 16 predicted proteins | sample MGYA00383096_ERZ1047821 | MGnify/ENA primary metagenome ERZ1047821 (study PRJEB29581, sample SAMEA5548366) | metagenome | biome: marine; feature: coastal; material: water | depth 25 m | study: Short-term variability in the microbial, nano- and picoplankton... | reverse complement strand
GCAAAAAAATCAGCAGCTAAGCCAGCGGCAAAAAAATCAGCAGCTAAGCCAGCGGCAAAAAAATCAGCAGCTAAGCCAGCGGAAAAAAAGGAATAATCATTGGCTCAGAATAATTCTATCGGTGGATTAGGTCAAATGAGTGAATTAAAAAATCGCTTATTATTTCTTCTTGGCGCATTAATTATTTTTCGTTTAGGAGCTCATATTCCTGTACCTGGAATAGATCCATTAGAATTAAAAAAACTTTTTGAGTCTCAAAGCGGTGGAATTCTAGGAATGTTTAATATGTTTTCAGGGGGAGCATTAAGTCGTTTTACGGTTTTTGCTCTTGGAATAATGCCTTATATTTCAGCTTCGATTATTATGACTCTTTTAACTTCAATGAATTCAAGATTAAAAGATCTTAAAAAAGAAGGTCAAGCAGGGCAAAGGATTATAACTCAGTACACAAGACAAGCAACAGTAGTTTTAGCAACTTTTCAAGCCTTAGGAATAAGCGTTGCTTTAGAATCACAACCTGGTCTTGTATTAGATCCCGGATTAATTTTTAGATTAACAGCTATTGTTACTTTGGTTAGTGGCACGATGTTTTTAGTTTGGTTAGGGGAACAAATAACTGAAAGAGGAATTGGTAATGGCATTTCTTTAATTATTATGGCAGGTATCGTTGCAGGACTACCAAGCGCTTTAGGAAATACACTTGAATTAACTAGGACAGGGGCTTTTTCTATACCTTTAGTTTTCTTTCTTATAACAGCAGTTGTCCTTGTAACTGCTTTAGTTGTTTTTGTTGAAAGAGGACAGAGAAGAATCACAATTAATTATGCCAAAAGACAGGTAGGAAATAAATTGTATGGGGGACAATCTTCTCATTTACCACTTAAAATAAATCAAGCAGGTGTTATTCCTGCTATTTTTGCTTCTAGTGTAATTTTGTTTCCAGCCACAATAGCAGGTTGGTTTGGCTCAAATGAAAATATGTTCTGGTTAAAAGATTTAAGTGCAGCTATTTCTCCGGGACAACCAATATATATTTTATTATTTGGATCAGCAATTGTCTTTTTTGCATATTTTTATACTGCGATTACTTTTAATCCAAATGAAACTGCTGATAATCTAAAAAAAGGCGGAGCATTTGTTCCTGGTATAAGACCAGGAGATCAAACAGCTCGCTATATAGATACAATTATGGGAAGACTGACTTTAATTGGGGCAATTTATATTACTGGTGTTTGTTTAGTTCCTGAGTTTCTTATATTAAAGTTTAATACCCCCTTCTATTTTGGCGGTACTTCTTTGCTTATTATTGTGGTTGTAACAATGGATTTATTAACACAAATTCAATCCAAAATGATGTCTTATCAGTATGATGGTTTGTTAAAAAAAGCAAACTTTAAGTCAGGCTCTGGAAGAGGAGGTCTATAAGCTTATGGGAAAAGAAGATGTGCTTGAAATGGAGGGAGAGGTTTTAGAAAACCTTCCAAATGCAACTTTTAAAGTAAAGCTAGAAAATGGACACGAGGTGCTTGGCTATATTTCAGGGAAAATGAGAATGAATTATATTCGGATTCTTCCTGGAGATAAGGTTACTGTAGAAATTTCACCTTATGATTTATCAAAGGGAAGAATAACATTTAGAGAGAAATAAATTTATTTGTTGGAAATTGAGGAAAATATTATGAGAGTTAGAGCATCAGTAAAAGCAATATGTAGAAATTGCAAAGTAATTAGAAGAAAAGGAGTAGTTAGAGTTATTTGTAAGGACCCTCGACATAAACAAAGACAAGGCGCATGTCATTAACTTTTACATTGTTAAGAGCGCAAAAAATAGTTATAATTTAAGGCTTTATTAAAATAATGCCATTTTTTTTGGAGTATTGTGTATGGCCCGTATTGCAGGAATAAATGTACCAGATAATAAGCATACCGAAATAGCTTTAACAGCTATATATGGTATTGGAAGAGGTATAGCTAAGAAAATATGCATTGCTGCTGGTGTCGAAGCAACATTAAAACTTAAGGATTTAAATGAGTCTGATGTTGAGAAACTTAGAGAGCAATTAAATAACTTTACTGTTGAAGGAGACCTTCGACGAGAAGTGCAAATGAATATCAAGCGTTTAATGGATCTAGGTTGCTATAGAGGTGTAAGGCATAGAAGGGGTTTACCAGTTAGAGGACAAAATACAAAAAACAATGCAAGAACACGAAAAGGCCCTATTAGAGCAATTAGAAAATAGTAAAGGATAAATTTAGAATGGCAAAAGATAATATTAGAATAAAAAATAAAGTTAAAAAAAGCGTTGCAGAGGCTATTGCTCATGTTCATGCTTCTTTTAATAATACTATTATTACAATTACTGATCGACAAGGCAACGCTTTGTCATGGGCAACTTCTGGAGGAGCTGGATTCAAAGGTTCTAGAAAAAGCACTCCTTTTGCAGCACAGGTTGCAGCAGAAGCAGCTGGTAAATCTGCTCAAGAATTCGGTGTAAAAAATGTTGAAGTTAGAATTAAAGGCCCAGGTCCTGGAAGAGAATCTTCTGTTAGAGCTTTAAATGCTGTAGGTTTAAAAATAACAAGCATTCAAGATGTAACGCCTGTACCTCATAATGGATGCAGACCTCCAAAGAAGAGAAGAATTTAATTTTGTTTAGTTATCAGATATTAATAGGAGAATAGAATTGGCTAGAAATCTTGACCCAAAATGTCGTCAATGTCGAAGAGAAGGCGAAAAACTTTTTCTTAAAGGCGAGAAATGTTTTACTGACAAATGTGCGATAGAAAAAAGAAATTATCCTCCTGGACAGCATGGACAAAGAAGGGCATCTCGATTATCTGATTATGGCGTACAACTAAGAGAAAAACAAAAATTAAGAAGAATATATGGCATCTTAGAAAAACAGTTTCATGGTTATTATGCTGAAGCTGATAGAAGAAAAGGAATTACTGGTGATAACCTCCTTCAGTTGCTCGAATCTAGATTAGATAATATAACTTATAAAATGGGAATGGGTGCATCAAGAACAGAGGCTCGTCAAATGGTAAAACATAATAGTATTCTTGTGAATGGTAAGAGAGTTAATATACCTTCATATCAAGTACAACCAGGAGATGAGGTATCAATTGACAGTAAATCAAAAGAACAATTAAGAATTAAAGCTGCATTAGAAGCTGCTGAGGAAAGAGGATTCCCAGAATGGTTAGAAGTAGATATAAAAGCTCTTAAAGGTGTTTTAAAGAATAAACCTGAGAGAGATGATTTACCTACAACAATTAATGAATCATTAGTTGTTGAGCTTTATTCAAAATAATTAGTTAAGTAAAAAAAAGGAAACCTATGGAAATTAATCCAACAGAATATTTAAAACCTAGAATTGTTGATGTAGATATTGTTAACCCTCAAAGAGCGAAGGTAGTTCTTGAGCCGATGGAAAGAGGATTTGGATTTACATTAGGAAATTCTATTAGAAGAGTATTACTTTCATCAATTCCAGGATTTGCAATTACTCAAGTTAAAATTGACGGTGTTGTTCATGAATATTCAACACTAGATGGAGTTCAAGAAGATGTAGTAGATGTTCTTTTAAATATTAAAAAAATAGCTTTAAAAATGCATAATACTGCTGAAGCTACAATTACATTAAATAGGGATGCAGAAGGCCCTGTAACTGCTGGTGATTTTGAGGTAGGACATGATGTTGAAATTATTAATCCAAGTCATGTTATAGCAAATTTAAATAAAGGTGGAAAATTAAATATTGAAGCTAAAGTAGAAATGGGTAGAGGTTATCAACCTGTTCCTGTAAGAACTAAGGGTTCAGAAAGTGATAATGTGTTAGGTTTTATTATGATTGATGCATCTTTTAGCCCTATTACTAAGGTTAGTTATGTTGTTGAAAGTGCTCGAGTTGAGCAAAGAACTGATTTAGATAAATTGATTATGGATGTTGAAACAAATGGAGTAGTTGATGCAGAACAAGCAATTCGTGATGCAGCAAGAATTCTTATGGGCCAATTATCTGTATTTGCTAATTTGGAAAGTGAATTAACAGAGGTAGAGGTTCAACAAGCACCTCAAATAGACCCAATACTTCTTAGACCAGTAGATGATCTTGAATTAACTGTAAGATCAGCTAATTGTTTGAAGGCTGAAAATATACATTATATAGGTGATTTAGTTCAAAGACAGGAAAGCGATTTACTAAAGGCACCAAATCTTGGAAGAAAATCATTAAATGAAATTAAAGATATTTTACAAGAAAAAGGTCTCTCGTTAGGAATGCTTGTTGAAAACTGGCCTCCAGCTGGCACAGAAATAGCATAAATAAAAAGAATATGGAGTAATAAATGAGACACGGAAAAAATCATAGAAAGCTTAATAGAACAAGCAGTCACAGAAAAGCTATGTTTAAAAATATGGCAACTTCATTGCTTAAACATGAAATAATTCGTACTACTTTACCAAAAGCTAAAGAACTGAGAAAGTATGCTGAACCATTAATTACTCTTGCAAGAGAATCAAGTGTTCATAATAAACGTATTGCGTTTAGTCGTTTAAGGGATAGAGATATTATCACTAAATTATTTGGAGAACTTGGGCCTAGATATAGTAAAAGGAATGGTGGTTATACAAGAATTTTAAAATGTGGTTTTCGTAAAGGTGATAATGCACCTATGGCATATATTGAGCTTGTAGATCGTCCACAAGAAGATAAAAAAGAATTAAAAGAAGATTCAAAATCTTCAAAAGTTATAGAGGACCCTAAAATAGAGGTAGCTAAAGAAACTAAGCCGAAAACTAAACCTAAACCGGCTAAAAAAAATGAAAGTAAAAAAGCTGAAAAAAAAGTTTAATTTAATATTTAAAAATTGAATCTATATAAAGCCAGCTTTGCTGGCTTTTTTATTATTTTCAATTAATTTTTAAAAAAATCCATATAATAGATATCACAATAAATAATAAGCTAAATTGAATTATGAAAAAAAATATTGAAAAAAAAGAAAGCCTAACTGCTATTTTAGAGCAAATTGATTTATTACTTGGCAAACAAAATACAATAGAAGATGATGGAGATGTTGAAGATATAAAAAAGAATAAATTAATTAATAATTTAACTAATAAAGAAAATTTAAAATCTCTTCAAAGCTTATTAGACAACCTTCATCCATCAGATATTGCGGATATTCTTGAGGCTTTACCGCTAGAAAGAAGGCTAACAGTATGGGAGCTAGTGAAATCAGAAAATGACGGAGATATCTTGGTTGAGGTATCAGATGCTGTTAGACAAACATTAATTGCTGATATGGATAGTACTGAATTATTAGCTGCTGCAGAACAATTAGATGCAGATGAAATAGCTGATATAGCTGGAGACCTTCCTGGAGATGTTCTAAATGATTTACTGGAAAGTTTAGATGTTCAAAATAGAGAAAGGTTAGAATCTGCATTATCGTATTCAGAAGAGTTAGTAGGGGCATTAATGGATTTTGATATTGCAACAATCCGTGAAAATATCACATTAGAAGTTGTTCTTAGTTATTTAAGAAAAATAAAAAAATTACCCGATCATACTGATAAATTATTTGTAGTAGATCATTCTGGATCAATTCTTGGAGTTCTTCCTCTAGAAAGAATTGTTGTAAGTGAATCTCACTTACAAGTTAAAGATGTAATGGCAACTGATGCAGTTGTTTTTAATCCGGAAGATACCGCTCATGAAGCATCAAATGCATTTGAACGCTATGATCTTGTTACAGCACCAGTGGTTGATGAGTCGCGTAAGCTGCTTGGAAGGCTTACTGTGAATGCAGTTATGGACTATATTCGAGAAGAGACAGAAACTGAAAAACTATCTATGGTAGGGCTAAGAGAAGAAGATATGTTTTCTACAATATGGAAATCAGTACAAAATCGTTGGGCATGGTTAGCTATTAATTTAGTTACAGCTCTTATTGCATCAAGAGTTATTAGTGTTTTTGAGGGATCAATTGAAAAAGTTGTAGCCCTTGCTGCTTTAATGCCAATAGTCGCTGGTATTGGAGGTAATTCAGGCAATCAAACTACAACCATGATTGTGAGAGCTATTGCTTTAAGTCAAGTCACATTTAGTAATCTTCGATTACTTATGTTAAAAGAGATAGGAGTGGCATTATTAAATGGAATTTTATGGGGAAGCGTTTTAGGAGTGTTTGCATACTTACTTTATGGGAATATTCAATTAGGATATGTAATGACTGCTGCCATGATATTAAATTTAATTTTATCCGCAATAATGGGAGTTATGATACCCTTGGTATTAAATCGTTTAGGTAAGGATCCAGCAGTAGGATCAAGTGTGTTGATAACTGCAATGACTGATAGTGGAGGTTTCTTTATATTTTTAGGGTTAGCTACCTTAGTTTTATTATAGATAAATTATGAATAATTTTGAGTTCATTAGAAATAATTTTAGTTTAGATTTTTTGTTATCTATGCCGACTTTATGGCAATTTTTAGCTATTTTTATAGCATTAGGCCTATCTTTTTTCACCAACCAATTTATTAAAAACTATGTTGTTGGTACTACAAAAGATAATTGGAAAATGGCGACTGATGGATTAGTTAGAATAATTTCACCTATTATAATTCTAGTTGTTCTTTTCTTTTCAAAAATATATTTAGATACTTTTCAGCCAACATTATTTTTACATATCGCTATTAGCCTTATAAATGCTCTTATTGTAATTAGATTAGGTGTTTATTTTATTAGGTATCTTATAAAACCAAGACCCTGGATTCGAGCATTAGAAAACACAATTGCATCATTAGTATGGGTAATAGTTGCTTTATACTTATTTGGACTTCTTTCACCAATTAGAGATGGCCTTGCTCAAATACAATTTAGTTTTGGTGATAATAGTTTTTCATTATTATTAGCATTACAAGTAATATTTGGATCTGCTTTAGCTGTTCTTTTTGCAGTAACGATAGGGCAATTTATTGAAAATCGATTGATGAAAGTAGATCAATTGGATATGAATGCCAGAGTAATGCTTAATAAAATTTTAAAGATAACATTATATGTTGTTGCTGTAGTTATAGCTTTATCATCTATTGGTTTAGATCTAACATTCTTATCTATTTTTGGTGGGGCTTTTGGTGTTGGTTTGGCATTCGGCATGCAAAAAATTGCCAGCAATTATGTCTGTGGTTTTATTATTTTGCTTGATAAGTCAATTCATATTGGCGATATTTTAATGGTAGGTGAGCATTACGGAGTAGTTACTCTAATAAGATCAAGATATACTGTTTTACGAAAACTTGATGGCATCGAAGTTATTATTCCTAATGAGACCTTAATATCTGAAAATATTATTAATCATACTTTATCTGATAGAAAATCAAGAATATCTATCGACGTTCAAATCAGCTATAAATCTTCTGTAGATAAAGCATTTGAAATTATGTTAAATTCTGCTAAAAATGAATCACGAGTATTAAATGATCCTGAGCCAGCAGTATTCTTAATGAAGTTTGCAGATAGCGGAATTGACTTGATGTTATCTTTTTATATTGTAGACCCTGAAGAGGGGTCATGGGGATTAAAATCTGATATTTATCGAGAAATCTGGGATGAATTTCAGAAGCACGATATAGAAATACCTTATCCTTACAGAACAGTTGAAATTATTAATTCAGAAAAAGATAAATAAATTATTTAATTTTATTTTCTTTATATAAAACATGCTTTCTTATTGTAGGATCAAATTTTTTAATTTCAATTTTATCAGGCGTTGTTCTTTTATTTTTAGTTGTTGTGTAGAAATGACCTGTTCCCGCTGATGAATCCAATCTGATTTTCTCTCTCATTTTTTAAACCTTTTTTCCTTCTGCTCGCATTTTAGTAATTACAGCATCAATTCCTAATTTATCTATTGTTCTGAGAGCTGCACCTGATATACGCATTGATACCCAACGGTTTTCACTTTCAACCCAAAATTTACGATTTTGTAGATTTGGAAGAAAACGACGCTTTGTTCTATTGTTTGCATGGGATACATTATTTCCAGTTACAGTTTTTTTCCCAGTTACTTCACATATACGAGCCATGACATATATTCCTTAGCTAAATTCTTAAAAAAGACGACCATTAGACCATATAAACTCCTGTCTTTACAAGTTTTTTTTAAGTTTTACCAGTACTACCAAAACCACCTTCACCTCTTTCACTTTTTGGAAATTCTTCTACTAAATTAAATTTCGCTTGCATTACAGGTAAAATGATTAATTGAGCTATTCTTTCTAGTGGGTTTATTAAAAAAACATCTTTACTTCTATTCCAGCAAGAAACTAATAACTCACCTTGGTAATCAGAATCAATTAATCCTACAAGGTTTCCAAGAACTATTCCATGTTTGTGACCCAAACCAGAACGAGGCAGAATTACTGCCGCATAATTAGAATCTTTAATATAAATTGATATTCCAGTTGGAATTAAGAAGGTTTCTCCTGGATTTAGCGTTTGTGCATTTTCTATACAAGCTCTAAGGTCTAATCCTGCTGAGCCTTTAGATGCATAATTAGGTAAATAGTCTTTAATTAAGGGATTAAGAACTTTAAAATCAATCGATATACTCATAAACATCACCTTTTTTATTTATCATTTTATAAATATGTTTTAGAATATTAAAAGCTAATTCTTTTTTAGTTGTTTTAGGAATATGAATTACTTCATTTTTATTGATTATATAAATTTCAGCTGAATCTTCACCCATTGATTTATTGATAGAATTAGCAATAATCATATTTAAATTCTTTTTTTTAAGTTTATCTTGAGCATTCTTAATAATTTCTTTGCTTTCAGCTGAAAAGCCAACACAAAAAAGATTATCAAATTCTAAAGATGTTTCTAAAAGAATGTCAGAGCTTTTTTGAAGTTCTAATATTAATTTATCATTATGTTTTTTTAATTTTCCGGAAACTTTTTTTGGAAGATAATCAGAAATTGCAGCCACACTTATAAAAATATCATTGTCTTTAGCATTTTTTTTAATAAGCTTATTCATCATTTTATGATTAGGCGCATAAAATGATTTTATTCCAGAAGGGGGTAGTGTTTCAGTTCGACCATAAATTAATGTTACATTGGCACCTAAAGCATAAGCTTCATTAACAATACTAAAACCCATTTTCCCAGAGCTTAAGTTTGTAATAGCTCGAGCATCATCAATTTTTTCAAAAGTAGCTCCACAGGAAATAAGGATATTCTTATTTTTAAGAATTGGAGTTTTTAATGATTTTTGAATATCAAGTAATAACATTTTATCATTTATGAAGCGACCCATTCCTTCATCACCACAAGCTTGCTCACCAGATTCTGGACCAGAAATGGCAATGCCATCTTGAGTTATTATTGAAACATTTCTTTTTGTTGCTGCATTTTCCCACATTTGTTTATTCATAGATGGGGCTATTAGGATTGGACAATTTCTAGCTAAACATATGTTGGAAAGTAAATCATCCGCTAAACCTTGTGCTAGTTTTGCAATAAAATTGGCAGAAGCGGGAGCGATTAGAATAAGATCAGCTTTTTTTGATTGGTTGATATGTTTCATACCATTACCTTTAGAAGGTTCCCACATATTCTCTAATACTGGCTTTCCAGATAATGCTTGTAGCGTTAATGGACTAATAAATTCTTTTGCAGATTTAGTCATAATAACTTGAATATCAGCACCTTGTTTTTTTAGAAGCCGAATTAGTTCAGCAGCTTTATAAGCCGCAATACTTCCAGTAATACCTAATATAATTTTTTTATCTAACATAGATTCGATATAATCAGTATGAAACGATTTTTAATTCAAAATTATAACAAAGTACATGGTAAAAATAATTAAAACAAAATTAATTTGGATATTTTTATCTATTTTAGGAGCAGTTGCTTTTTCTACAATTGCTCTAAGTCAAGATGAATCTATTAATGCACTGTGGTTTATTACAGCAGCTGTGTGTATTTATCTTGTAGCTTATAGATTTTATGGAGCATGGATCGCAGCAAAAGTATTGGTATTGGATGAATTTAGAGAGACGCCTGCCGTAAAAATTAATAACAACCGTGATTTTATTCCAACTAATAAATGGGTTGTATTTGGAACTCATTTTGCTGCAATTGCAGGGCCAGGTCCTCTAGTCGGACCAACACTTGCAGCGCAGTTTGGTTATTTACCAGGAACGATATGGATTTTAGTGGGTGCAGTATTAGGCGGCGCAGTGCAGGATATGACCATTTTATTTTTTTCCGTAAGAAGGAATGGTAAAACTTTAGGTCAAATGGCTAAAGAAGAACTAGGTCAGCTTGCAGGAAAAGCTTCTTTAATAGCCACTTTTGTAATTATGATTATTTTAATTTCTGTTTTAGGTCTTGTAGTTGTAAACGCAATGAAACATAGTCCATGGGCTACATCAACAGTAGCAGCGACTATCCCTATCGCAATTCTTATTGGATTTTATATGCGTTTTATAAGGCCTGGCCGTGTACTAGAGGCAACTGCAATTGGAGTAACTCTTTTGTTGTTTGCAGTTTATCTTGGGGGCGAGATTGATAAATCAGAAACATTGAGAGTCTATTTTGATCATGGTGGTTTATTTTTGGCATGGTCGATTATTCTTTACGGGTTTGCTGCTGCAGTTTTGCCAGTTTGGATGCTATTAGCACCACGGGACTATTTATCAACTTTCGTTAAGCTTGGCACTATCATATTTCTCGCGATAGCTATAGCAATTTTACAGCCAGATATAAAAATGCCAGCTATAACAAATTTTGTTGATGGGTCAGGACCAATATTTGGAGGTAGTTTATTTCCATTTGTTTTTATTACAATAGCTTGTGGTGCCATTTCTGGTTTCCATGCATTAATTTCATCTGGAACAACGCCCAAGTTAATTGATAATGAGAAGTATATTCCTATGATTGGTTACGGAGGAATGCTCCTTGAATCTTTTGTAGCAATTATGGCAATGGTTGCAGCCTGTGTTTTAGAACCTGGTGTTTTCTTTGCAATTAATAGCCCTGTTGGAATTGTTGGATCCGACCCTTCAATGGTTATTCAAACTATTAATTCTTGGGGTTTTCCTGTGACTCAAAATCAAATGGACCAACTTGCTAAAGATGTTGGGGAGACTACTCTTTTTGCTAGAACAGGTGGAGCACCTTCATTAGCAGTTGGTATGGCAAGTATTTTTGCTAATGCTTTTGGCAAAAATCTTTTAGCGATGTGGTACCACTTTGCAATTATGTTTGAAGCAGTTTTTATTTTAACCACATTAGATGCAGGCACAAGAGTTGGAAGATTTATGTTGCAAGACATTTTAGGTAATATTCATCCAAAATTAGGAAGAACTTCATGGCTTCCATCTACCATTCTAACGAGTGCAATTGTAGTTGCATGTTGGGGGTATTTTTTATACATAGGCGTTATTGATCCAAATGGCGGGGTTAATATTTTATGGCCACTGTTTGGAATTGCTAATCAAATATTGGCTGCAATTGCATTAAGTGTTGGAACAGCAATTTTGATTCGTACTGGTAGGATTAGGTTTGCATGGATTACTGGGATGCCATTAACTTGGTTAGCAATTATTACTTCGACTGCTGCTTTTCAAAAAATATTTAGTGAGGATGTAAGGGTAGGTTTTTTATCGGCTGCAAATTCTATGATTGAAAAAGTTAATACGGGATTATTGACAGAAGAAAAAATAAGTATAATGAATCAGTTAATATTTAATCTTAGGTTCGATGCCGTGATTACAGCAATTTTAACGATAGTTTTATGGCTAGTTATTTTTGATGTGTTAAAGCTGCTAATTAGCAATAAATATAAACAGTTTGAGGCGGTAAATTAATTATGTTTAAAAGTATATGGAAATTTATAAGAACCTTGAGTGGTGATGATGCGTATGAAGTTTATTTGAATAATTTTACAATATGCGTAAACCATCCAGATAAAGAGCCGTTAAGTAGAAAGGATTTTTATCACCAACAGCTTCAGGAAAAATGGAATAAGATAAACCGCTGTTGTTAGCTACACTTTATTTTTTGTTACAAAAAACATTGCAATACCAATTACAATCATTGGGATAGTAAGCAATTGACCCATAGATAGGTTGAGATAAAAAAGACCTAAAAAGCTATCAGGCTCACGAGTAAATTCCACTAGAAATCTAAAAAAACCATAAAAAATTAAGAATAATGCTGAAATACTTCCGGTGGGTCTTTTTTTATTTGAGTATAAGTAAAGAATTAAGAATAAAAATAAACCTTCAAATAAGGCTTGATAGAGTTGGGATGGGTGCCTAGCTATTTTATCAGTAATAGGGAAAACCATCCCCCAAGGTAAATCTGTAGGCCTACCCCATAATTCTTGATTAATAAAATTTCCAATTCTACCAAAGCACAAACCCAAAGGCACTAATGGAGCTATAAAGTCTGTTAGTTTTAACCAAGAAATATGATGTTTTTTTGAAATTAAAATAAGACTTATCAAGACTCCTAGAAAACCACCATGGAATGACATTCCTCCTTGCCAAAAAGCAAATACTTGATCTAAATTCGATAAATAATAATTTGGTTGATAAAATAAAACATAACCTAATCTCCCACCAAAAATTACACCTAAAGCCCCATAAAAAAAAGTATCATCAAGAATCTTTTCATTTATACTTTTCCACCAGGTTTTTTTTAATTGTTTTTTTCCAAGATAGATAAAAAATAAAAATCCAAAAAAATACATTAATCCGTACCAATAGACTTTTAAAGGACCAATTTGGATTGCTATAGGATCTATTTGTGGATGAATAAGCATTATCGTCTAATTATAAGTTAAAATTCTAATAATTAAATAAATCATAAGAGAAAGAAATGCCAGAATATAGATCAAGAATAACAACTCATGGAAGAAACCAAGCCGGAGCAAGAGCTCTTTGGCGAGCTACTGGCATGAAAGAAGAAGATTTTGTAAAACCTATTATTGCTGTTGTTAACTCTTTTACTCAATTTGTACCAGGGCATGTACACCTTAATCAGCTTAGTGAGCTAATGGCTGAAACAATCACGCAAGCGGGCGGCG
>ERZ1047821.1892-NODE-1892-length-13154-cov-7.308650_pt1 | contig 13154 bp, 13 predicted proteins | sample MGYA00383096_ERZ1047821 | MGnify/ENA primary metagenome ERZ1047821 (study PRJEB29581, sample SAMEA5548366) | metagenome | biome: marine; feature: coastal; material: water | depth 25 m | study: Short-term variability in the microbial, nano- and picoplankton... | reverse complement strand
TATGTTCCGCATGGATGAATTCCGGACTTGGTTACCTTGATCAATCCGGATAAGTAGGGCTCATAATTTTTTGAGATCAAATTTTGATATGAATTTAGCATTGATCGTACTTGCCGCAGGGCAGGGCACACGGATGAAATCAAGCCTGCCAAAAGTGCTGCACAAAGTTGCTGGTGCGCCTTTGGTATCCCACGCGATCCGCTCGGCAGATGGGCTGGACACAACCAAACAAATCGTTGTCGTAGGGCATGGTTCTGAACAGGTTGAGGAGTCTTTGGCGAGTGACTTTCCGGAGGCACAAGTTGTGCTTCAGTCGGAACGCCTAGGAACAGCGCATGCCGTCGATCAGGCCAAAGAAGCGCTCAGCGGGTTTGAGGGCGATGCGATCGTTCTTTATGGCGATACCCCATTCATCAAGCCCGATACACTACGCGAAATGCTTGCTGCGCGTGCAAACGGCGCTTACGTTGTCATCCTAGGTTTCGATGCTGCCAAACCGGGCAAATACGGGCGGCTCATTGTTGAGGATGACCGTCTGTTGCGCATTGTTGAGGCAAAGGATGCGTCGGAAGCCGAGCTTGCCGTGACCTTGTGCAATTCAGGTGTGGTGTGTGCGGATAGCACAGTCCTATTTGATTTGATCGCTCAAGTTGGCAATGAAAATGCCTCGGGCGAATACTATCTAACGGACATCGTTGAAATCGCGAATGGGGCGGGCAAGTCTTGTGTCGCTGTGACGTGCAATGAATCCGAAACGCTCGGGATCAATTCTCGACCCGAATTGGCAAAAGCCGAGGCTATTTTTCAAGCCGAAATGCGTGAGATGGCAATGATCGAAGGGGCAACGCTTCAAGCACCGGACACGGTCTACTTTTCATTCGATACGCGCTTGGGAAAAGACGTAATCGTCGAACCAAACGTGGTTTTCGCAGCAGGCGTGACAGTCGAAGACAATGCCAACATCAGGGCATTCAGCCACCTAGAGGACTGCACAATTCGCAACCGCGCGACTGTCGGCCCGTATGCACGGATCCGTCCGGGGTCAGATATTGGTGAAGGCGCAAGAATTGGCAATTTTGTTGAAACCAAAAAAGCGATCATATCCAAAGGGGCCAAGGTTAATCACCTCAGCTACGTAGGGGATGCTTTCGTCGGTGAGGCAGCAAATATTGGAGCCGGAACCGTTACGTGCAACTATGATGGTGTTTTGAAGCATCAAACAAACATTGGGGCAGGCGCCTTTATCGGGACGAACAGCTCGCTCGTGGCGCCCGTAACCGTTGGCGATGGCGCGATGACGGCCGCGGGCTCTGTAATTACTGCAGATGTGCCAGATGACGCGCTTGCCGTTGCCCGCGCACCGCAGAAAATTCACGAGGGCTTCGTGCCACGTCTTGTTAAAAAGTTGAAAGCCATCAAGGCAAAACGCGACGCTGAAAAGCGTTCGGAGGGTTAGATTATGTGTGGAATTGTCGGAGTACTTGGAACCCATCAAGCGGCACCCATCCTTGTTGAAGGGCTGAAGAAGCTTGAGTATCGCGGTTATGACAGTGCGGGTATCGCCACCGTCAGCAATGGTGATCTTGATCGCCGACGGGCTATGGGAAAACTGGTCAACCTGAACGATCTGTTGATGCATGAACCGCTGACCGGCACATCAGGCATCGGCCATACCCGCTGGGCAACTCACGGCGCTGCGAATACCAACAACGCCCACCCGCATCGACGCGGCAAAGTGGCGATTGTTCACAACGGCATCATTGAGAATTTCCGCCAAATTCGCGAACACCTAGCCGAGCATCAGATAAACCCCGAAACGGATACGGATACAGAAACCGTCGCCATGTTGTGCAACTGGCACATTGATCAGGGAAAATCCCACACCGAGGCCGCGATTGAGACCGTCAACGCATTAGAAGGTGCTTACGCGCTATGCTTTCTCTTCGACGGAGAGCAAGATCTGATTGTGGCGGCACGCAAGGGTTCCCCTCTGGCAATTGGTTGGGGTGACAACGAAATGTTCGTCGGCTCTGACGCGTTGGCGCTTTCGGGAATGACGAACGAAATCACTTATCTCGACGAAGGTGATATTGCGATTGTTTCGCGTTCAGGCGCGCAGTTCCTAAATGAAAACCGTGAACCGGTTGAGCGGCCCAAAAAGACTGTCGCTTTGGATGTCACAACGGCCACAAAGGCTGGCCACAAGCACTTTATGTCCAAGGAAATAGCCGAACAGCCAGCAGTTTTGGGTGACGCGCTAAGTTATTATCATTTCGAAGGCGCTGGTATCGCGCAAATCAACGCTGAATTGGATTTCACAGCGATTGACCGTTTAACCATGGTTGCGTGTGGAACGGCCTCGCTTGCGTGCCACGTATCGAAATACTGGTTTGAAAGAATTGCCCGGCTACCCGTTGAAATTGATGTCGCGTCCGAGTTCCGCTACCGGGAACCGCCCCTGAGTAAACGGGACATGACCCTGTTTGTCAGTCAATCTGGTGAGACTGCAGATACGCTTGCCGCCATGCGGTATTGCCACGGAAAAGCGGGCAAAGTCGTGTCGGTCGTGAACGTAGCCGAAAGCACAATCGCGCGCGAAAGCGACTTGGCATTGCCTATCCTGGCCGGTGTCGAAATCGGCGTGGCTTCGACAAAGGCGTTTACCTGCCAGTTGATTGCATTGGCGACCTTGGCAATCGAAGCGGCGGTACAGCGTGGAGCGATCAACGAGTCTTGGCGTGTCGAGCTTGTCGAACAACTGGCAGATCTACCGCGCTTGCTTGACGAAGCTTTGACCTGTGAAAAAGACGTCCACAAACTGGCGATGTCTCTAGCCAAAAAGACGGACGCACTGTTCCTTGGGCGGGGGGCTATGTACCCTCTGGCACTTGAGGGCGCTCTGAAGCTCAAAGAAATCAGCTACATCCACGCCGAAGGCTACGCCAGCGGAGAGCTTAAGCATGGTCCTATCGCATTGATAGATGAAGACATGCCTGTGATCGTTCTGGCCCCGAGGGATGAACTGTTTGAAAAAACGGTCTCGAACATGCAAGAGGTGATGGCCCGTGGTGGACAGGTCGTTTTGATCTCAGACGCCGACGGAATTGCCGAAGCAAGTGACGGCATTTGGAAATCGGTTCAAATGCCAAAGATGGATCCGATCTTTGCACCAGTGGTATACGCCGCTGCGGTCCAATTATTGGCCTATCACACGGCTGTTGAAAAAGGCACCGATGTGGATCAGCCGCGCAATTTGGCGAAATCGGTTACGGTCGAGTAATTATTGCTCGCGTTTAAACAAGTTTATAGGTGACGTATGGCACGTAAGTATTTTGGAACCGACGGTGTTAGAGGGCGCGCAAACGTCTTTCCAATGACCGCAGATTTTGCCGTTCGGCTTGCAACTGCTGTGGGGTACTATTTTGCCCGCGACGCAAAGCAACACCGTGTTGTTATTGGCAAAGACACCAGACGCTCAAGTTACATGATTGAAAGCGCGCTGACGGCAGGATTTACCGCTGCTGGCATGGACGTATTTGTTCTGGGGCCAATGCCGACGCCTGCCGTGGGTCGCATGACACACTCAATGCGGGCTGATCTTGGTGTGATGATCTCGGCTAGCCACAATCCCTTCCACGACAATGGCATCAAGTTTTTTGGGCCAGATGGATTTAAGCTGTCAGATGCCGTTGAAGAAGAGATCGAAGCCTTGCTTCAAAACGATGAATTCGGCCCGAACCAAGAACGTATTGGCCGTGTAACGGCGCTTCACGACGCGCAGGCACGCTATGTTGAATTTGCCAAAACGACCCTGCCAAGCCAGTTCCGGTTGGAGGGTCTAAAAGTTGTTCTCGATTGCGCGAACGGTGCTGCTTACAAAGTCGCCCCCGAAGTGTTGTGGGAATTGGGCGCCGAAGTAATTACCGTTGGCAACACGCCAAACGGCAAGAACATCAATGATAAATGCGGATCGACCAGCCCAGAACTGGCAGGTCAAACCGTACGCGATACCGGCGCAGACGTTGGTATCTGTCTTGATGGGGACGCCGACCGGATCATTATCCTAGACGAAAACGGACAGGTTGCTGATGGCGACCAACTGATGGCCTTAATCGCCACGTCTTGGGCCGAGCAGGGAAAGTTGAAGAACAACACTCTTGTGTCGACGGTTATGTCCAACCTTGGGCTTGAGAGATACCTTCTCGATCATGGCATTACGTTGAAGCGCACCCCCGTTGGTGATCGCTATGTTGTCGAAGAAATGCGCGCAGGCGGCTTTAATCTGGGCGGAGAGCAGTCCGGTCACATCGTGATGACTGACTATGCAACCACAGGTGACGGCCTGGTGGCCGGCTTACAGTTCCTTCACATGCTGAAAGAGCGCGGTGTGCCGGCTAGCGTGCTTGCCCGCCGGTTTGAGCCTGTGCCGCAGATGCTGAAGAATGTGCGTTTTGATCTGGGCGCAACTCCGCTCGACAATGTCGATGTTCAACGGGCTATTGATCTGGGCAACGAAAAGCTTGGCACTGACGGGCGTTTGCTAATCCGCAAATCTGGCACCGAGCCTCTGATCCGCGTCATGGGCGAAAGTCTTGATGCAGGGTTGCTTGAGAGCGTCGTTAACGACATCGCGCAAGCCGTCGCTGACGCATAGAGATCGAGAGGCCGCCCTAAACAGAGCGGCCTTTAGATTTTAGTAGGGCAGAATAACGATTTCGACCCGTCTGTTTTGCGCGCGACCATCAGCCGTCAGATTGGTGTCGATTGGGCGACTTTCACCCAAACCAAGTGTCGAAATTCGCGAAATCAAAACGCTCTGCGCTGCTAAAACGTTGGACACTGCATTCGCACGTCGCAGCGAAAGATCTTCGTTATAGGCAGCACTACCAACGTTGTCAGTATGGCCGATGATTTGCACGGTGCTGTTGGGGTACTGCTGCAAGTTAGCGGCAAGAACCGTCAGATCAGATTGTAGATCCGACCGGATCGACGTGCTCTCAGTGGCGAACAAGATGTCCTGAGGTAGCGTCACGATCAGGCTTTCACCGGTGTTTTCGATCATGACGGCGCTGTTGCCCATATCCGCTTCTAAAGCCGCGGCCTGCGCGTCAAGTTGTGTGCCAATCACGCCGCCGGTAATAGCCCCGAGAACCGCTCCCTTTACGGCGCCTGCTCTTCGTTCGTCGGCGCTGTCCCCGCCGGCAAGCCCGATCATCGCGCCCATGATGCCACCCATGAGGGCGCCAGAGTTCGCGTTGGTTGTTGTATTGTCTGGCTCAAATCTTGCTGGACTGGTGCAAGCTGCCATGGCCGTGGTTGCCGCCAAAAGCGCCACAGCTGTGTGTTTGCGAAAACGCATTTTCTGCCTCGTGTTTTTATAATTCGATGAGCGCACTATAGAGACAAGCCAATTGCTACCAAATAACAATCCGACATTTCGGCAAACTTTCGCCTCTAAGCTTCGGCGCGCGCGCTTTCGAACGCCAACATTGCCCGCTTGATTGGCAATCCCCAGTGGTATCCGCCAAGCCCGCCGGACTTGCGGATCGCGCGATGGCAGGGGATCAACCAGCTGATCGGGTTTTTGCCCACGGCCGTTCCTACAGCGCGGACAGCTTTGGGGTTGCCCACGGCCTCGGCGATTTCAGAGTAGGTTGTTACTTTGCCAGACGGTATCTGGATTAGCGCCTCCCAAACCTTAACTTGAAACGGCGCCCCCATCAAATGAAGCTTGATCGCCTGACCGTGAAAAGCGTCTTGAACCCACGCCTCCAACGCATCTGGCAGATCGTTAAATCTAGCGTTTGGCCAACGCGCCGACATGTCCGAGAAGGTCTTGTCGCGCCCGAATTCCTCAGAAAAAGCCATCCCGCATATACCCCGAGATGTACCCATCACCAGTGCCTCCCCAAATGGACTGTCAAACCAGCCATAGTTTATCGAAAGATCTTTGCCGCCCTTTGAAAACTCACCTGGCGTCATGCCTTCCCACCCAACGAACAAATCATGCAACCGGCTGCTACCTGACATGCCCACCGCGTTCGCGGTATCCAAAGTCGTAAACTGATCTGCGAGCAAAGATTTGGCATGCTCCAAGGTCAAATACTGCTGATACTTCTTCGGTGACACCCCGACCCAGTTTGAAAACACACGTTGAAAATGCGCAGGGCTCATCCCCATTTCACCAGCGAGTTGCTCAAGCGATAAATGGGGGCCACCCTGATCAATCACGTCCAATGCGCGACGGATTACGTGGTAATGATAGCCTGTGTCTTCGGTCATCGGATTGTCCTGTAACTTTGAAACGACCCTAACTCAGGTGTAGCCACGGTTTCGACCCGATACTTGCTCATTTATTGCGATACGCTTGCGGCGTGATTTGCGAACATGCATAGAGAATACATGGCCAAGCAACTTCCCTATCACACGATCCGAAAAATCTTTGAGCGCTTTCAAGAGGCGGATGAAGAACCCAAAGGCGAACTTCACCACTCGAACGCCTACACGCTTGTTGTGGCCGTTGCCCTGTCTGCGCAAGCAACGGATGTTGGGGTGAACAGAGCGACCAAAGACCTGTTTGAGATCGTAGACACGCCGCAAAAGATGCTTGATCTGGGTGAGGAAAAGTTGATCGGGCATATCAAGAGGATTGGTCTGTTTCGCAACAAAGCCAAGAACGTCATGAAGCTAAGCCGTATTCTTGTTGAAGAATACGGCGGCGAAGTCCCGAATTCCCGCGCCGCATTGGAATCTCTTCCCGGTGTTGGTCGTAAAACTGCCAACGTCGTGCTGAACATGTGGTGGGGGCATCCCGCGCAGGCGGTTGATACCCACATATTCCGCGTCGGCAATCGGTCGGGGATATGCCCCGGCAAAGACGTTGTGGCAGTTGAGCGCGCCATCGAAGACAACATTCCGGTTGATTTTCAGCACCACGCGCATCATTGGCTGATCCTGCATGGCCGTTACCATTGCAAAGCCCGCAAACCCCAGTGCGGCACCTGTTTGATACGTGAATTTTGCGAATATGAGGATAAAACCCAATGAAGACTTATAACCTCGTCGGAATCGGCAACGCTGTTGTGGATGTCATCACCCAAAGCGACGATAGCTTTCTTGACCTCATGGGGATCGAAAAAGGCATCATGCAATTGGTCGAGCGTGAACGCGGAGAGATGCTCTACGGTGCGATGAAAGACCCAACCCAAGCCGCAGGGGGTTCGGTTGCGAACACAATCGCGGGTGTTGGATCGCTTGGGCTAAAAACAGGCTTTATTGGTCGCGTGCATGATGATGCTTTAGGCCGCTTCTTCGCTGAGGAAACAGAAAACGACGGAACTGCGTTTGTGAACCCGCCGGTTGCTGGCGGCGAGCTTCCGACCTCTCGCTCGATGATCTTTGTGTCACCGGATGGTGAGCGCTCAATGAACACCTATCTCGGTATTTCATCCGAAGTTGGTCCCGAGGACGTTTCGCCTTCTGTCGCCGGATCGACAGAACTGCTGTTCCTCGAAGGGTACCTCTACGACAAACCCAAAGGAAAAGAAGCGTTCGAAACCGCCGCTCGCATATGCCGTGAAAACGGCGGAAAAGCTGGCATCGCCTTGTCGGATCCGTTCTGCGTGGATCGCCACCGCGATGATTTTCGGCGTTTGGTCAAAGACCTCGATTATGTGATCGGAAATGAACACGAGTGGCAGTCGCTCTATGAAACCGACCTTTCGACTGCGCTTGAAACCGCAGCTAGCGAATGTGGTTTAGCAGTTTGTACGCGCTCGGACAAAGACGTGATTCTGATCACGAAGGACGAAGAAGTTACTGTCGCCGTAAACGCAGTCACGCCCGTTGATGCAACAGGCGCGGGCGATCAATTCGCAGCAGGCTTTCTATATGGATACGCAACAGGTGCGTCGCTTGAAACCGCAGGGCGCATGGGATGCATCAGCGCGGCCGAGGTGATTGGACATTTCGGCGCACGTCCACAGGCCAACATTTTGGACATGTTCCGCGCAGAAGGGTTGGTCTAACCAGCCAATCGCTCAGCGGAGCTCTTTTCGGATAACCAGCTTTAGGCCCGACCAGACTTCGCTGACCGAGCACACCTTCACATCAACAAACCCCATGGGCAGCGCGAGGGTGCGAATGGTGTCCTCGGTAATCTCGCTGGCTTGACCGGATGACTTCTTTGGCCAGCTGGCCCAAACCATCCCATTGGAAGCGATTGATGATTTAGCTTGGGTCAAAACGTCGAGGAGTTCTGCCTGTTTGGTCGCAAATACATGGACGAAATCGGCCTGAGGCATCAGCCGATCCAACCAATTGACGTCAGGCGCATCAGGTCCAAGCAAGTTTTGATAATCCTGTACGCCATTCAGCAAGACGCAGCGCATTTCTGATTTGATCCCCAGCTTTGGCCACAACGGTTTGCCAGAGTATCCTGCCACTATGCATTGGGTCCAAGCTTGGCGTGAACTTCATCTAGGTCAATCTGTCCGATCGGCATTTTATTGCCGGGGTTTTCGAAATCGTATTTGAACAGTTTGAAATCGCGTTTGTAGATTTCGAACACCAGATGCATCGACATATCGTCAAAATAATCCTGCACAGGATGCATGCGCTTGGGGCCATGTCCCTCGGATTCGTTGAACCGAGGGATTTTGTTTAGATTTACCATGTGCGGCGTGTCGATCTTTTTGAGAACTGACTCCATGCCGTCGTTAAATTTTTCGGTCCAGAAGATGTTGCTGTAACGCCCACCATTGTTGATCAGCGTCGACACATGGCCCGAAGTTGCGGACCAGTGAATGTCGGGGTCCATGGGCCGCCGCCAACGGATTGAATCGCGTGCGAATAGCAAGAAGCGACGAAAGCTTTGGATTTGATCGAATTCCTGCTTTCCGTCCTCACCACCGACATCAACACCATATTTTTGGATCAACATCGGCACGAGATTTCCGCGATACCGCCGACCATTCCGTTGAATTCCGCAAATTTTATCGAAAAACGATGACAGGATGCGGGTGTAGGGGTTTCGAACACAGGTGAACGTATAGGTGTCTTGCGCAATGACGCTTTTCGTAATTGATGGGCGGCTGTCTTCTTGCCCCCACTTATGCAAACCCTTTTCAGAATCGTGAATGTCGCCGTCAAAAAACACGCCATGATCCGAATAATATAGGATTTGGCCGATAGTCGAACACGCGCATTTCGGGACAACGCGATAAATGACGCTTCCGCTTTCTGTCATCCATGTGCCGGGAAAACCCATAATTTGTAATCCTCTGCTCTTGATCCCTGTTTAGACGGGCAATCTATAAGAAAAATGCTTAAAACAAGAAAACCAGAGAATGCAGGTTTATTCAACGCGCATTCATACTTATCACTGTAGACAAATAACCAAAGCAGTTCCGAAGCATGGCAAAAATCGCCTTTATCTTGCTCTGTCACAAAAATCCCGAGGCTATTGTACAGCAGGCTCGGCAATTGACAGCTGTGGGCGACTACATGTCGATCCATTTTGACGCGCGTGCCAGCGCTGAAGACTTCGACCAGATCAAGACAGCGCTCGAAGGCAATCCAAACGTCGCCTTTGCAAAAAAACGCATCAAATGCGGCTGGGGCGAATGGAGCCTTGTTCGCGCATCGTTAAACGCCATTGAAGCCGCGGTAGAGGCATTTCCTAGGGCCACCCATTTCTACATGGTGTCGGGTGATTGCATGTCGATCAAGTCCGCCGAATACGCGCACGAGTTCCTCGATGCCAATGACAAGGACTACATCGAAAGCTTTGATTTCTTCGAAAGCGATTGGATCAAGACAGGTATGAAGGGCGACCGGCTTTTCTACCGGCACTATATCAACGAACGGAACCACAAATATTGGTTCTACGCGTTTTATGAATGGCAGAAACGTCTGGGACTCAAGCGCAAAATCCCCGAAGATCTTCAAATCATGATCGGCAGCCAATGGTGGTGTCTAAGACGGCGAACTATTGAACGCATCATCGAGTTTTCAAACAAGCGCCGTGACGTGATCCGCTTTTTCGCGTCGACTTGGATTCCGGATGAAACCTATTTCCAGACGCTCGTGCGTCATTTGGTTCCTGAGCACGAAATTAACGGTCGAACACTGACGTTTTTGATGTTCTCAGACTACGGCATGCCTGTGCATTTCTATAATGATCACTACGATATGCTGCTCAGTCAGGATTTTCTGTTTGCGCGCAAAATCAGCATTGAGGCAGCTGACTTACGTGACCGCCTTGGCCGTCTTTACGCTGAAAAAAACATCAATTTCCGAATATCCGAGGAAGGGCGAAGTCTCTACAAGTTCCTAGCAGGCAGGGGCCGCATTGGCCGCCGATACGCCATGCGCTTTTGGGAGGCTGAGAGCACCCTTGGTCGCGAGCGTGAGCTGCTGATCATCCTCTGTAAAAAATGGCACATCGCCAAACGTCTGGTGGACAAAATACGCCAAACGACCAGCATTCCGGCCGTTGAATACCTGTTCAACGAAGAGGGCACGCCCCTGCCTGATCTCGGCGGCATCCAATCATCTCTGTTAAAGCGCACCCGGCACCGCCGCGCCCTTGTTCGACTGCTTTTCGACTACTTCGAAAGCAATCGCATGATCGTCTGCATCGATCCGGGCAACATCGAACTGCTCCATGATTTCTTCGATGACCGCTCTAAAACCGCCCTGCTTGAGGTCGACTGTGAGTTTGACGACGACTTCCTGTTGGGACACGCACTGCGCATCGGCCTCGCCGGTGAAATGACGCCTGAGGACACTTTGCGCCGCCTGTTGCCCACTATGCGACAGGATTTAGAGTTTGAAATCGACCGCATTCGCGACTCTGGGTTTACCCCTTACTATCAGCTGCGCGAGACCAGTACGATTGACGCAAATACTGAGCAACTTGAAAAATTCCTTGCGACCGATGCTGGCAAAGCAAAAGAGATCGCATCTATCCCTCAACTCTTCGCGGACTGACCTTCCTATGCCCTACACCTACGACACCGAAAACATCTTCGCCAAAATCCTCCGTGGCGAAATCCCAAACAGCACAGTTTACGAATCTGAGCACACGCTGGCGTTCAAAGACATCGCTCCATCGGCGCCTGTCCACGTGCTGATCATCCCGAAAGGCCCCTATGTCAGCTATGACCATTTCTCGGCTGAAGCATCCGACGCTGAGATCGTCGATTTTACCCGTAGCGTGAACGAAGTCTGCAAAATTTCGGGCGTGAATATGGACGCAGGCAATGGTTTCCGCGCGATTGCCAACACAGGGCGTGACGGTGTGCAGGACGTACCGCATTTTCACCTACATATCATGGGCGGCCGTCATATGGGTCGCATGGTCACAAAAACCGACTAAACCGCAACAACGCAAAGCCCCGCGACCCTTGCGGGGCTTGCGTCTTTACGTCCTTGTGATAGCAGGTCTTTGAAGATTTCGGAGGCCCCCATGGACGATCTGCGCGACAAATATATTCAGGCAATTGCCAATGCATCTGACGAAGCCGGTCTGGAAGACCTGCGCGTTCAGGCGGTTGGCAAAAAGGGCGAAGTCAGCCTGAAAATGCGTGAACTTGGTAAAATGACGAACGAAGAGCGTCAGGTCGCTGGCCCTGCGTTGAATGCGCTGAAGAATGAGATCAATAGCGCATTGGCCGCCAAGAAAGAAGCGCTGGGTGATGCTGCGTTGGACGAACGTCTGCGGACTGAGTGGCTCGACATTACCCTGCCATCGCGCAACATCCGTCAGGGTTCGATCCACCCTATCAGCCAAGTCACCGAGGAAGTCAGCGCCATCTTCGCCGATATGGGTTTCGCCGTGGCCGAAGGCCCGCAGATCGAAAGCGACTGGTACAACTTTGATGCCTTGAACATCCCCGGTCATCACCCAGCTCGGGCCGAAATGGACACGTTCTATACCCACCGTGCGGAAGGCGACAATCGCCCGCCGCATGTGCTGCGTACCCACACTAGCCCCGTGCAAATCCGCACCATGCAGGCGCAGGGCGCGCCCATTCGCATCATCGCGCCGGGCCGTGTGTACCGCGCCGACTATGACCAGACCCACACCCCGATGTTCCATCAGGTAGAAGGTCTTGCCATCGACAAAGACATCAGTATGGCCAACCTGAAATGGTGCCTTGAGGAATTCGTGAAGTCCTTCTTTGAAGTCGACGACGTCGAACTCCGCTTCCGCGCCTCTCACTTCCCGTTCACGGAACCCTCGGCCGAGGTCGACATCCGTTGCTCATGGGAAGGCGGCACGCTGAAAGTCGGCGAGGGCGACGATTGGCTCGAAATCCTCGGGTCCGGCATGGTCCATCCCAAAGTGCTTGAGGCCGGCAACATCGGCCCCAACGAATACCAAGGCTTCGCCTTTGGCGTCGGCATCGACCGCATCGCCATGCTGAAATACGGCATCCCCGATCTGCGCGCGTTCTTTGATTCAGACCTCCGCTGGCTGCGCCATTACGGGTTCGCGGCGCTTGATACGCCGACGCTGCATGGTGGGTTGTCGCGATGATCCGCCCGCTAATCGCTGCCCTCCTGCTGGCAACCCCCGCTGCCGCCGACACTGAATATCCTCCGCTGGACGTTCTTCTCTCAAGCGGCGAGACGATTATTGGCCAGACCATCGACTACCCTGAAGGCGCGGCCAAGATGACGTCGGCGATTGTGACGATGCAGCCCGGTCAGCAGACGGGGTGGCATACGCATGAAGTCCCTCTGTTTGCCTACGTTATGGAGGGCGAAATCACTGTGGATTATGGTCCGGACGGGACGATTACCTACACCGCCGGTGACAGCCTGATCGAAGCCTACAAGACCCGCCACAATGGCACGAACACCGGAAGCGGTATCGTCCGTATCCTTGCGGTTTTCGCAGGGGCCGACGGCATTCCTAACACGGTGTCTGAATAAGCCATGACCACAATCCTCATCCTCGAAGGCCAATCGGCTCAGATCGTGCAAAGCGGGCGCTCATACGCTGCCAGCTTCGTCACGGCTTTGATGTCGCTTGATCCGGGGCTGACGATCGCGGCGAAGAACCCTAACATGCACGAGATCACTGCAGAGGATTTCGAAGGCATCGACGGTATCGTTTTCACTGGTTCGGGGGTTGCATGGAACAC
>ERZ1047821.1886-NODE-1886-length-13182-cov-17.498819_pt1 | contig 13182 bp, 15 predicted proteins | sample MGYA00383096_ERZ1047821 | MGnify/ENA primary metagenome ERZ1047821 (study PRJEB29581, sample SAMEA5548366) | metagenome | biome: marine; feature: coastal; material: water | depth 25 m | study: Short-term variability in the microbial, nano- and picoplankton... | reverse complement strand
ATTGTGATTTTAATTCGCACGAATTCAAAGATCAAAATATTAAGAACAACGAAGAGGCCTACACCCATGCCTTATTGAAGCAAATTGAAAATTATAATATTGAACCTAACAGACCGATACATTCAATTTTTTTTGGCGGTGGGACACCCAGTCTATTTAGTCCTAAGGCTTTTGATACACTCATAAAAAAATTAGAAAATACTTTTGGCCTAGGTAAAGATTGCGAGATTACTATTGAGGCAAACCCAGGAACATTTGATAAAGAACATTTTTATGGCTATAGAGATGTTGGAATCAACAGAATGTCACTTGGCATCCAGAGTTTTAATCAAACCCACTTAAAAAAACTCGAGCGTATTCATAGTCCAAAAGAAGCTGCGAGTGCTGCAAATTTAGCTGTCAAAATTTTTGATAAAGTTAATATCGACTTAATGTTTGCATTGCCTAACCAAAGTCTTAGTGACGTCAAAGAAGATATAACTAAGGCCCTTGAAATCGGTACCTCACATATTTCTTACTACCATCTGACAATTGAACCGAATACTTTTTTTTATAAATTTCCACCACAGTTACCCGATGAAGAAAAAAGTGCAGAAATATTTGATTTGATTAGTAATGAGCTTAATTCTGCAAAATTTGAACATTATGAAACTTCCGCTTATGCAAAAAAAAATAGCCAATGTTTACATAATTTAAATTATTGGAATTTTGGAGATTATCTTGGCATTGGAGCAGGGGCTCACAGTAAATTGTCTTGTGAAGGGAAAATTTCTCGTAAGAGTTGTTTTAAAAATCCACGCGATTATATTAAAAATGCAAATAATCATAAATTTTATGATGATGAAAAGTTATTATCAGAAAATGACTTAATTTTTGAATTCATGATGAATGCCTTAAGGCTAAACAAGGGTTTTAATCAATCTCTTTTTGAACAACGAACAAATTTGCCTATTAGTATTATTGATAAAGAATTGAGTTTAGCAAAAGATAAAAAACTGATTATTCAAAAAAATGGTAGGATAAAACCAACTGATTTGGGACAAAGTTTTTTGAACGAGCTATTACAAATATTTTTGAAGGATTAGAACATGCAATTAAATAAAATTATTGATGATTATGTTGTATCTGAACAAATCACAGTTGATGATATACAAACAATTAAAGAAGCCGGATTTAAAACAATTTTTTGTAATCGGCCAGATAATGAAGAAATAAATCAAGTCACTGTCGAAAGTATAAAAAATGCTGCCCTTAAAAATGGCCTCAAATTTATTCATCAACCCGTCATTGGAGGGCAAATAACTCAAGTCGATGTCGATCAATTTGGTGAATATTTTGATGCTTCTGAAAAACCTATTTTTGCTTATTGCCGAACTGGGACGAGGTCAAGCATGTTATGGGCATTATCTGAATCAGGTAAAAGACCGGTTGAAGATATACTTACTATGACCTCTAAGGCTGGATATAATTTAAATAATTTATTCCTATAGTTTAGATTTTGCTTTTTTAAGTGCTAAATTTACAGCAGTAAATCCGGTACTTCCAATATGCTTTCTTGACTGAATTGATCCCTTTAACGATAAAAATTTGAAGACATCCTGATCTATCAATTGATGGAATTTTTTAAGCTCAGATAGATCCATTTCTGATAAATCATAACCTTGATCAATTGCATATTTCACAGCTTTAGCCACCACGCCATGAGACTCCCTAAAAGGTAAACCTTTTTTTACCAAATAATCCGCTAAATCCGTTGCCGTCGCATAACCCTTCAAGGCTGCATTTTCCATATTTTCAGGAAGTACCTTAATTTTAGAAATCATCTCCCCATAAATTTTTAATGTATCTAAAACAGTATCTACAACGTCAAAAATAGGTTCCTTATCCTCTTGATTATCTTTATTATAAGCAAGCGACTGACCTTTCATTAATGTGAGTAAGCTGACTAGATGCCCATTGACCCTTCCTGTTTTACCTCTAACTAATTCGGGGACATCAGGATTTTTTTTCTGGGGCATTATGCTTGATCCCGTACAAAAACTATCTGAAATCTCAATAAAATTAAAAAATGGGCTCGACCACATCACTAATTCTTCTGACCATCTTGAGAGATGGGTCATTAAAAGTGATGAGTTTGCATTAAATTCGATCAAAAAATCTCTATCTGATACTGCATCGATTGAATTTTCCATGACTCCTTCAAAATCCAATAATTTAGCTACAAACCTTCTATCAATTGGATAAGAGGTACCAGCGAGTGCCGCTGCACCTAAGGGCAAAGTATTAATTCTTTTTCTAGAATCAATAAATCTTGCCTTATCTCTTTCTAACATTTCAAAGTAAGCAAGCAAATGATGGGCAAAGCTAATTGGTTGAGCTACTTGAAGATGGGTTAAGCCAGGCATAATGGTGGTAACGTGTTTTTCGGCCTTAGCTAAAGTAGCTTGTTGTAATTTTTTGATTAAATTTACTAATTGATCTGTGGCATCTCTGAGGAAAAGCCTCATATCAGTTGTCACTTGATCATTTCTTGATCTGCCTGTATGCAATTTTTTTCCTGCCTCGCCAGCAATATCAGTTAATCTTTTCTCTATATTAAGATGAACATCCTCAAGGTCAATGGACCATTCAAAATTATTTGCAATGACTTCTTTTTTGATTTGATTTAAACCTTTTTTGATAGCACTAAAATCTTTGGATGAAATGATTTTTTGTTTTTTTAACATTTCTGCATGCGCTAGTGAACCTGCAATGTCATATACTGCAAGTCTTTGGTCAAAATTTACTGACGCTGTATATCTTTTAACTATCTCACTAGTAGGCTCTGAAAATCTGTCTGACCAATTTTGTTTACTTTTTTTCATTTCTACAAATTTTTCTATTATTTTCAATGAATTATATATGAAAATCATCAATCATATGATTAATCTAACAATCCTCGCTGTGATAAAATCCTAATGGATATGTTAAAAAAAATAATCATTGCATCAAGGGAAAGCCCCCTTGCTATGTGGCAAGCAGAATTTATCAAGAAATTGATATCTGAGGTTCATCCTGCTATTGAAATAACCATTAAAGGTTTTAAAACACAAGGTGATATCTTATTGAATGAATCGTTAGCTGCGATCGGAGGCAAAGGTCTATTCATTAAGGAGCTAGAACATGCATTGCTTGAAAGAAAAGCAGATTTAGCCGTTCATTCAATGAAAGATTTACCTATGGATATCCCTGAAGAATTTAAATTAATAGCTATCTCAAAACGCGAAGATGCAAGAGACGCCTTCGTCTCTAACGAGTATGGTTCTTTAAAAGATATGCCAAAAGGTGCCATTGTTGGTACATCAAGCCTAAGAAGACAAAGTCAAATTAAATCAAAATATCCCCACTTAATTATTGAGCCACTGAGAGGAAACCTACAAACAAGATTAAAAAAATTAGATGAGGGTCAATATGGAGGAATAATTTTAGCTGCTGCTGGACTTATCCGCCTAGATTTAAAAAAAAGAATAAGAGAATTTATATGCCCTTCGGAAAGTATACCTGCTGTTGGACAAGGAGCCTTAGGTATTGAAATCTTATCTGATAATAAAATATTGACAGATTTATTAAGACCTTTGAATGATGAAGATACAGCCCGATGTGTATTGGCAGAAAGGACCGTAAGTCGATCTCTCGCAGGAAGTTGTACAGTTCCATTAGGTGCCTTTGCATCAATCAACAATGATATTTTCTCTATAAGGGGGTTTGTGGCAAAACCGGACGGTTCGGAAATTATTTATGCTGAGAAGAATGGATCAAAATCAGAATTTTATAAACTTGGTGAGGCATTAGGAGAAACTTTAATTGCTAAAGGAGCAAAAAAAATCCTATCAAATTTATAAAGAATGAATAGACCAAAAAAAATTGCTCTTATATCTTCAAGGCCGCAGGGAGCTAATGTGCAATTATCAGACGATCTTAAAAATTCAGAAATTAAGCTTTTAAGTTTCCCCCTCACTGAAATTCACCCACTTAATAACTACCAAATTTTTGATGGGGTTATAGAAAACATAAAAACTTATCAACATATTATTTTTATCAGTACAAATGCAGTTCATTTCTTTCTTGAAAGAGTAAAAAAACTATCGCTTCAAATCCCTAAAAATTTAATATTCTCAAGTATTGGTCCTACGACAAAACTATTATTACAAAAATATTTATCGGTAGATGTTCATTCCCCAATTAAGACTTTTGACTCTGAACATCTATTAAAAGAGAAAATTTATAACAATGTAGAGGGTCAAAAAATACTAATTATACGTGGCGAAGGTGGTCGTGAAACGCTTAAAAATGCTTTAGAGGAAAAAGGAGCTACTGTAAATTATGGTGAATGTTATGTAAGAAAATATGTGGATATTGACTTAAACCAACTAAAAAATGATTTGGTAAACTACCATCATCAATTCTTTCTTTTTTCGAGTACTAATAGTGCCAAGCACTTCATTCATCAATTGAGTAACGTCGATTCGCGTTGGTTACAAAACATAAAAATTATCGTTAACCATAAAAAAATTGAGGGGCTTCTTAGTAAAATTTTTAAGGATATTTTTGTTTGTAACAATATTGACACTCAAAATATTCGCAAACTTATTGTTTCAGAAAGCTTAGATTAAAATAATTTTCTTATTTCTTTTTAGGTGCAAATGTAAATGCATCTGCAAAAAATTGATTCTCAGGAAGACCATTCTTTGTTAGGTCTATAAATGCATTTTCAACTAGCCCGGGTGCGCCACAACAATAAATTTGAACATCACTTAGGTTTTTAAAATCTTCTAGGACAGCATGGTGAACGAACCCGCTCCTCACATTTTCCGAAAGTCCATCCTCAATGACGGGAATATAATTTAAATTTTTTAACTTTTTATTCCAATCAGTAACTAAATCAGCCATATAAAGATCTTCTTTTGATCGCACGCCCCTATACAAATATACTTTTCTTTCATTTTTAGTAAAAATCATATCTTCAATAATAGATTTTATTGGTGCAAATCCAGTTCCGCCCGCAATAAAAACTATAGGCTTATCACTTGCTCTTAAATAGAACTGCCCAATAGGACCCTCGATTCTATGAATTGATTTTTCTTTCATTTCATTAAAAACAAAACTTGTGAATTTTCCACCTTCAATAAGCCTTAAATGGAGTTCAATCATTGATTCATGAGGTGCATTTGCCATTGAAAAAGCCCGTCGACTTTTATCGGCCATTAAAAATTCAATATACTGACCTGCTTTAAATTTTAATGTTTCAGATGCAGGTAACTTAAGATACATCTGCATTACATCATGATTTAAGTTTGCTAAACTTTCCACCCTTACAGGATAAACTTTTGGCGAATATTCATCATACATATCTGGAATATTTGGTTCAATCACCAAGTCTTCTTGTGCCATCGTTTTACAATAAAGCGTCATTCCCAATTTGATATCAGATTCTGTTAAAGCGGATGATTGATGGTCGTTTAAGAAAAATTTACCCGATATTATTTTTCCTTTGCAAGAACCACAAGCGCCGTCTTGACACCCATACGGAAGTGTAATCCCAGCTGCTATAGCACCTTCTAGAATTGTTTGACTTGGCTTTATGTCAAACTCTTCTCCAGACGACTGTATTTTAATTTTATAAGTCGTCATTATTTTTTTTATCCTCTCGGTGAAACTCACCTTCGATAATATCTTGAGTTTTACCTTCATTAGACTTATAAGCTTGTTCTTTTTTCAAAGCCGAGACTTTTCCACCTTGCAATAAAATTAGCAAACCAAATACATCCGTTATTACTCCGGGAAATAAGAATAAAATACCTGCTAGAAAATTTTTTGCTGACCCCATAATTGCTTCAGCAGGATTTCCACCTTTTGACATTAATCCTGTCAATTTACTTAATGCATTTGCCTTTTCTTCTCTAATTAATTGCCAGCCTAAAATAGCGATTGATATTAAATAAAATAAAAACCACCAGCCATAAAGATTAAAAAAATAAATAATCCCTGCTAACTCTAGGCCAGGCAATAGAATTAAAAAAATGATAATTATTTTTCTCATGTTTTAATTAAAGTTATGAAATTCATTGAGTAATTAGTCTTAATTGCGGATAATTATAAGCTTGAAATACTATTCTATAAAGATGTTAAGACATATTAATTTAGTTTTTATTCTGTTTTTTTTCAGCCTTTCATCATTTGCGAATGATGATTTTAGTTTTTATGATGAAAAGGAGACTTTTCTCCCTGTTGAAGAAGCATTTCAATTTCAACTTTTGCCCGATGAAAATAAATCACTAATTAAAATAGAGCTTAATAATGCCCCCGGTTACTACACCTATAAAGACAAATTTAATGTTTCTTTAGAGCCTTCAACTACAATTGAAACTACATATCCTCAAGGTGAAATCAAAGAAGACGAATTCTTTGGAAAGCAAGAAGTTTATTTTGGTATACAAATTATTACAATTCTGCTCAAAGATCTGGTACTAACTGATCAAAAAATTAGAATAGATTATCAAGGGTGTAGTGAAAAAGGCCTTTGTTATCCTCCTTCAGCTCATATTATTAATTTGGAAGGTCAATCCAATATAAATTACCTTTCTGAAACAGACTCATTTGTTGAAACACTTAACGACAGAAACTTCTTAATTAGTTTAATAAGCTTTTTTCTTGCAGGGTTATTATTATCCTTAACACCTTGCGTTCTGCCGATGGTACCAATTTTATCAAGCATCGTCATATCATCAAATAAGAATCATGCCATTCGTTATACTTTAAGTTATGTTGCAGGTGTATCTGCGACTTATGTTATTTTTGGCATTGCCGCATCTATTACAGGAAGTTTTTTATCCTCTAGCTTACAAAATATTTATTTCTTACTATTCAATGGATTTTTGTTTCTCATTTTTGCACTTGCCATGTTTGATATTTTTCATTTTAATATTTCTGAAAATAATTTTTTATCAAACCTTCTGAATAAAATAAATAAAAAAAATATCATACATATCTTTTTTCTAGGTTTGTTTTCAGCACTTATATTAAGCCCCTGTGTTGCTCCACCTTTAGCGGCAGCAATCTTATATATAAGCCAAGCAAATGATATTTTATTGGGTGGCCTTTCGTTATTTATTATGAGCATTGGAATGAGTGTTCCTTTATTGCTCATTGGTTTTTCTGCTAATCGGTTTCTCCCAAAGCCTGGGATATGGATGGTGCAAGTTAAAAAATTAATAGGGTTTGTATTGATTGGCATGTCAATTTATATCATCCGTCCTTTATTGGACGAAGTAGTTTTCTATTTACTTCTAAATACCTTATTAACAATCACAATATTTTATTATTTATTTTTTACCGAAAATAAAATAGCTACTTTAAAGATAGTTTTAATTTTAGGATTGCTTTTTTCCGTCCTCTTTAATATCTACCATACTAAGAATTATATTGATAAAGATATAAATTTATCATCAAATGAAAAACCTAAGTTTATTGTTATTAATTCAGTAGAACAATTAGACAATATAATTGCTTCTAACAAGGCAAAACCCATCATGCTCGATTTTTATGCAGATTGGTGTGTAGCCTGTCTTGAATTTGAAAAGTTTACTTTTACTGATAAGGAAGTGAATACTTTGATGCAACAATATATTCTACTAAAAGCTGATGTAACAGAGAACAACCAAAATGATAAGGCATTAATGAAACGATTTAACATTTTTGGCCCTCCTGCTATTCTATTTTTTAACAATTCTGGTGATGAAGTTAAACAAATAAGAACGATCGGCTTTAAAAATCCGAAAGATTTTAAAAAAATATTACAAATAGGATTGGATTAATGAAAAAAAATATTAAATTTATATTGTTGCTCGTATTTATTGCCATAGTTGCTGGTTTTTCAGGCTACCTTATGAAAAAAAATAATCTTAATGACGAGTTAATCATTTCTGATCCAACCGATATCTCAACCGAATCACTATTTAACGCTAATATTATGGATAGCTCAGGTGAAATAATTTCTTTTTCCAAATTTGAGGGTCAATGGTTATTAATTAATTTTTGGGCAACATGGTGTGCGCCATGTCGAGAGGAAATACCTGAATTAAATGAATTTTCTCATAAAAATAAAACCATCCAAACCATTGCAATCGCTATAGATGATTTGGAATCTGTTAATAAATTTACAAAGAAGATACCCATTGAGTACTTATCTTTTATTGCTGAGAACGAGGGAGTTCAACTATCACAATCACTTGGTAATGAGCGGGGCGTTTTACCCTTTAGCGTCATTATTAACCCTGAGAAAAAGATTGAAAAAGTATTTTATGGAAGACTCAAATTAAATCAATTAAATCAAGCATTAAACTCGATCATTAATTAGAATGGGCTCTAAATTCACTTAAAATCTATTAAAATATAGACAAAATGACTTAATTTCGGCAAAATAAGTTAAATATCGTTATATAACAAAGAAATATTTATGTCAAAGAAGAAAATAAGTGTAATTCACGGACCAAATTTAAACTTACTTGGTGAAAGAGAACCCGAACATTATGGAAGCATGACGCTTGAAGATATCAATTCTATGCTTAAAGATCGAGCAAGCGAATTAGGTGTAGAAATCGATATTTTTCAAAGCAATAGTGAAGCCGAAATAATTGAAAAAATTCAATTATTAACCAGTGACTTCACTATCATCAATCCTGCTGCCTTCACACATAGTTCAGTCGCTATCAGGGATAGTCTTGTTGCAAAAAAAATAAAATTCATCGAGGTTCATCTCTCGAATGTTTTTGCACGTGAAGCTTTTAGAAAAAATTCTTTTTTCTCTGATGTTGCTGTTGGAGTCATAAGTGGCTTAGGGCCAGAAGGGTATATTGCTGCCCTTAATTATATAAATCAATCTGAATAAATTTCGAGGTAAATAAAAATGGATTTAAGAAAGTTAAAGACCTTAATAGATTTAGTTGAAGCATCAGATATATCTGAACTTGAACTAACAGAGGGTGAGGAAAAAGTAAAAATTAGTCGCCAAAATAATACAGGGACCTCTTTACCACCTGCTAATTATGTTCAACAACCGATCCAACCAACAGTAAATATGCAACCTCAAGTACAATCTGAGGTGCCCTCAGATAAAGTAGAAACAACACCAGCAGATAATAAAAATTCTATTACTTCTCCAATGGTTGGTACCTTTTATAGAGCTGCTTCTCCTGATTCGGCTCCCTTTATAGATATTGGCTCAACCGTTAAAAAAGGTGAGACATTATGCATTATTGAAGCTATGAAAATTCTTAATGAAATAGAGTCTGATAAAGAGGGTACCATTACTAAAATTTTAATTGAGAATGGTCAACCTGTTGAGTATGGTCAGCCACTCTTCGAAATAAGCTAACAATACAATGTTTGATAAAATTTTAATTGCCAACCGTGGCGAAATAGCTCTTAGAATCCTCAGGGCTTGCAGAGCCATGGGAATTAAAACAGTCACCGTTTATTCCGAGGCGGATGCTGAAGCCAAATATGTAAAACTTTCCGACGAATCTGTATGCATTGGTCCAGCACCTTCCAACTTAAGCTATTTAAATATACCAGCAATCATAAGTGCAGCAGAAGTTACTGATGCACAGGCCATACACCCTGGTTATGGATTTCTATCAGAAAATGCAGATTTTGCTGAACGAGTAGAGAAAAGTGGCTTTACGTTTATTGGCCCAAGGCCTGAAACAATCCGAATGATGGGAGATAAAGTCAGTGCAAAAGAGACTATGAATAAAACGGGTGTTCCTTGTGTTCCAGGTTCTGATGGTGCAATCCCAGAAGATAGTGATGAAATCAAACAAATTGCAAAAAAAATTGGCTACCCTGTCATTATTAAAGCTGCCGGTGGAGGTGGAGGGCGAGGTATGCGAGTAGTTAACACTGAAGCGGCACTTTTAAATTCTGTAGTAATGACGAAGAATGAGGCACAGGCAGCTTTCGGCAATCCTGTCGTTTATATGGAAAAATTCCTTGAAAAACCTAGACATGTTGAATTTCAGATATTAGCTGACTCACATGGGAGGGCAATTCACCTTGGAACAAGAGATTGTTCACTTCAAAGACGTCATCAAAAAATTATTGAAGAGGCCCCCGCACCTGGTATTAGCGAAAAACAAATGAATAAAATTGGTGCTAGATGTGCATCGGCTTGTGAAAAAATAAATTATCGTGGTGCAGGTACATTTGAATTTTTATATGAAAATGATGAGTTTTATTTCATTGAAATGAATACAAGACTGCAAGTGGAGCATACCGTTACAGAACTTATTACGGATATAGACTTGGTGCAAGAACAAATTAAAATTGCTTTTGGTGAAAAACTGAGTATTCGCCAAAAGGATATTAGATATCAAGGTCATGCTATTGAGTGCAGACTAAATGCAGAAGATCCATATAACTTTATGCCTTCTCCCGGCACAATTTCTAGGTTTCATCTACCCGGAGGACCCGGTGTCAGAATCGATACGCATGCTTACGGGGGTTATAAGGTCCCATCAAACTATGACTCAATGGTTGGAAAGTTAATTACTTACGGCGAGTCCAGAGATCAGGCACTTGCTAGGATGGATATTGCTTTATCTGAAATTGTTATAGAAGGGATTAAAACTAATGTGCCCCTTCATCGAGATCTTGTGAATGATCGCAGCTTCATGGATGGTGGTGTTAATATTCATTACCTCGAAAATAAGCTTAAGAACAAATCCTAAAAAATATGGCATGGATAAATTTAACTTTTTTTGCAGAAGAAAAAGATATTGATTTATTAAGTGAAGCGTTAGAAATCCGAGGTGCATTATCTATATTTATTCAAGATAAAAACTTAAACAACAGTGATGAAGAATTAATCTTCGGTGAGCCGCATAGTGGGCCAAATAAATTTTGGGCCACCAATCAAATTCAAGCGTTATTTAATGATTCTGTGGATATAAAAAAAATTCAAGATGAGCTCATCTTGAATTTTAAGGATATTGATTTTAAATTTACTGCCTCATCTGTTTCTGAAACAGATTGGGTAAAATTATCACAATCTCAATTTAAACCAATTTGTATTAAAGATAGAATTAATATTGTTCCATCATGGCATAAAATAAATAACCCAAAACTAATTAATATTATTTTAGACCCTGGTTTAGCTTTTGGGACAGGAGCTCATCCAACAACGCATCTTTGCACAGAATGGCTTATTGATAATGTTTCTAAAGAAAAAAAAGTGCTAGATTACGGATGTGGCTCAGGAATTTTAGCTATTGCTGCTTATAAACTGGGAGCCAAAATGGTAAAAGGGGTTGATATAGATCCTCAAGCTATTATTGCAAGTAAAGAAAATGGGGCTGTAAATGAATGTAATATCGATTGGTTAAATACAGATAAAGATTTTAAGTTCCAAGCCGACCTATTAGTTGCAAATATTTTATCTAGCGCACTCTCCGTATTAGCGCCATTATTAGCAAGTTACTGTTCGCCAAAAGGCAAGATTGCCCTATCAGGTATACTTGAGTCACAGGAAAATCAAATAAAAAAAATTTATGCGCCTTGGTTTACATTTGAACAAACCTTAAAAAATAATGGTTGGGTATGTCTAAGTGGAGTTAAAGTATAAGATGAGATTTTATAGTTGGGTATTGATCATAATTTGCATAACCTTTTCCGTTGGGTGTGCAACGACCAAAAAAGAACAGCTTCCCGCACCTCACAATAATTATAGTGGCCTAACCGTTGATACTTATTTCAGCGGAGAAGATGGTGTAACTTCTGAAATGATGAGAGCATGTTCACAATATGGTGGGCTTGATCAAAACAGTATAAATAATTCTGGCGATGATTTATTATTACAAGATGTAGTAAGTTATCAGTGTAATTTTGCGAATAGGTCATCTGATGAGATTACTATAGATGGGAAATCTGTTAAGAGGTTATCTGGAAGTGCTGCTAAAAAAAAATGTGAGGAGCTTGGCTTTAAAATTGGCTCAACAGAATTTCCAAAATGTTTGAGGATACTTACACAATGACAAAAAAAATAAAATGGGCCTTCATATTAGTAATTATTTCTATGGGTACTTCGTTTGCTGTTGCAGAAAACAAAACTACTAATTTTAAATGCAAGGGAATTGCAACATTTGAATTAATGGGTTCATCAGGGAAAAAAGAGGAAGTTAAAACAATGTCTTTTAAGTTCATTGATGGCTCGTTACAAGATTTAAATAATATTGACTGTGTCTGGTCTAAGGAACTAATTAAATGTACATCGAATTTTTTAAATGTACGAAATTTAGAAATTAATCTAAAAAACAATACAGCCACCGACTTTATTTCAGGAAATAAGGGATTTGGTCAGTATGTAGAAACATTTTCAGGTGATTGCGAAAAAAGTTAATCTATGATTTCAGTTGAATCTATTGATAATAATTCATTTAAGGTTTCGGTAACTAAAGATTTAACAACCCAACATTTTGTTTCATTAAATGATACTTATCATCAAAGCCTCTCTAGGAACAAATTAACCAAAATTGAACTGATCATTAAATCTTTTGAATTTTTATTAGAGCGAGAATCGAATCAATCTATATTAAAAAAATTTAACATTGAAGTTATCAGCCAATATTTCCCTGAATATACTGATGAAATAAGAAGACGAATTTAATTAATTTAATATTAAAAAGAATATGGCCAATTACAATGTGAGTGGGCTTGAAACATTAACTAAACTATCCCGTTTATCAAAAGAAAGTTGGTTTGTTTATATTTTAAAATGTGCTGATAACACTCTATATACCGGCATTACTAAAGATGTTGATCGACGAATAAAAGAACATGGTACAAATAAAGGCGCTAAATATACAAAACACCGTGGTCCTTTTAAACTAGTTTATAAAGCTTCATTTCCTAATAGAAGCCTAGCAAGCAAAGAAGAGCATAAAATTAAATCTCTTTCTCTCATAAATAAAATAAAATTAATTAATTCTTAAGTAATAATTTCTTGAAAATAATTAATTAAAAATTTTTGAAAATTTACTTTATTTTCAATTACCTATATACTGCGCTCTCGTAAAGATTATCTATAAATTACTATTAGGTCTAATCTTCTCATAGACATCACTTAAGGATAATTTTTTGTCATTTAAT
>ERZ1047821.1868-NODE-1868-length-13285-cov-4.740136_pt1 | contig 13285 bp, 14 predicted proteins | sample MGYA00383096_ERZ1047821 | MGnify/ENA primary metagenome ERZ1047821 (study PRJEB29581, sample SAMEA5548366) | metagenome | biome: marine; feature: coastal; material: water | depth 25 m | study: Short-term variability in the microbial, nano- and picoplankton... | reverse complement strand
TGATAAGCAAGGTATTAGAGCTTATAAAAGAGATAGTAATGGTAAGTTAATAACATCAATTCTTAATGAAAAAATCCTAAATGATATAGCTTCATCAGGAAATGGAACTTATGTTCGATTTGATAACAAACCAGCAAACTTTAAAAATATCACTAAGGCAATTGACAGTATGGAAAAACGAATACTTAAATCTCAAATCTTTAGTGAGTATGAAGACCGTTATCAATCTTTTGCAATTATTTCTTTTGCTTTAATGTTCATTGGAATGATGATTCCAACAAAAACAAAAACACATATGAAATGGAAAAATAAATTTGAAGATTAGTAAAATATTTATATTCTGTTGTTTTTTATCATTTTGTTTATCTCAAGATAAAGGTTTGGAATTTTATCAAAATCAAGAATATGATGAGGCCAAAGGCTATTATGAGAATATTTTACTTGAAAGAGGAGATAATGCACAAGCTCATTTTGGACTTGGAGCTTCATCTTATCAACAAGGCGATATTGAAGTAGCAAAAGAAGGTTTTCAAGAATCTTTAAAAACTTCTGATAACAATTTGCGTTCTAAAGCTTTTTATAACTTAGGAAATACGTTTTATAAAAATAACAAAACCAATGAAGCTTTATCTTTTTACAGAAAAGCACTTGAATTAAACCCAAATGATAAAGATGCACTGTTTAATTATGAATATTTAAAATATCAAAAGAAGCCACCTGAAAAGGATAAAGATAACCAAGAGCAAAAAGATCAAGAGCAAAAAGATCAAGAGCAAAAAGATCAAGAGCAAAAAGATCAAGAGCAGAAAGATCAAGAGCAGAAAGATCAAGAGCAGAAAGAAGAAGAACAGAAAGAAGAAGAACAGAAAGAAGAAGAACAGAAAGAAGAACAACAACAAGGTCAGGAAAAACAACAAGATAAAATGGATTCTTCAAATGAAGAAAAAGATCAAGATTTAACACAAGCAGAAAGTATATTGGATGCATTAAAACAAGATGAAAAAATTATGCAAAAAAAACAAATTTCTCGTGCAAAATCACGTAAGCTTGCCAAAGATTGGTAATGATTATTAATAATTCAAAATTATATATATTTTTATTTTTTATTAATCTTGGATACTCACAGACTACTGTTTCGGCTTCTGTAGATGCAAACCGTATATCTCGTAATGAAACTATTGGTTTAAAAATAATAGCTACAAATGCGAATGGTACTCCCAGCGTTAATGTTTCTCCAATATTAAAAGATTTTAAAATTATAAGTGGACCTGCTCAACAAACTAATATTCAATGGATAAATGGCGCCATGACTAGTTCAAGAAGTCTATCTTGGACTTTACTTGCTAAAAATGAAGGTAAAATCAATATTCCAAGCCTTGAGGTTACTGTTGAAAAAAATATTTATCGAACAAATCCAATTGGAATAACTGTTGAAAAAGGAGCTGGGCGAGCTCAAATGGCTAATGTTTTTATTGAAGCAAAGTCTGATAAAGAGCAAGCTTATCCTGGAGAACAGATTACCGTTACATATCGTTTATTTACACGTCTTAATTTATCTATTGAAGATATTGAATACCCAAAGAGTGTAGGTTTTTGGAATGAAGATCTTCGAGTTGCTCAAACTATACGATTTAATAATACCAAAATAAAAGGAATAGATTACAAAGTAGCTACTTTGTACAAATCTGCATTATTCCCAACTCAGTCTGGAAATTTAGTTATAGCACCTATGACTGCAATTTGTAATGTAGAAAAACCTTCAAGAGGAAAATCAAATAATTTTTTTAATGATGCATTTTTTAATTCAATGTTTAAAGAGACACAACGTCAATTTATTCAATCTGATTCAATAAATATAAAAGTCGTGAAATATCCAATTACACCACCGACAGATTTTAGTGGTGCTGTCGGAAAATTTGAAATTAGTTCTTGGGTTGATACACCAAATGTTAAAATTAATGAAGCTATAACTTTCAAACTAAAATTAAAAGGTACTGGTAACCTAAATCAGTTTAATATCAATAATATAAATTTTCCACAAAATATGGAAGTGTTTCCACCAACTTCTTCGTTTAAACGCGAAGAATTTAGAGATGATTTAACGGGTGAACAAAATTTTGAATATATATTAATACCTAGAATATCTGGACAATTTATATTAAAGCCTGTCACATTAACTTACTTTGACCCGTCTTTACAAAAATTTATCATTGCTAGATCTAATCCTGTTCCTTTAATAATTAATAATAATAACAAAGGTGATATATCAACAAATCAATTTAATAGGGAAGATATTTCTTTACTAAGTGAAGATATTAGACATATCAAAAAATATACACCTAGATTAAATAGTAAAGGAAGTAAAAGGATACCAATTTGGGTTTGGGGTACATATGTTTTTGCTTCTGCATTATTCTTATTTCCATCGGTTATTTCTAAATATAACACAAATCGTTTATCAACATCTAGCCACAGACAATCACGTGGTGCTCTTAAAGTTGCTTTAACTCACTTATCAAAATCTACTACCGATCCCTTTGCTTTAACCTCAACCGTACTTTATAAATACTTTCAATCAAAATTATACCTATCCTCAGAAAATTTAGACCCACTAATGATTGAATCTGTTCTTAATAATAAAATTTCTGCTTCTCTTTTAGAGGAAGTTGTTTCACTAGCAAAAATTTGTGATGCTGGACGATTTGGTCCAGAAGCAGACGCTCAAGTTGAAACTTTACAAATGCAGGCCAATAATATTCTTAAAAAAATTGATAAAGTATTAGTTTGAGATTCTTAATTATAAATATAATGTTACTTTCTATTGTTACTACTCAATCCTCTGATTCATTATTTCAATTAGGAAATACTTATTATGAAAATGAACAATATGAAACTGCAGCTAGTACTTATGAACAGTTAGAGAATGATTATAGTCATGAATATTTATACTTAAATCTCGGAAATAGCTATTACAGAATGGGCGAATTAGGTAATGCCGTATGGGCTTATGAAAAAGCTTATTCTATTGCGCCAAGAGATCAAGACATTATTTATAATTTAAATTTTGTTCGTTCACAAGTAAGAGATAGAATTATTCCTCCAGATAATTTTTTTATATTTTCTTTGTATACAGCATTTTTAGATAAAACTACTATACTTGATATAAGTGTTTTAGGTGGATTGTTATTTATAATCATTTCTATCATTTATCTAATGAATTCATATTTATTAATCCCTGAAAAATTAAATTCTATTATTAACTCTACACTAATATTGACATTGATCTTTTTAATTTGGGTATCTGTAGATAAATATTGGAAGTTCACTGATATTAATGAAGCAATAGTCATTTCAACTTCTGTTGATGTTCGTTCTGCACCAATTCAAAGGGGTGAAAATGTGGTATTTAGAGTTCATGAAGGAACTAAAGCACAAATTACTGCAGTCGATTCAGGTTGGTATGAAATCATACTATTAGATGGTAAAAAAGGATGGTTAAGTACTCAAGATATGAGAAAATTATGAAAATAATATTATTTTTAGTATCTACTTTCTCAATAGCGCAAGATAAAAAGATTGATTTTGACCCAAACCAACTAATTGATCCTGAACCAAAATGGCCTATAATAAGTTCTCCATTAAATACTGAAAATCTTTTAATTAATAATAATGAATTAGACTCAACGCAAATTATTATTGAAGGATTTCGTGTTCAACTTTTAGCTACAAAAGAAGCATCAAAGGCTGAACAGTTACAAAAAGGACTATTAGATAACTTAAATCAAAATATATATATAGTTTATGAAGCACCCAATTATAAGGTTCGTATAGGTGATTTTATTGATAGAAGAAAAGCTGAAAACTTAAGAAAAGAGATGATAAAAGAAGGTTACACGTCAGCTTGGATTATTAGAACGAGAATTAAACCAAAAGTAGAATAATTTATCTATTGTTTTAGAAGTGAAATTTTCTATTGTCAGTAATTTCTGCTTTATCTTTTAGATTTTTCATCCAATTTTGGTAATTAGTTGTTTCTTTAATAGAGCTTAAATCAACTTTTATTATATCTTTTTGACTTTGCCAAGCTGTTGAATCAAATGAGCTAATCTCTAATATTTTAACTAGACCATATCCTCGATTTGTTTTAAAAGGACCTATTAATTTATTTTTATCAGAATTTAATAGCGCACCGACTAATTGTTCAGATTTTCCTAAAGAAATAAATGAAGCACTTAACCTTTTTTTGTCACTAGGAACGTATTCTATAGTTTTATCATTTTCTATTATTGTTTCAAATGATGTTCCAGTATCAAGTTTAACTTTTAATTCATTTGCATAAGATGATGTGGCTTTGAGATTTCTATCTCTATCCATTTTGGCAACAACTTGAGAACGGACATCTTCAAAAGGTGCAATTCCTTCATGTGATATTGAATCAAGTTTAAAAACTGCATAAAAATTATCAGTTTCTAAAGGATCTGAAATTTTTCCAACTTCTGAATTAAAAGCCCATCTTACAGCACTTCTAAATGGCCCCAATCCAGCTATAAATATATCACCTTGGTCTAAATAATTAGATGGTTGTATTTGCACGTCATGAGAGTCTTGAGCTGTTGTAAATCCATAATCTTGAGCATCATAACTAAAGAGAGTTGCCTTACGTCTTAAATTTGTACGAGTATTTTGTCCCATATCAATAGTCAAAAGTATATGTTTAGCTTTAACTTGGTGATTGTCTTTACCTTTGTTTTTTATACTATCAATTTTAATAATATGATAGCCATATTGTGTCATAATTGGCCCTACAACAGATCCAGGTTTTGCTTTAAATGAAGCTTCTTCAAAAGCTGGAAGCATTTGACCTTTTCCAAACCAACCTAAATCACCGCCTCTTCCAGAGTCAGGAGTTACTTGATTTCCAGGATCCATAGTGTGAATATTGGCAAGGGCAGCAAAATTATCACCTTCACTATAGGACATTATAATTTCTAATGCTTCTTGCTTAACTCTTAGACTATCATCAGATGTTGGCGATTTAGCCCAACTAACAAATGATATGTGTCTTTTTTCATCTCGTTTAAAATCTTCAAGTCGCGATTTATAATTTTTTAATAATTCTTCATTTGAAGGTTTAGAAACTTTATTTTTAATTGAGTTATTAGTTATATGGAGAGCAGAAATAGTATAATCAATATTTCTTTTAATAAATTCTTCTTTTACATCATTTTCTGATACGACAGATGACATGCTTATATATTGCTGAAGTTTAAACCTTGGGATATAGTATTCTTTCATCCATGCTTCGATTGGTGTCCAGTCAATCATTCCAGGAGTTTTTAAAGCTTGCTGATATCTCTCTTCATTAAATACATTATTTTCATAAAATAATCTTTGAATATCAATCGGAGGATTATTTTCTAAATGATATATAATTTCCTCATCAGATACAGTTATTTCTAAATCTTCAATAGCCTGCTTGGTTAGATATTCTTCAATGAAGCCATTCCAAACTTGACTACGAACTCTATCAAGATCTTGGTCTGAAATTTGCGTACCAGAATTACGAATTGCATCCATTTGTGCATTTACAGCTTGATTAAACTGATTTGGTGTTATTTTTTGACCATTAACTAAGCCAATAGCTTCAGCAGGATTAACTCTGCCAAGTAGTTGATCTATTATATTTGCTCCACCAACCAAACCACCAACAGTCATACTTAAAAGAAAAAGAATAAGTAGAGCCCAAAGAACTACGTGCATCCTATTTCTTAACATTGTCATCATTGCCATAAATGATTATCCTTAAAATAAATAATGTTTTACTTCTCACATGAGAGGGTGCGAATTTATGTTTTTGTATGTCCTAAACGCAACGAGTATGATAAAAGTTTGAATTTTAAATAAATATAATCTTATTTAATTAATTTGTATTAATCTTCGTTATTATAATTTTATTGATTATCTATAATTAAATAGCAAATAAGTGAATTGACAAATTTTAACCCTAGATCTAAAGATCATCCTTTAATTAAATCAGGATCAATGTCATCACTTTACAAAGAAGTTGTAAAGTGTGAATCATGTCCAAGAATTGTAGATTTTAGAAAAAAAGTTGCATTGGAAAAACGTAAACAATTTATGGATTGGACATACTGGGGTAGGCCTATTCCGGGATATGGTGACCCAAAGGCTTCATTATTGTTAGTAGGTTTAGCACCTGCAGCACATGGTGGTAATCGCACAGCACGTGTTTTCACAGGTGATAAGTCTGCAGATTTTCTTATTAAATGTTTATTTAAAGAAGGGCTCGCAAATCAACCTAATTCAGACTCACTTAATGATGGTTTAAAGTTTAATAATATATTTATGACAACGGTTTTAAAATGCGTCCCTCCAAAAGACAAACCTACTGCGGAAGAATTAAGTAACTGTTCACATTATTTTAGCAGAGAAATGGAAATGCTAAAGAATGTTAAAGTTATTTTAGCATTAGGTAAAATTGGATTTGATGGTTGCTTAAGATACTTTAAGAAAGATTTTGATTTTAAAATGAAAGATTTTCTTTTTGGTCATGATAAACATTATGTATTACCTAATGGCAAAACACTTTGGGGAAGTTATCATCCAAGTCCTCGAAATGTTAATACTGGAAGAATGAATGAAGATATGATGAGGTCTCTATTAAAAAAAATTAAAAGGAATATTGATTGATGAAAAAAATTGTTTTATTAACGTTAATTGTAACTTTTATATATGGAAATCCTAAACGTTTATCATTTAATGATGTTCAAGGAAAATCTCCATTTAAATATGCATCATTAAATATTTTAAGCTGGGTTCCTAATGAGAATTCCTACATAACTAAAGATAATGATTCTTTTCTCAAAATTGATTTAATGAATTCAGATACGTCAATATTCTTAACTAAATCAGATTTCAAACTCAACAAAAAAAATCTAAACATAGTTAAAGGAACATCTGAACAAGCTCCATGGAGGGAAGACTTTACTCCAAGAACATTTTGGTTTGATGATAAAGGTGAAAAGATATTATTTTTTGTAAATAGAGAAAAAATTTGGAGAAGATCTTTCTATGCTAGTTATTATGTTATGGATTTAAAAACAAAAAATATAATATCAGTTTCTAAGGTCAATAAAAAACTGAGGAATGCAAAATTTTCTCCAGATGGGACTAAAGTTGCGTATGTTCGTGAAGATAATAATATTTATGTTTATGATTTAATTAAGTTAAAAGAAAAGAAATTAACTAGTAATGGCTCTAAAGTTTTACTTAATGGACATTTAGGGTGGGTATATGAAGAAGAATTTGGATCTTTTGATGGTTATAGATGGAGTCCAGATAGTAAGAATATAGCTTATTGGGAAGAAAACCAATCAAACGTACCTCTATTTAAAATGTTTGATGAAATTTCATTATATCCAACAATAAAAGAGATACACTATCCAAAAGCTGGTGAGATTAATCCCACAATGTCAATTTTTGTTGTCAATGTTAAAAGAGGTAATCGTAAAAAGATGAGCATTGGAGATAATCATGATACATACTATCCTTGGATAAAATGGACTAATAATAGTGCATTGAAAGTGATGCGTATGAATCGCCTTCAAAATCATTGGGACCTTTTAAATGTTTCAATTAAAAATGGAAAATCTAATAAAGGTCTTTCTGAATCAGATCCTAAAGGATGGGTGGAGTTACATCGAAATTATTTTTTTCTAAAAGATGATAAAATTTTATGGTTATCGGAACGTTCAGGCTGGCATCATATTTATATTCATAATTCTAATGGTGAGAAAATTCGTCAATTAACTTCTGGAAAATGGGAAGTTAAGCGAATCATAAAAGTTGATGAATCAAATAATAAAATATTTTTTACAGCAAACAAAGAGTCAGTATTTGAAACAAAATTTTACTCAGTAAACTTTGATGGAAGTAATTTAACATTGTTAACAAATGAACCCGGATCACATTCTGTAAAAATTCTTCCTAATGGTGACGCCTTTATTGATTCTTATTCAAGTTTAGTATCACCTGGAAAACATGTTTTAAAAAATATGGATGGTGATGTTATTAATGTTATAAGTGAAACAAGTAAATCTCAGTTTGATTTGTATGACTGGAGCTATCCTGAGATTATTCAATTCAATTCTTCTGATGCTACAACAAAACTTGATGGAATAATTACATATCCACCTGATTATAAAAAGGGTAAAAGATATCCCGTTATTGTTCACGGTTATGGTATGCCTGGCACACAAATTGTTACAAATCGTTGGGGTAGTACTTGGAATCAATATCTTGCTCAACAAGGATATATTGTTTTTTCAATGGATGCTAGAGGAATGAGCGGTAGAGGAGAAGCCTTTAAAAATCTAAGTTATGGTGATATGTCTAAGTATTTAGCATTAGACACTGCTGCAGGAGTACAATTTTTAGTTAACAAAGGAATAGCTGACCCAGATAGAATAGGAGCATGGGGTTGGTCAGGAGGAGGTTATTTCACCGGATTAATGTTAACAAAAAATGCGCATCTTTTTGATGTTGGAGTATCAGTTGCACCTGTGATGGATTTTAGACTTTACGATTCAATTTATACTGAAAGATCAATGGGGCTTCCTCAGGATAATAAAAAAGGATACGATTCAACTTCAGTTTTATCTTATGTGGATAGGTTTAATGGTAAACTATTAGTAATTCATGGAACCGGTGATGATAATGTTCACTCACAAAATACAACATGGCTTGTTGAAGAGTTTATCAAGCATGATAAACAATTAGATATTTTTTATTATCCAAATAGACCACATGGTATGAGCGGTGGAAATGCAAGAAAAAATCTTTATAGAAAAATGATTGATTATTTTAATGTAAACCTAAAAGGTCGTCCATTAATCGAAAGAAGAAATTAACATTTTTATAAGTGGAGCCGATCAGGATCGAACTGACGACCTCTTGAATGCCATTCAAGCGCTCTCCCAACTGAGCTACGGCCCCTTTAAATCAAAACTATTTTGTTATTTCAGTTGGCCCATCTAAAACTTCATATGCTTTATAAGAAACATTTGCAAAACTTGGATTGTTACCTAGGACTTCATCGTAAAATTCACTAGATAAATAATTTTCCATAGCTTGTCGGTTTTCCCATGTATAGACTCCCCCGTAAGTATTATTCTCTTTATCAGATAGCCAAACTTTAGATATTAAGCCATCTAATGCTTTAAAAGAAGGCGCAAGTTCAGTTGCAGCTCCTTCATACTGTTCATGTGTAATACCGTCTAAATTAAAATTAACTACTTGAATTATCATTATTCCTCCTTGTTACAATTATATCTTTTGAAATTGAATTAAAATTACTTCACTATTAATTTTACATTAGAAAATTATAATAAACAAAAAAACCTTACTTTAAAGGAAGGTTCTTTGAATTAATAAGATTTATTTAGGTAAGTTTGAAGCTCCTGTTTCAAGTGTGAATATTTTACCTTCTTTAAAAGTGCAGAAAGCAAGTACAGCTTGAGTATTGCCATCTTCAAAAGATACGATTGCATGCTCTACTCCTACTTCATCATTTTCAAAGAGAATTCTCACATTTTTTCTATTAATATCACCACTCATTCCCCAGGCTATAACTTCTGATTTTGTTAGAATTTTTCCAGCAGAATGTAAAGTAAATTTGTAATCATCATGTAGACACTCATTCATAGTATCTTCATCTCTTAACTCTATAGCTTTAGCCCATTTTTCTAATATTGACATTATTTTTCCTTTATTTTTATTACTTAGATTAAACTATTTTATACTGATATTTAAAAATTAATAAAGTTTATTATATTAATTATATGTAAAAATAATTAAATCGCTCTTGCCAATGTTCAATGCATATATTAATCTCTATAACCATAAATGAATATAAATATAAATTACATAATTAATGACTGATCAAAAACCTATAACCACTACTGAAGAACCAGAATTTAGTTCAAGAAATGTACGGAGTAATGTTGCTCCTATTTTTCAAATTCTTCAAAGCGAACAACTTATACTTCAAAGAACAGATCAAAAAGCTTTTACTCTAATGTCATTGCTTGCTGCATTCATGGTTTTTTTCATTGTTCATTTTCCAAAGGTAATGGGTAATGGTGAGATAAATTTTTTAACAGCAATTATGGTTTTAATTTATTTTATCAATGCAACTTTAGGTTTAATAAACTTAATGCTTGTTATTGTTCCTAGAATTAGAAATGATATGAGTCATCAAGATCTTCCAGATGTTAATGCAACTTTTTTTGGTGGAATTGTTCAATTTAACAATCCAATTGAGTATGCCTCTTATTTAGCTGAGATGACTGAAGATAATGATAATACGTTTAAAATGTTTTCAGCTCAACTTTACGCTCTTGGTCACATTAATGCATACAAAAATAAACATATGCGTCGCGCTATAATATTTTTTGGTGGAGCAATCTTTAGTGAATTAATTATCATTATGGCTTTTGCATGGTCATTAACTTTTGGTGCCTTTTAATATATTTATTAAAGCTTTGACTATGTCATAAAATTGTGACTACTTGCTAAGAACAAAATATATATTTAATTTTTTAATCAATTAGTTATGAAAAAAAATATAGTCTATTCAACTGACAATTCATTTGAATTTGAAAAATCAAATATAAAGAATACAAATATTTTAAATAAACAAGATTTGAGAATTCATTTAGATAGGCGTAAAGCTGGGAAAATTGTTACAATTATTAAAGGTTTCAAAGGAAATCGTAAACAATTAGAAGATTATGCAAAATTAATAAAGAAAAAATGTGGTGTTGGTGGTACTGTTAAAAATAATGAAATTCTTATTCAAGGAAATGTAAGAGAAATTGTAATTTCAATACTAATTAAAGATGGCCATATTGCTAAGCCTTCGGGCGGTTAACTTTTTTTATTTTTGATAAACAGGAAAATAACAAAAATGATAAAAAATAGATCAAAATTATTTTATGCTTTTTTACTTGTTGCTATGTCATGTACTGATAAAGTACCGACATCAGAACAATTAACACTGTTAGTTACTTCAAATGTCCGGGGTCAACTTGACCCCTGTGGATGAAAAGCTAATCCACTAGGCGGTCTGCCTAGAAGATTAACTTATATTAATCAACTTAAAGATAGTGGAGTTGATCCAATTTTACTTGATGCAGGTGATGCTCTTTTTGAATTTAATTTTTTAGTTGATGGTAAAGAAGCTTCTTCAAAATTAAGAGCAAAAACAGTTTTTGAATCAACAGCTAAAATGGGTAACTATTTATATAATGTTGGGCAAAATGATTTTGCAGCTGGAGTTGATTTTATTAGAGAATTAGAAAATTCAGCTAATAATAATTTTATTTCTTCAAATTTAGTAAATGTTGGCACTGAAGATTTAGCTTTTAAAGATCATACTATAGTTGAACGAAATGGCGTTAAGCTGGGTATATTTGGTATTATAACTAATCTTCCAGCTTCGATTAAAGAGCTTGAAGTAAAAGATCCTCTTACTGTTATTAATTCTAAGGTGAAAGAATTACGTCCTCAAGTAGATGTATTAATTATGTTAATCAATGCTAATAAAATTGAATTAGATAAATTAGTTGGTGAGACACAAAATGTTGATTATGTATTTTCTAGTAAAGAAACTGGTCGAACACGTCCAGAAAGGAAACAAGCTGATGGGAGCCCAATGCTCTACGGAACGGGCATTCAAGGTAAATATCTTGGTAGGATTGATTTAAAGCTTGTTGATAAAAATAAATCCATAAATGATATTACGGGTTCAATGATGTCTGCTCAACTGTTTGAAGAAAGATTAAATAACCTTCAAAAAAGAAATCCAGACAAACCATTAGAAGATGTGTATAAAAATAATACTAACGTATTAAATATGGTTCAAAAATTTAGGAATGGCTTAAAAGAGTCAAAAGGTTCAATGGATGAATATACAAATACTTCATTTTATAGTTTAATATCTCTAAATGGAAATGTATCGAGTGAAAAGAAATTGTTAAAATTAGTTGATCAAACACTTAAAACTTGTGATACTTTAGATAAGGAAAGTGCTAGCTTGCCTTAATGAATATAAGAATACCTATTCTTCAGGCAATTTTATTAGTTCTTATCTCTATTTTAATTGGTATTGGATCAAATATATTAAGCAGTAAACCATTACCTTGGTTTGCGGTTGAACTATCCGTAGTAGAAGATGTGGAGATAAAGTCAAACGAACCTATTTTAGCAGCAATTTCAATTGAACAAGCAAAATTATTTTTTGATGATGAAGTATTATTTGTTGATGCCAGAGATGAAGGATATTTTGAAGCTGGCCATATAAAAGGAGCTATGAAAAATATTTTTCTTTATGAATTGATTTTTAATATTGAAGAAAAGCAAAATAAAAATACTCCTTTAGTTGTGTATTGCGGAGATCCTGGTTGTGGTGACAGTGAACAATTAGCTTATGATCTTAAAGATTCGGGATTTACAAAATTATATGTTTTTAAGGGTGGATGGTTAGAATGGTCTAAAGCTGGTTACCCCAGCGAGGTAGGTAAATGAAATATTTATTAACTGGACCCATTATTTTATTTTCAAGAGTTATACTCGGTGGAGTTTTTATTTTTGCTAGCTTAGATAAGATTTCTAATCCAGAAGCTTTTGCAACGGCAATAAGTAATTATCATGTAATGCCATTTGGACTTGAAAATTTGTTAGCTCTTATTTTACCATGGTTAGAGTTTTTAGCAGGAGTGTGTATAATCGCAGGTATAATGGTTGATGGAGCAGTAATTATGATAATTATTATGAATATGGTTTTCATCATTGCAATCTCTCAAGCATTAGCTAGAGGTATAAGTATAGAGTGCGGATGTTTTTCTGTCTCTTCTGCATCAGAGGGTGATAATATTGGTTTAATAACTGTTATAAGAGATATTGGTTATTTGATATTGGCCTTTTTAGTATTCTATCGTCAGAAGTATCAGTTTGAATTCTTTCCAAAATCCATTTGAACATGGAAAAATAGATTATAAATTTCGAAGCTTTTTTATGTAAAAATTTGCGAGAGTAGCTCAGCTGGTAGAGCACCACCTTGCCAAGGTGGATGTCGCGAGTTCGAACCTCGTCTCTCGCCCTTCTAAAACCCTCGGTTTCACGACTGGGGGTTTTTTATTGTGTTTAATCAAACGTATTCAGATGTATACCACAAATACATAAAAAGTGGTAACGTTTTTGGTGG
>ERZ1047821.1867-NODE-1867-length-13287-cov-4.296932_pt1 | contig 13287 bp, 12 predicted proteins | sample MGYA00383096_ERZ1047821 | MGnify/ENA primary metagenome ERZ1047821 (study PRJEB29581, sample SAMEA5548366) | metagenome | biome: marine; feature: coastal; material: water | depth 25 m | study: Short-term variability in the microbial, nano- and picoplankton... | reverse complement strand
ATTTCCGGTCAGTCTCGCCAACATTATGAAACGGCATGGCTATAACGTGACTTATCTCGATTGTGCGCGGGAGCCGCGGCTGGATGGCGTGCGAGACAGGCTGCGCAGGGATATTCCCATTGTGTCTGACTTTGCTCAGTTGGAGCGTATTATCGGCGATTTTGATGTGCAAGTGATTCATTCCCATCACGCCTGGATGGATAGCACCATACTCGATATTTTGCCCGAGGACATGCCTTGTAAAACGGTGGTCACGCTTCACGGGATGTACGAGACCATCAATGAGTATGAATTGAAGCCTATACTCCCTCGACTGGTGAAGCGCAGCGCAAAACTCATCCACGTTGCCGAGAAAAATCTGGATGCCATTCGAGATCACGGCTTGCTGGAGTACGCGCGGGTAGAGAGAATTGACAACGCATTGGAGCAAGAGGCGTTTGAGCCGATTTCAAGAGCAAGTCTGGGAATAGCTGAAGACGCTTTTGTGTTTACGCTGATCAGCCGGGCCATGGAAGAAAAGGGTTGGCGTGAAGCGATTGAGGCGGTCACTGTTGCAAGAGAGGTATCGGCAAGCAATATTCACTTGCTACTGGTAGGCGATGGCCCGGAGTATGATCGTATGGCGTGCCTCGACGGCGGTCTTGCGGACTTTGTTCACCTTGAGGGCTATCAGCGAAATGTGCGCGGTTATTTTGCGGTCGCTGATATGGGTTTTCTTCCTTCCAAGTTTCGGGGTGAGAGTTTCCCGTTGGTTATCATAGAATGTCTCCAGAGTGGGATTCCGCTGCTGGCTAGTGACCTCGGGGAGATATCACGGATGCTGGAAGGCCCAAAGGGTATGGCCGGAGCAGTGCTGCCACTGGATGGTGATAACCTTGATATAGCCGCTCTGCGGGATAAAATCGTGAATATTGTGACCGACGAAAGAGTCCGTCAAGCAATGTACGATGCCGTGCCGGGAGCAGCAGCCAAGTTTGATCCGGCTATCCTGGCTGATAAACATGATATTGTTTACCGTGCTGCACTTGAGGTAGTCGTTTAATACAGCCACCCGGCTGTCAGGACATAGAAAACTGATGAAGAAGAAATTATATCTGCATATCGGTATGGGAAAGACCGGTACAACTGCATTGCAGAACTTCTTTTGGGAAAACCGAAAGGTGCTGGCTAAGCACGACATTTGTTATCCAAAACGTGGAACTATGTCTAACGCGCACCACCTTTTGTCCCCGCATATTCCACGATTTCTGGAGAATGAATGGAATTTCCAGGCTGTCGACGAATGGGCTCCGGAACTGGCGAAGAGCGCCCAAAACCAAGTGCTTTTATCTTCTGAATTAATGGCTTGGGCCGAAGAATCAAAGGCCCGAAAGTTCTGCGCACAAGTATCAGCCTGGTTCGATGTCTATGTGGTGATATACCTGCGGCGGCAGGACGATATCATTATGGCCAGCTATAACCAGCAAATAAAAGCGGGTCCGCAAAAGCGGCGCGTCGACCTGATATACAGGAAGCAGGTGGAACGCTTCGATTACCCAAAAATCCTGGCCCCCTGGGCTGATTCGCTGGAGCCGGGTAAGGTGATAGTCCGCCCCTACGAAAAGCAGCAATTTCATGGGGGAGACATCCGTCACGATTTCCTCAGGCATGCGTTTCAAATTGATGTCGACGACAGTTTTGCCATTAGCAATAAGGATTCAAATCCTCGCCTGCCACTGAATGTTTCAGAATATAAGCGGATGGTAAATTGCCTGGTTGAAGATGGACGCAAGAACGATGATTTCAATCAGCTACTTATGGAATTTGCAGCGGAGCAAGACGTATCATCTACTCGTGAATTGTCCACCCAGTCGGTGCTGTCACCAGAGCAGCGTATAGAAATTATTGAACTATGCAGGCCAGACAATGCTTTTGTCGCCAGTCATTATCTGGAGCGCCAAAATGGCTGTTTGTTCGAGGATGCGGAGCCTTCTCTAGACGATTCCTGGGACGGCATTGACCTTTCCAGTGAAGATGCTTCACACATTACCGACTTTCTCAAAAGCCGGGAGCCTCGCCTGATGCGACATCTTGCGCAACAGATTGAAAGCTTCAAAGATGCCCTGGCCTACCAAAAACGACACTCTGCGAGATTCTTGTCCCGTAGTGTATTGGGCGAAACCGCGGCATCGCCCGTTTACCGAGTCGCTAAGGAAGACTCCAGTCCATTGGTTATTGGCGGGGTTGGTGGAAGCGGAACTCGCCTGGTTGTTAATTTGCTGAGCAAGATGGGCGTGGTAATGGGTGGCGAGCTGAACGAGTCTCTCGATAACCTGTGGTTCAGCCTGCTTTTTGTGCGCAGATCAATTCTTCTGCAGTCTGACAGCGAGCAGGATAAATTATCCTGGCTGTTTGCCAATGCCATGCGCCATGGCGTGGAGGTGACATCCGAGCTCACCGACCTGCTTGATCAGGCGCTGGCCTGCGACAGGAGCCCGGTGATACCAGAGGAGCAACTTATTCAGGCGAGAGAGTCGCTGCTATCTGCGCCACCCCGCGACCGCAGGGATCAGCACTGGGGCTGGAAAGAACCAAACTCACATATTTTATTGCCGATGCTGGATCGCTGTTTTCCAGAAATGAAGTTTGTTTTTGTGATGCGCAACGGCCTGGATATGGCGTTTAGCGACAATCGCAACCAGCTTGAGCACTTTTGGGGTGATCTAATGCTGGAGGGGGACAGCAGTCCCACGCCCCAGAACTTGCTGCGATATTGGATTGCTGCTCACAAACGAATGCAAGGTTTTCGGCAAAGGATGGGACACAGGCTGCATTTCTTGAGCTTCGATCGACTATGTCTTGACCCAGAGGGGGAACTGGAAGCCCTGCGCGAATTTGCAGGCATTCAGATCAGTAAAAAAGATATGGCGCTGCTCGCGGATAGCTTCTCACCGCCGAAAACTATGGGGCGTTTTCGAGAGCATGACCTCTCTGTGTTTGATCCAGCCGATATCGATTTTGTGAAAATGCTTGGGTTTGACGTCACTTGATTGCTCTTTATTGGAACGCCTGGATAGCGCTCATTGGTTAATGAGCCCACAAGCTGGCGCGATTCGGTGCTCAACCGGCGCATGCTTATCTGTGTATTCACCGGATTTGCCTCCGGGATGCCACTTTATGTGCTGTTTCAGTTGGTGCCTGCCTGGCTTCGTGAGGGAGGAGTGTCGCTTGCGGAGATAGGCTTGTTTGCCCTGGTCGGAATCCCCTATACCTGGAAGTTTGTCTGGGCACCTTTGATGGACCGTTGGGTACCACCGTTCCTGGGCCGAAGGCGCGGCTGGATGATCATGTTTCAGTTGGCGTTACTGCTGAGTATCGGTGTATTGGGGGCTTACCAGCCCGAAAAAGACATTGCAGTGATAGCCTGGATAGCTTTTGCAGTGGCTTTTTTTAGTGCCAGTCAAGACGTGGCACTCGATGCCTACAGGAGAGAGATCTTGCCGGATAAAGAGTTGGGTCTGGGCAACTCTATACACGTGCAGGCCTATCGAATTTCTAGCTTGGTGCCCGGTTCTCTCTCGCTAATACTGGCCGATAGTCTTCCCTGGAGTAGCGTGTTTTGGATTACCGCAGGATTCATGGCAATTGGTGTGGCGATGAGCCTCGTGGTGGCGGAACCTGAGTCTGAATACCCAACGGCAGTTGGTCTTCGAGAGGCCGTTGTCGCGCCGTTTCGCGAGTATCTAACACGGCGCGGGTGGCAGGGTGTCTTGATGGTTCTTGGTTTTATGTTTCTCTACAAGATCGGCGATAATATGGCCACAGCCCTGGCTACGCCCTTTTATCTTGATCTGGGCTTCTCCAAGACAGAGATTGGACTGGTCGCAAAGCACGCCGCTTTGTGGCCGGCGATTGTGGGCGGTCTTTTGGGGGGCGGGCTAATGATTCGTCTAGGCATCAATCGCTCCCTTTGGCTGTTCGGTGTCGTGCAAGTGTTAAGTATCCTAGGGTTTGCTGTTTTGGCGACAGTCGGCCATTCTTTGAGCCTACTTGCGGCGGTAATTAGTTTTGAGTATCTGGGTGTGGGCATGGGTACTGCCGCTTTTACAGCATTTATTGCCAGAGAGACCAGCAAGGTATATGCGGCAACCCAATTTGCTCTGTTTACGGCCCTCGCTGCTCTTCCCCGCACGTTTGCAAACGCGAGTACAGGTATCATCGTCGAGCAAGTGGGCTGGGCGCAGTTTTTTCTGATCTGCGCTCTGTTGGCCTTGCCTGGAATGGCATTATTGGCCTGGGTTGCCCCCTGGCGTGCGATTGGCGGAATTGATGAATCATGATGTCGACTCGCCACGGACCTTGATTATGCATGGAGGCATGCATAAAACCGGGACTAGTGCCATTCAAAAATTCTTGCACGAAGAGCTTGATCATCCCAAGTTCGAATACCTCACTGTTGGTAAAGTTAACTCATCGCTCATTGTGTTGGAGTGTTTTCATCGGCGCTTGGCGCAATTACCCCACTACCCTGCGGAGCAGTTTACGAATAATGACCTTGTGCGCCTGGGTGAGAAAGCCAGAAAGCGATTTATAAGGCGTATGCGAGAGACAACGAAAGAAAATGTTGTTCTATCGGCGGAATCCTTCACTTTGTTGGATCGGGATGAGTGCGCTGACTTCCTTGATGTGGTTAGCGAGAGCTTCTCTACAGTAAAGTTAGTGCTTTATGTGCGACCGGTGAGGGAGCGCATCGAGAGTGCGTTTCAACAAAAGCTAAAACGCCGGCTTATCGAGTTAGACCGCCGAATTAAGCCAAACTTCAAGCAACGCATCTCAGAATATGACCAAATTTTTGGTCGAGAAAACGTCACTGTGCGATGTTTTGACCCCAGTGCTTTCGCCGGCGGTAATGTGGTTAACGATTTTCTTGAAACCCTTGGTTTGCCAATTCACGCGAAAAATGAATCCCATGCCAATGTGGGTTTATCGTTACCAGCGGTCCAATTGCTTTATGTGTACCGGCAACAGTTCAATGTTGCGATCCCTGAAGATACGAACTTGATTCAAAGATTGGAAACATTGGAAGGTGATAGCTTTCGCATGCACCAAGACTTACTGGACCGTATTCTTATGGATAGAATAGAGCGGTTTACCCGCATTAGAACATGGCTTGAAAAGCTAGGCACATGGGTCGGCATTGATGTTCATTTGAAGCATGGGCCTTTACATCGCCTCTTTTTGCGAAGTAATGACAACTATCGCTGGCTGGAAAAACGGACAGGTATTTCTGTCGTTTCTCATGCCAGGGATGAATCGTCTGGCGTGAACACGGAAGAAGATCTCGTTTCTATCCCTGACGACAGCTTAAACTGGCTGCAGCAGCAAGCAGAAATTGATTTCCAGTTCGTGCCGCAAGAGAGACCCGACTCAACTGTCATTGCTGAGAACCTGAGAAAATTGGCACTCTCAATTTAAAGTAATCCATAATGTGTCGGTGCACCAAAAAAGCCGGAGAGAAAATAAGCGTGGAGGAGATTTTTTGAAAAAGCTTGTCTTGCATATCGGCATGGCAAAAACCGGAACCAGTTCCATTCAGGAAACCTTGGGGTTGGGCTCTGAGCAGTTGGCAGAGCAGGACGTTTACTATGCTCCCTGGAAGCCTTACAACCACTCTTTTATGTTTACAGCTCTGTTTCTGCGCGACCCTCAAAAAAGCTTTTACTACAGGCAGCTGTCGCCGATATCAGATGAGTCCTGGACGCAAGAGGTCACACGCTTGAAGGCGCTGTGGCATGATTTTTTTGAATCGTTCACACAGGGGACTTGCATCGTATCTGCTGAAAATCTGGGCCGTTTATCTGCTGATGAAATATCTTCTCTCAAGGACTTTGTGGCCCCTTGGTTTGACGAACTTATAGTAGTAGCTTACGTGAGAGACCCGTTACAAGCTCTGAAAAGCAAATGGGAGCAAGACGTAAAGGAATTACGCGAGCCCTTAACGGGCCAGGAGTTACTCGCTAAAACCAAGCATCAAATGAACTATCGCTTTTTTGAACGCTGGATAGAAGCCTTTGGCCGAGACAACTTCAGGCTAAGGCGATTCGAGCCCAGTCGGTTTGTAGGCGGGAATTTGCTCACAGACTTCCTTCATACGGCCTCAATCACTCTTCAGAATGATCTTGTTATTGCGGAACGGGAGAGTAATCAATCTTTGGGAGAAGAAGGTACAGCATTGCTTCTCGCAATGAACGCTCGTTATCCATGGTATTCGGATGCCGGATACAATCAGGACCGTGGCATGGTCCGAAGGCAGCATTTGTTTTACAAGGCGATGCGTGAATCCGGAGCGGGGCCTTTGCGTGTTAATGTTCTTTTTGATGAAGCTGAAGCACAGAATTTCAATCTAAAGATTGATTTCCTTAATTCGCTGCTTCCAAAGAGTGACCGTTTTGATGAAGTTGCAGCAAGTACTGAATTGACAAAGCTGCCAGACTCCTCAGCTATCTCTGCCGAGTACGTGGTCGAGCTGGTCAACGGATTGAGTCATCTGGTCGATGATATGGCTGATAGAACTGATCATTTGCAGAATATGAAGGCAAAGCTCCCGGAGAATTGAAAAAGCGGGATTTTTGGAGGTTCGCGCAGTTACTGAAAAGCTCGGTAGCGTTTCATTTCCAGCGTGCCATTGGTTTTGAATCGCACCCCTTCTGCCTCTAGTCGCTCTTGTTGGGTATACTTCGAAGCTGAACCTTTGGGAAAGGAAATTCGCCCCTGGGCATTGATGATCCTGTGCCACGGGATAGTCGTTTCCTTGGGTAGGCGCTTCAAGGCCAGGCCTACTCGCCGCGCGGCACCTGGCATGCCGGCTTGTTGCGCGATATCGCCATAGGTAGCGACCTTTCCTTCTGGAATAAGCGCGACCACTTGCCAGATACGATGATCAATGTCGGGTTCGTTTTGCACTGCTATAAAAGTGAGGTACAGGTAACCAATGTTTTATAAATATAGATTGCCCCATCCTGACGCGAGGCACTTACTTTGGGTAATGCTTCTGGGAATGGCACTGGCCTCGTCGGCAACCGCGGACCGCCTGCATTTCGCTGACGGTGAGTCTATCACCGGTACATTCGCGGGGATAGCGGACGGCCACGTGCAATGGACCTCTGTCATTCTGGGTGATCTCTCGATAGGCCAAAACCACGTTGAGTATATCGAAAGTGGTTCCCACTTTGATCTGCAGACGACGGGATCTGAGTTGAGCAATTGTTGGATGTTCATTCAGCAAACCAAGCAGCATCTTCACTGCGATCAGGGCGTGCAGCGACTGGGCGATTGGACTCTGGTTGTCGCAGCGGGAGAGACCATCACACAGCCTCAACCTTTATTACAGCAAAAGGGCGGGTTGATCCTGGCTCTGGAAGATTCGGCGGGTAATTCGGAGATCACCAGGTACGATATCAACGCCAGAACTGAGCTTCGCTATCTCGAGTCGCGGCATACCATTGCCCTGCGTTACCAGGACGAGAGTTCTAATGGAGACAAAACCAGAGAGTCATGGTTAGGTAGTTATCAATACGACCAGTTCTTCACTGATCAGTGGTTTGCCACCGGCAATGCGTTTTATGAAGAAGATAAATTACGGGAGTTGGACCAGCGAGCTTCTGTCGGTTTGGGAATGGGCTACCAGTTTTTAGAAACTCCTTATTTTGATCTTTTAGGTAAAGGCACACTCAACTACGTCGACGAACGGTTCACAACGGGTGTTACTCGCGATCGCCCGGCTTTTCTATGGAATCTTGATTTCGCCTGGCGAGTCAATGATCAGGGCGTGGAGGTTTTTCATCGTCATGCGGCACTGCAGTCGTTTGAAAAGCAGAGCGATTACGAGGTGAACACCACGACAGGCCTGAAATATCCAATCAATGGTGCTTTTAGTTCTATTTTCCAGTTGGAATATAACTACGACAATCTGCCAGCAGAGGAGTCTATTGATAAGGTAGATCGTAAGTGGTCAGTGGGTGTTAACTATGACTGGTAGCCTTCGCGGCTTGTTTTCCCGCTGATCACCCCCATACTTGCCACTTACGGAGAGCAATTATGCGATTTTTTTTCATGCTCCTGCCCTGGCTGGAGTTATTTACCCTGATTCAACTGGGCATAGAGACCAGTGCCCTCACGGCCATTTTTTACGTTCTTGCCACCCTGACACTGGGTGTGTTGGTGCTGCGCCGGCAGGGAATGCAAATGATTGGGCGCCTACAGGGCGTGCAGCAGGGCAAAGTACTCGGGTCTGAGTTGCTGGTGGACGATATGGCCATGGGGCTTGCGGGAGTGTTGTTGATGTTTCCTGGAATGATCTCCGACTTTGCCGCAGTGGTGGTGATCATAGGTCCGCTGAGAAGGCGCCTGGCAAAAGCACTGGGCGGCCAACAGCCCCAACCCTATGCTCCAAAGCGAGATTTTGAGAGCGACGTCACTATCGAGGGGCAGTTTACGCGTATTGACGAGGAGGATTCGAAGTAAGTTGTTGATTAATATGTATTTATTTTCTTAAAGCAGCGAGTCGATTAATTTTCATTCCCCCTTGACTCGGTCAAAACCCTGACTAGAATTAGCACTCTCATAAAAAGAGTGCTAATTCGCCCTTGAAAAGGGTTTTTAGCGCCCCCATTGAGCTTTCAACCCTTCGGGGTCTCTCATAACACCGTCACTAGGAGAAAGAGACACATGAGCATTCGTCCGCTGTACGACCGCGTGGTCGTTCGTCGCAACGCAGAGGAAGAAACCACCGCAGGAGGTATTTTGCTGCCTGGTTCCGCCAAAGAAAAGCCCAACCAAGGTGAAATCATCGCCGTAGGTGAAGGCAAGGTTCTGGACAGTGGCGACATTCGCCCGCTGGCCGTGAAAGTCGGTGATACCGTGGTTTTTGGCCAGTACGCTGGCAGCAACACCATCGAAATCGACGGTGAAGAACTGATCATTATGGGTGAGAGCGAAATTTTCGCGGTTGTCGACTAAGACACCCCTCCCCATTTTTCGAGAAACAGATTGAGTATTTTAAGGATCTAAGACATGGCAGCTAAAGACGTAATATTTGGCGACGACGCTCGCGCTCGTATGCTGAAAGGCGTGAATGTTCTCGCCGATGCAGTAAAGGCAACTCTGGGGCCCAAGGGCCGTAACGTAATTCTGGATAAGTCCTTCGGTGCACCCACTGTGACCAAGGATGGCGTATCCGTAGCAAAAGAAATCGAACTGAAAGACAAGTTTGAAAACATGGGCGCGCAAATGGTTAAGGAAGTGGCTTCACAAGCTTCTGACGCGGCCGGCGACGGCACCACCACAGCCACCGTACTGGCTCAATCCATTGTTAATGAAGGCCTAAAGTCCGTTGCCGCTGGCATGAACCCCATGGACCTCAAGCGCGGCATCGACAAAGCCGTTGCAGCTGCTGTGGAGAAGGTACAGGAAGCGTCTATCCCCTGTGCAGACACCAAGGCAATTGCCCAGGTGGGTACTATTTCCGCAAACTCTGACGCCCAGGTGGGTGACATTATCGCTGAAGCGATGGAGAAAGTAGGCAAGGAAGGCGTTATCACCGTTGAAGAGGGTTCTGGCTTAGAAAACGAGCTGGACGTGGTAGAAGGAATGCAGTTCGACCGCGGCTACCTGTCTCCTTACTTCATCAATAATCAGGACAGCATGAGCGTTGAATCCGAAGCGCCATTCATCCTGCTGGTTGACAAGAAAATCTCTAACATCCGCGAGCTTCTGCCCCTTTTGGAGCAGGTTGCCAAGGCGTCCAAGCCACTGATCATCATCGCTGAAGATGTTGAAGGTGAAGCGCTGGCCACCCTGGTAGTGAATAACATGCGCGGTATCGTAAAAGTTGCTGCCTGTAAGGCCCCTGGCTTCGGTGATCGTCGCAAGGCTATGTTGCAAGACATCGCTATCCTCACTGGCGGTACTGTCATTTCTGAAGAAGTAGGCATGGACCTCGAGTCGGCTACCCTGGAGCACCTGGGCAGCGCCAAGCGTATGACCATGGACAAGGACAACAGCACTATCATTGACGGTGCAGGCGACGCAGCTGCTATTCATGCGCGTGTTGGCGAGATTCGCACCCAGATCGAAAATACCTCCTCCGACTACGATCGCGAGAAGCTGCAAGAGCGCGTAGCCAAATTGGCGGGCGGTGTTGCAGTTATCAAGGTTGGCGCTGCCACCGAGATCGAAATGAAAGAGAAGAAAGCGCGCGTTGAAGATGCGTTGCACGCCACTCGCGCCGCGGTTGAAGAAGGTGTGGTAGCTGGCGGTGGTGTTGCACTGGTACGAGCTATTGCCGATATCGCAGAGCTCAAAGGCGACAACGAAGACCAAAACCACGGCATCGCGGCAGCACTGCGTGCAATGGAAGGTCCTCTGCGTCAAATCGTTGGCAACGCTGGCGACGAAGCCTCGGTTGTCCTGGATAAAATCCGCCAAGGTGAAGGTAACTACGGCTACAACGCGGCTACCGGTGAGTACGGAGACATGATCGAAATGGGTATCCTCGATCCTGCTAAGGTCACTCGTACAGCATTGCAAGCTGCTGGTTCAGTTGCTGCGCTGATGATCACTACTGAAGTGATGGTTGCGGACTCTCCTGATGATGGCGCTGGTGGTGCACCTGCCATGCCTGATATGGGTGGCATGGGCGGCATGGGCGGCATGATGTAAGCACCGCCTCTGCAAGCAAATCGAAAGCCCGGCATCCGCCGGGCTTTTTTATGTCCATGAATGAGCGGTATGTTCCAAGGGACACAAGGCCGCGGGCAATGCTTTCGCCCCCGGTCCGAAGCCACCCCAAAACCAAGCTAGCCAATCCTCCCAACATCAATTAACGTTATCATCTCACTCTCAGCACGATCACCAGGAGCGCCCAGTGACCCCAGTCGTACAATTCGCAGAAGAAGACAAATATGCCCTGATTACCCTGGATGATGGCAAAGCTAATGCAGTGTCATTCGCCCTGTTAGAGCAGTTAAATGCAGCACTTGATCAGGCTGAAGCGGTTGGCAAAGTCGTTGTCATCACTGGTCGCCCGGGAAAGTTTTCTGCAGGCTTCGATCTTTCGGTGATGGGGCAGGGTGGAGAACAGGTATTGAAACTGGTTAGCGGCGGTGCCGATATTGCCAGCAGGATTCTGCAGTTTCCCACTCCTGTGGTAATGGCTGCTACCGGTCATGCGTTGGCAATGGGCGGCATTATGCTGATGACCGCCGACTATCGTCTTGGAATTGCAGGAGACTACAAACTGGGCCTCAATGAGGTTGCGATCGGGATGAGCATGCCGCGCTTTGGCGTAGAAATTGCCCGGGCAAGGCTGGATCCGGCGCACTTTGAGCTTTCGGTCAATTGCGCGTATCTGTATGACGCGGAGGGTGCTGTGGAGGCGGGCTATCTCGACGAGGCGGTGGACTCGGGTCAATTGATGTATCGAGCTGTTGCTGTCGCTGAGCAGCTCTCTGGCTTGGATATGCAGGCCCATCAGAATACCAAAAGCAGAGTGCGGGCCCCTCTGCTTCGTGCGCTGGAAGAGGCAATGGAAAAAGACTTTGCTGATAAAGGTGGCCTATAGAGGGCCTATCCGGGCAAATGCCTTTAATAGGAATGGTGAAGACGACGTTTCGCGCTTCGGAGCAAAGTGTATAATAGTGTCGGCAACACAAAAAAAATGAAAAGGGGTTAGGGTTATGAGCAGTATTGTTTTGGAATTTGTTTTTCGTTGGGCACACGTCCTGTTCGGTATTACCTGGATAGGTTTGCTCTACTATTTTAACTTTGTGCAAACAGAGTACTTCAAAGAAGCCGAAGCAGACGCCAAGGCCGATGCCGTTAAAAAGCTCGCTCCGCGCGCGCTGTGGTGGTTCAGGTGGGGTGCAATGTTTACCTTCCTGACGGGACTTGTCCTGCTGCACCAGGTTGGCGCTACCGTCAACATTATGGGCATGCCAGCGATATGGATGGGAGCACTTGCAGGTACCCTGATGTTCCTCAATGTTTGGCTCATCATCTGGCCCAAGCAACAGATTGTTATTGGCCTTAAGGAAGGCGATGGCCCATCAGCTGCAGCGAAGGCTGGTTTGGCGTCTCGCACCAATACCTTGCTTTCTGGTCCCATGCTTTTCGGTATGCTTGCCTCCAAGCACCTGCCGATTGACGCCAGTGCTGCCGGACTCGGAGCCTGTGTGGTACTGATTCTGGCCCTGGAAGCCAATGCACTGTTTGGCAAGACTGGTCCAATGACCAGTGTGAAGGGTGTCATTCACTGTAGTGTTGGCCTGACTGCGGTAATCTGGGCACTGCTGGCGTTTCTTTAGACACTGAGTTGCTACCCAAGCCCGCCCCGTTCAGGGCGGGCTTTTTATTGTCGATAAAAGGCATCAGGCCTGTTTATTTCCCCAAATTCACACTGTGGCAGGGAGCCGTTGTCCTGTAAGATACTGCCCATCTCAAGAGAGGCCTTTTATGGCACAGATATCGGGTGATAAGAAGTACAAGCGCATTCTGCTCAAGCTCAGTGGCGAAGCGCTGACGGGTAGCGAAAATTTCGGCATCGACCCCAAGGTTTTGGACCAGATGGCCCTGGAAATAGGGCAGCTGGTGGGTATCGGTGTTCAAGTTGGCTTGGTTGTGGGCGGCGGGAATCTATTTCGCGGCGCTGCACTGCAAAGGGCTGGCCTTGATCGCGTCACCGGTGACCATATGGGTATGCTGGCCACGGTGATGAATGCGCTAGCTCTGCGAGACGCCCTGGAGCGCTCTAATATATCGACACAAGTCATGTCCTCCATCCCCATGAGTGGCGTGGTTGATCATTACGACAGACGCAAGGCGATTCGCGCCCTGGGCAATGGTGATGTGGTTATTTTTGCCGCCGGCACTGGAAACCCGTTCTTTACGACTGATTCATCGGCTTGTCTTCGCGGTATAGAGGTGGATGCTGAGTTAGTGTTGAAAGCGACCAAGGTAGATGGGGTCTACTCCGCTGATCCGATGAAAGTAAAAGATGCGATTAAGTACGATCGCCTCACCTATGATGAGGTGTTGGATAAAAAGCTCGAGGTCATGGATCTTACTGCAATTTTGCTGTGCCGGGATCACGAGATGCCGGTGAGAGTTTTTGAAATGGAGAAACAGGGCGCACTGCTGAACATTGTTCGTGGCGGTCAAGACGGCACTCTGATCGAGGGATAGTCGAGCCTATAAAGGAAACTGAATAATGATTGACGATTTAAAAAAAGAAGCCGACGAACGCATGTCCAA
>ERZ1047821.1854-NODE-1854-length-13333-cov-7.956394_pt1 | contig 13333 bp, 15 predicted proteins | sample MGYA00383096_ERZ1047821 | MGnify/ENA primary metagenome ERZ1047821 (study PRJEB29581, sample SAMEA5548366) | metagenome | biome: marine; feature: coastal; material: water | depth 25 m | study: Short-term variability in the microbial, nano- and picoplankton... | reverse complement strand
CATGAAAGCCCATAGCACCAAGTCCAATACTTCTCTCCCGCAAAGCACTGTATTTAGCTTTTTCCATTTGACTTGGAGCATTCTCAATAAAGTAATCTAATACATTATCTAACATTCTTACTAAGTCTGGTATAAATGCAGGAACATCTTTCCATTCGTCAAAATACTCCAGATTTACACTAGAAAGACAACATACTGCTGTTCTTTCTTCATTTGTGGCAAGAGTAATTTCAGAACAAAGATTACTATGATTTACATAGAGACCTTTTCTTTTCTGAAAGTCAGGTAAATCAGCATTAACTGCATCTTCAAACATAAGATAGGGTTCACCTGTCTCCATTCGATTCTGTAGTAACTTTACCCAAAGTGTTCTTGCGGACACTATTTTTTTAACTTCATGACTGTGAGGATCAATAAGTTCCCAACTATCATCAAAGTTTTCTTCGTGTGTTGCACGGTGTATAGTTTCCATAAATTTATCACTTATGACAACACCATGATGTAAGTTTGTACACTTACGGTTGACATCTCCACCTGTCGGCTTACGAATGTCTAAAAATTCTTCGACTTCAGGATGTGTAATATGCATATAACCTGCATAACTCCCTCGTCTTGTAACTCCTTGTGAAAAAGCTAACATTTCTGAGTCTACTACTTTCATAAAAGGAATTGCACCTGTGCTTTCTGAGCCTTTTGAAGTTGATGTTCCTTGTGAACGAACTGCACTCCATGAACCCCCTATACCTCCTCCGAAGGAAGATAGGTAAGCGTTTTCAGTATAATGTTCTGTAATACCTTCTCTTGAATCTTCAACATAGTTTAAGAAACATGAGATGGGCATACCTCGCTGTGTACCTCCGTTAGAAAGTACAGGAGTTGAGAACATAAACCATAATTTACTTGCATAATCATACAAGCGTTGGGCATGGTCATCATCATCTGAGAAAGCTTCTGCAGCACGTGCGAAAGCCTCTTGAGGTGATGTTTCGCCTGCTACCATATATCTGTCTTGCAGAGTTCGTAAACTAAACTCTGTTAACATTGAATCTTGACTATAATCTATTTTCATTTAAGTGCCTTTTTAAAGTTGAATTAATAACTTCTATGTTTTTCTCTCCAATTGCTTGTTCTGAGTAAGTAACTAAATCCATAAGCTCAACGTTCATCAGAAGTTGTTCTGCGTTTTCATTGAGATTCTGAATGTATTTATACTTTCCATCTATAGGACAAGCATCATAGATATCAAAAACGTCTCCATATTGTTCCATTAGCTGAACTGCGCGTTTCGGACCAACTCCAGGTATTCCTGGAACGTTGTCTCCCTTATCGCCAGTCAGACATTTGAATGTGATATAATCGGGGATCTCAAAATCGTAATGTTCATCCCAATTATGTACTGTGGTTTCTTTTCTAGTAACTGTACTAAAACGAGAAACTCTATCATTGATAAGTAAATCCCAGTCTTTATCAGATGAAACCATCCAACAATCGTCTAATCCATACTTATCAAGATTCATACTAATGTATGCTGCAATATCATCAGCCTCAACTCCTTTGAATTGAAAGACTGGATATTTTTCTTTGAGTAATGTTAGAGTATTACTAAACTCTGCCATAAACATAGCAAACTCTTTTTCTTCCTGAGGAGTTTGTTCTGCGTACTTTTCTTTGCGGTTTGCCTTGTATGTTGGAAGTATATCTTTCCTATAAGTACTGCCACCGTCAGCAGTAATTATTATATTACCTGCATTGTATGATTTTGCTAGACTTTCTACTGTTCTTACATAATCATATTTGAAGTCTGTTACACCTTGGTGTTTCCACCTAAATGCAATATTGAGACTATCAACTATCAGCAAGTTCCCATTTTGAATGGGGTTCCCAAGGTCTGAGAATGTTATCGCCATTTGTAAATTTTATCTCCTCTTTTTCTAGCCAGTGTTCTGCGATTAGTATATAAGCACCTAGCCAGGCAATGTGCATATATCGCAATGTATTTTTTGGTTTTCTAACTGTTGCTGCAAAGAACTTTCCGTGGTTCTCTCTAAATATCAACAGTGGTTCTTGTTCCATTTGTTGTGCTTGCTTACAAAGTTTACTCCACCACTTAAAAAGATTATTACTTTTCTGAGTGTATATCTTACTGTTAAAGCCTATATCTTTATAGAACTTGACTTCTACAGTAAATAAGTTTACTTTGTCAGGCACCATGCAATCTCCTTTGATCTTTCCACTTCCAGACCCAGGAGTTTGTACCCATTTCTCATCTGTAAGTCTATCAAGCATAGATAATACTTGTTGCTCACCTCGGTTACCTTTTTGTCTAGGATTAACCAAGTTCGAGCCTACTTACTTTTTCTTTCTTTATTACTTCTATTCTAGCTAGTAATGGGTGTGACCAGCCGTGTGATACTATATAAGTATTCAAATTTTCCTCTCTTAGTAGTAATTCTACTAGTCGTTCCTTCCCTTGCTCGTCTAAAACATTTGTTACTTCGTCTAAGAATAACACATTTATTTGAGACTTAGATATACTACTCATTAGTTTACGAATTGCTAAAAGTGTTGAAGTGTTAACTCTTGCTAACTCCCCCGCACTCAAAGCTAATATATCTACAGTTTTGCCATTATCATCTATTTCTACATTAAGTTTATCATTTAATACGACAAACTCAAGACTAAATCGTCCGTCTGATAACTCAGCAAGGTATTCGTTTGTTAGTTCTTCGAGATCTTTTACAAGATTCTCAATTTTATATGCTAGTAGTCCATTTGTACTAAAAGCTTTTTTAAGTATATCAACATTAGCAAACTTATCGTTAGAAGTATCTAACTGCTTGTTAAGATCTGTATGTTGATTTTCAAAATCTGTTTGTTGTTCTTCAATAATTGAAAGACGAGTATTGTGTCTTTCTCTACGCTCGTTTTCTTCTATTACTTCTGTTACTCTTTCTTGTCTATTGCGTATTCTTTCTTTTAATTTAGTAATATTATCTTGCAGTTCTTCTGAGTCTGGAACTTGTAAAGGTAGAGTCTGGTCTATGCTTCTGTATATCTCTTCCCAAGTATTTATTCTTTGTTCCATTTGTTTAAGCATTTTATTTGCATCATTAATATCTGCAAGTCTATCATTAGCTTCATCTAGTTTTTCAGAGTATGCTGTACGAGCAGTTTGATGTTTGTGGAGCTCTTGTCGTATAAATGCTAAATCTATGTCTTGACCACAAGTCGGACATCCAGCATCGTCTAGCTCCTGTAAGTCCATATACTTTTTAACCATACGTACTTCTTGTGCACCTCGTGATTTGATCTCTCCAATTTCTTGTACTAGATGTTCTGTATCTTGCCATTCATTACTGTCTACATACTCTTTCGCTAGTCCTAAATCTATGGACTCTAACTGGCTTTTATATAAATTATTTTGGTTAATTTTTTTCGTAATTTCTGAGATATTTTGGAATTCTATTTGTAAAGAACGTAAAGACTCTTCATCTTCTTCTGAATAAAATGGTAATTCCAATTTTGATAGTAGTGATGTATCTTCCAAATAATTATCTGATAACCACTTATCGATTGTGTCAATTTTCCCTTGTACATGAGAAACATCTCCAGCTAAATTTCGTGACAATTCTTTGAAAACATCAAAGTATTTTACATAACTATCTAGCTGCAATAGATCAATTAAGAATCTTTTACGGTTAGTGTCGGTGGCAGTCAAGAACTGTAAGCTAGCATTGGTATTTTGGTAAACAATCTGTGAGAAAGTTTTAAAGTCTATACCAATAACTTCTTCTAATGTCTTATATGTATTTGTAGCTGTATGACTGGATATATCTTCTCCGTTTTTGTAGAGTTTTACTTTTATATTGCCTCTACGAATAACTTCAATTTTATACTCATCATCTACCACATCAAAAGACAAAGATATATCATAGCCTTTGTTGACTTCACGATTTGGTATTTCTGCTTTTTTGATTCCTTTTGAGTTTTTATTAAATAAAACTTCTTCAAGAATCAAAGGAATAGAGCTTTTACCTGCTCCATTTGTACCGATTAATTGTGTAACTATAGTTTCATTTAAGTCTAACTCATTTCCTTCACCATAGCTAAAACAATTACTCCATTGTAACTTCTTTAGCGTAATCACTAAACACTCCTAAAATATTTTTAACTTTACTATCATCTAACTCTAATATATAACTTAGGTACTCGCCTAATTCTTCTTCTATTGTCATCTCTTTGCCCAATATTAGAGTTGCTTCTGTCTTTCTTTTTATGACTTTCTTGTCAAGTAATTCACTATTTTTGATATTACTTAAGTCTGCTACATCTCCTTCAATCTCATATATAGTATGATCAAAGTCTGTCTGAATCATTTCACTAGGATCTGTAACTGTTTTACGAATCAATTGTGGCAAGTCAAAAGTATGCCATGTCCACTGATATTGATCTTCATTGTCTATTAATAGATATCCTGTTTCAACATTACTTCTGTGAAAACTTGTAGTCATAGGACTGCCAGGATATACTATATTTCTTTGTGTATTACTATGTGCATGTAGGTCTCCTGCGAACACAACCTTAAACTTGTCAAATCGTGATAAGTCTACTTCAGGTTGTACATGAGGAGGTATCTCGCCACGAACATGAGTAAATAATACTTCTGAATTTATATTTTCAATACTATTCTTCTTATGCAAGTCTGCGTAAGGCAAGATTGCATAATCACTAAACTCATCTACTGTCTCATCTATAACTTCTACTAGAGGGTTTAGTTGTTGTGTAACTTTTTTTAAATTTGTAAAGAACGTTTTGTTTTTGCGTGTTGCTTCGTGGTTACCATCAAATATAATAGTGCGCACTGAAACACCCTTTACAAAGTCAAAGTAAAGTGTAAGTTCATCCATGCTGGGGACTCTATCAAATAAGTCCCCACCAATGATGTGCAAGTCAACATCTTTTTCTAAGTCATGAACTTGTTCAAAGAACATCTCATAGCGTGTACATGCCCAAGGCAGTGGTACATTCTTTTGACCAAGCTTTATATGCCAATCTGCAGTAAATAGAATCATCCTACAAACGTATCCCCAGGTGTCCATGAACACCCTGTAAGACCACCAGCCTGTAAGGCTTGTAGTGTTCGTAAAATTTCTTGTGCATTTCTTCCTGTATCTAATGCATTTACTGATACATGTTGGATTGTTCCTTCGGGATCAACAATAAATGTTGCTCTATAACATACTCCATTCTGCTCATCAACTATTCCTAGTTTGCGAGAAAGTGTAAGACCACAATCTGCAGCTAAAATGTGTTGTATATCTTTGATAAGAGAGTTATCCTTTTTCCATGCGAGTTTACAAAATTCGTTGTCCCCACTCACACCGATAACATCAGCATGACTAGCTACGTCATCCATTGCCGCAATCTCTGTTGGACAAATGAATGTGAAGTCTTTGGGGTAGAAGTATACTACTGTCCACTCCGCAAGTAAAATATCGACATCAACTATTACATTGGTGTCGTTAACACCTTGCATAGAAAAATCTGGAAATTTATCGCCTACTGTTAACATAATAACCCCCTACGAAATATCGAATTCGTCAGAGATTGATTCATCAGGAGTAGAGTTACTAGCTCCTTCTCGTAATCTGTCAAGTAGTTCTTTTTGAGCATCCGCTGTTGGTCGAATAAGTACTTCGTCCATTGACTTAAGATCTGCGATGAGTTCCATCTCAGTATCGTCTAAAGCTCTAGGTTTGCATTTAAGAGCCTGTAGTTGGTATTCAACATTGTAAGCCATTGGCCCTGTTTTAACTCTTTTAAAGAATACATCCCAGCCAGTTTCAGGGTCAGTTGGATCACCAAGATCTTCTGCTGCTACCATAATCTGCTCGAGTAGTTTTTTCTTTAAGTTTAGTACTTTGACTTTTCCATCGTGGATACATTGAATTGCATATGCCCAACCACATTTAAGTTCTGGGTGATATTCTCTTACCCAGTCTTTCTCTACGTTGGTAAATGCTTCTGCGTCTCTATCGAATGATAGACACTCGAATGGTAAATTCTTACCGTTTTCGCCTTTCAACCAGTAAACATAGCGAGGAAGCATATCCCCAACCATTCTTACTTTGTTGTCGCCTTCGACATATTGATAACTGTCGATTTTATTCTTTTGGGCTTCGCCCTTTGTTTGATTAAATTTTATTGCCATTTTAATTCCTTTAAAGTGATTTCTTCAAACAAAAAATGTATTCTGTCATTTTCTATTCGTAGTAATCTGTTATTTTTAATACTGTCCTCGTCCCCTGTAAAGTGGAGGAGGTCTAATGTGGTATCTTTGTTTTTCTGATATTCAAAATAATTACGCAATGACGCGATACCTGCATACTGTGCAATCTCACTATCTGAATATCTCCTTCTTTGAATGAATAACGCCTGTGGATTTACTAGGAAACTATGTCCATGAAAATTCTTAGTCCAGAACTTGTATATTCTATCATATCTATTCACTGGTGGTAGTTTATAGGTAAGTATATGGAGGATCGTCAAAATATCTTTGACACTCCCGTTGCTTTCCCTTTTTACTTTTTCCCAATTATAGAATAACATATTATAACAAACTTTTAACTCCGTGTCAAGATATATTTTTTCATGCTATACTTCAAAAACGTCATAGCCCTGTCGCATATAATATCCTCTTCTCGCCGAAGCCTGCTTTCTAGCTGTTCGACCATGTAAGTTAATATCTACCACTTTAGGTTGTTGTTTTCCGTCGTACATTCTTATTACTCGCCCAATTAACTGTGTGAGCAAAGGCTCATTGTTTATGGGCGTACCTAAAATGAGACAACTAAGGCAATCTAAACTGATACCTTCTGAGAAGATACTTTGTGTTCCAAAGAGAACATCTTTGTCAGTAAAGATTTCCTTAACCATCTCTGCTCTCTGCTCGTGTGGAACATCTCCAGTTACGCAGATTGCATTGTCTCCTACAAGCCTTGCACAGCTCTTTAGGAAGTCTACTCTATCGGCTACTACTAGAACTTTATGACCTTTTGCTGCATAACTTGCGGCAAGTATACCGATCATATTTTGGTATTCCCAATCAAAAGCAAGTGAGTTGACTCTTGTAGCCCAGTCAACATTGCCATCCATGAAACGAATACCAGAGTTTATAATATCTACACTTGGTGTAAGATAATTCTCTTTTGGTGGTTTAAAAACAGTACTCGAAAAGTAATCACGAAACACTACATGTCTTCCGTCTTTTCGTTGCAAGGTTCCTGTTAAACCAATTTTATTCTTTGCTCGTGAAGCATCAATAATTCGTGTAAAAGTTGGACTACTTACATGATGCATCTCATCCAATATAATTGTCCCGAACTCTTTTACGATTTTGTCGATATTTCGATACAAAGTTTGCACATTTCCAACGACAAAAGGTGAATTCGTCTCAAACTTCCCTGAGCCAATCACACCCGCCGTAACCCCGAAAACCTTTTCTACTTCTTTTTCCCACTGCGCTCTTAACGCTAGTGTGTGAGTAACTATCAAAGTTTTCTGTTGCAATTTATTTGCGATAGCTAACGCGGTAAATGTCTTACCCCAGCTTACCCAAGCGTTGATTATACAACTGCCTTCGACTTCGTCATATACAGACTGTTGAGAGTCTCGTAAAGTAAACTTAAAGTCAAGAGGTTCGACTGGCACACTTACGCGCTTGTCAACTATCTCGTAATCGTCTGGAATTAAATCCAGTCTCCCTATTGGTAAGGTCACTAAACCTGCTCTGACTACGCCCATATTCTTAATGATGATAGGCGGATCTGTAGGTCTACGAGGCGGTATACTGTATGTGAGTTCTTTGTCGAGATACTGTTGATACTCGTTAGTGCACTCTATGTATATTCTGTTGCTTAATACTGCCTTCATTGTGTCCTTGTTTGTGTAAAAACTCTAAAGGGCGAACCACGAAATATGGTTGGGAGAATCCATAAAAATAAAATTATGGTCGCCCTTCGAGTTAATTATTTAAAATACTGTAAAACGTCCTCTAAGTTTGAATTGATAACTACGCACTCGCAATTATCTACCCATGAATCGTCGGTGTCATTTAGGTATCTTTTTGATAGAAAGTCATATCTGTGATGCCCATTTATAATATAGTATTTTCCTGCTTTTGCTGGACATACTTTTATTGGGTTTCTATAAAATCCGCCGCTGAGACGCATTTCCATTTTCTTAGTTACTTTACTATCTCTGTCTTTTTGTGTTGGAAGTAAATCTATATACCTTATGTTTTTTACTGTAAATGAAAAATCAGATCGTTCAATATCTGTCATATGCACTTGCGGCATATCTTCTCTTAAGTAGATCATTAGTCATCCAACCCATGAACGTAATTGTCGCTCTTTTCGTTGTATCCGTAAAAACTTCCTTCTTTTTCGTCTTTAAAAGGAGAGGATAGATCTTCCCATTGTTCGTCCATCCAGGTCCAAACATAATCATCTAACCTTTCGCCAGGCACACAATCATACTTTTCATGAAAGTCATAGTGGTCAAACTCATCATCATTCCACTCTGGAAACTCTTCGAGCATTGCTTCATCTAAGTCAGAGTCTTGCAGTTCTTCATAATCAGACTCTCCTTCTCCATTATCGTCCCAAAATATTTGTATTCCAATAAAGTTTCTAAACTCGTCTTCATACTGGTGTCGGATTAGGACTTTTGGGTCTGTAGCAGCTAAATACTCTACTAGATGTTTACAAAACTCACTTACTGGTGACCATGCAGATACTATGTTTATATAATCATCTGCCCCATCTTCCAAGTGTGCCCATTTTGCTCCTACATTATTGCAATACCAATTGTAAGAATCATCCTCATTATACTTCGGCATAAAAGATAACTCATCAATACCAACATGCTCTTGTATTTTCATGGGTTCGCCTTCCCAATTAGTGATTTCCCTCTCCACTGTTTTGTTTGCTACTTGATCTGCAAACTTGTCTATTACTGCTTCGTTTCCTATTACAGTAATATAATTTGATACATGATTTGCCATGTTATCTCCTATTTAAACTCAGGACCGTTGTACCATTGTACTAATGAGTATCGTGTCCCTCTTTTTACTTCAGTAACTCTGTGTTGTAGAAAGGATGGAAATACAATTACTGTACCTCTCTTTCTCAACTGTCCCAAAGGCATCTTTAGTTCTTGCCCTTGTGGATTTTTTATTTCAAAGTTACCACCTTCATAATCTTTTGGATGAGATAAGTTTACTGTAATAGATAACTTTCTAAAAGGAACATTAGGATTTAAAGATGAATCTGTATGCCATCCATAATGTCCTCCTTTTTTATACTCACCAAATTGTATTTTCTCTTTACCTGTTACGATAAAGTTCCATGCTTCTAAGTTTGCTAGTGTAGCATATCCTTGTAACATAGACTCTAAAAAATGTCCTTTTGGAAACCACGATACATTTGTAGTCCTAATATTTTTCATATTAAGTTTATCGTTCTTTGTAGCGCCATATATTCCTGCTTCTTCTAATCCAATATCTTTTCCGAGTTTTATTATTTCATCACAGGCTTCATCGGATATCCTGTCTGTTTTTGAATACCAAAAAGGTACTCTATACGCGTGTCGTATCATATCTTTCTCCAACTATCTTTCCACTTTTCTGTGCTTAATTCATATAAGTAAGCAGGTCTTTTATTAATATATAATATTCCTGCGTATAATTCTAATCTGTTTGGAGGTCTTGGGACTTCAAAAGGAAAAGGTATACCTTGAATCCATATCAAAGTAGCTAACTCTTTAGTTTCTACTCTGCCTATTAGATGATATTTTAAATCTGCCTTTGCACTTTTCTCATAGATAAAAAACTTTCCATTTGAGTCCACATAAAATCTACCTCTGTGTTTTATTAATCCACCAAAATTATCTATTTGATGTTTTAAGTCATACATATTTTTTAAAGGTGTTCGTAATCTTCTTTCACCTATACTTTGTCCTTCAACATTTGTATCGTCAAGGACTGCTCCGTCCACCCAAAGCACGCCATCCCTACGGATAACTTCATCTGAGTGAACCACATAAAGTGGGAATCGAATATCTTCTAGTTTCATACTATTGCCATGCAAGTCGACCATGCTTCTGCATCGTGAGTAAGAAAAGGTTCGCACTTCTCCCAGTCTGTTGGTTCGACAGGCGGTTCTTCATAAGTTGTAGTTGAACAACTAAATAATAGTATTAGTACTAGTAATTTCATTTTCTTTGACTTGCAGCAAGAGGGTCTAACAAAACTCTTTCTCGTCTTGAAAGTTTTACTTTCTTTGCCAAATTGATTAGCTTTATATGATTAAAGGATCTATCCTCTATAGCTTTTTTAAATATTTCTATATGTTCATCCATTTCCATATTCATTATATCTTCATCAGTATATACTACTAATTTTATTATTGCTTTATGTTCCATACTTTGCCTCAAATTTTCCGAATGAGTAGTCGTCTCCGACATCAAAATCACATCCGACTGGACAGTTTGGTATTGACATACCTCTGTCTTTTTGTATACATTTTCTTACTATGCTCATATACTCATCAACATAATCTTCATTAACTTCTGCTAGAATAGAGTCATGTACTAAAGCAAATATCTTTGCCTGTGAACCATCAATCTCATTATGAGTATCAATCGCTCCGAGTAAATTTACATCAGATGCAATAGACTGCACTAGAAAGTTAATACCTGATCTTACTTCATGAGAGGCAATACCTTTATCTTGAGAGAATACATTTGGTAATCTTCTCTTTCTACCAAAGTGAGAATATATAAATCCATTGTCTTGAATAAATCGTTTGTTATCATCTAGCCATCTCTTGAGACCATGAAACTGTTCAAAGTAATCTTTAATAACAGAGCTTGCTTCACTCATACTAAAGTATGTTCCTGAGTCCTTGGTAACTTGTTCACTAATCTTCTTCGGACCAGCTCCATACATGATTCCAAAGGTAACAGCTTTTGCCATCTGTCTCTGTGTTCCGTACTGTTCTGCTACATCTTCGACTTCGCAAGGTAAGTTAAATACTATCTTTGCAATATTTGAGTGAAAGTTTCCACCATTTTGGAATACTTCCATCAAGGCTTTATCATTTGCGAGCACAGCGGCACAATATACTTCTGCTGTTGTTAAATCCATTGCAACGATCTTCGTGCCTGGGCTTGCTTTGATACACCCTTTGACAATCGGATTGTCTCTTGGAATCTGTTGCATATTCATTTTACCACTTGATGACAACCTTCCAGAAGTTGTTCCATGCAGGTTGAAACCTGTACGAAGTCTACTATCTCTGTCAAGCTGTGGGTAAATTTTGTCAAGATATGTACTCTTAATCTTAACTTTCTGTCGTATATCAAGCACTAGTTGAGGTACTTCATGTTCCTCGGCTAACTCTTTTAATACTTCCGCATCAGTACTGTGCGCACCCGTTCCAGTTTTCTTACCTGTAGGTTTTAATCCTAAAAAGTCAAAGAGTAATCCTCTAAGCTGTAGTGTACTGTTTGGGTTAAAGTCTTTACTTTGTGAGTGTTCAAACTCTTTGATTGCTGGATAAGTATATAACTTTTCAATGGCTTCATCAATTTGTGTTTGCATTAGTACTGAAGATGTCTGTAGTCTTTCTTTGTCGAAAGGAACTCCTGCATCTTGAATGTCTGTTAAGAATCTACAGCCTGGGATAAGAATATCCCTATATACTCCATATAGTCTATCATTCTTTACTAGTGCATTCTCAAACTTCTGAAATAATAGGAAAGTACACACTGCATCCATAGCAGCATAATCTTGCATAGTTTCAAAGGGAATCAAGTCCCAAGTGAAGCTACCTTTAAGTATACCATTTCTGCGGCAGTAATCATCTATCCATTCGTACATACCTTTCTCATAATCTCCGTAAGGAGTGTACTTCAGTGATAGTTGTTTCAAACCATGTGTGCCAGGATTCTCGTCTAACATATAGTGAAGCAACATAGTGTCTTCAAATCTTGGAAACTTAAACCTAAAGTGATATTCAAAAAACGCTAAGTCAAACTTAGCATTGTGAAATACTACTCTTTTTTTGTCAAAGATTTGTTGAAGTAATACTTCTGCTGTATCATCTATACACTCACAATCTATATACGCTCCATGCTCTGGCTCGTAAGATAAACTAATACCAAGCATATATCCATCTCGAGGATACAAACCTGAAGTCTCCGAATCAAGAGCAATAAAGTCATTTGCATGATCTCTAGCTTTGATAAGAAATCTGTGAAGTTCTTTTGAATCTCTAATGCCATAGCATTTGTCATCAGCAAGTTTCTGTTGTTTTAGTTTACCTTGTGTATACTTAACTATGTTTTCTCTTGATTCTTCCCATGTCTTTTTAGCTTCAGGCTTGAACGCTAGCATGGCGGGATTAATTACTGGTAGGTACTTGTCATCAATACATCTACCACTATATTCTGTTACTGAGTTTTGGTTTGTAAAATACTTCAAACATTCAGAACCAACAAGTATAATCCAATCATAGTCATCTTGATTAATCTCAATATCACAATCTCGTTTTAGTACTTTTTTAATTGTTGGATCAGAACATAATTCATACTTATCAAACTGTATTTCGTTGTTAAATAATCTTACATAGTCATTACGACTAGGTTTGCTTTCTACTAAGGCTATTTTAGCCATATAATGTCTCCTTTAATTCTTTTACTTTTAATTTGTTTAATGCTCCTGCATCCCCTAGTTGTACAGGTAGTCTTATGTTTTTTGATAATAATTCTGCTGTCTCACAGAACTCGGCAATGTTTGTAGCAGCTTCTTGTCCCGCTTCGTCAGGATCAAATAATATATCTACTGCTTCTACTCCTTGCATTTTTAGTAACTTTAGTTTGTCTACATCAATATTTCGAGTACCAAAACAACATACAGCATTTGTTAAGCCTTTGTCGTGTAGGTTTATCATATCAAATATACCCTCTACTAATATTACTCTGCCCTTGATGGGGCGGACTCGAGCAGGATATAAAGGTAGCAATGCCTTCGGGGGATGTATTAAATACTTTGGAACATCAGTTGGGGACTGTGTTCTGCAGTTAAATGCTACAATTTTTCCTGTCAAGTCCTTAATTGGAAAAGAAATCCTGCCCGTAAATGGTTTGTCTGGGTGTAAAAACGCATCAAACAATTTATAACTTTCTGGAGTGATCTCACGCCAGTTGCCTACATAGGGCATAAAATTCTTTGGCATCTTCAATCCTACGGAAGATGCTCTTTTTTCTTCGA